>Ga0070741_10005943_pt1 | contig 26573 bp, 29 predicted proteins | sample Coa_R1_4_FD_66440 | JGI IMG/M metagenome (GOLD analysis project Ga0070741, IMG submission 66440) | Surface soil microbial communities from Centralia Pennsylvania, which are recovering from an underground coalmine fire - Coalmine... | ecosystem: Environmental > Terrestrial > Soil > Unclassified ... | reverse complement strand
ATTGGAAAGGACCTTCCTAAGTGAAGAAACGCTACTTCATCGCTGCCTTATTGCTCTTGGGGCTCATTCTCGCTGGGGTATTCATCTTTCGAGGCAAGCCCGCCACGTTGGCCAAGGCCTCAAAGCCAGAAGACCCGAATGTCGTCGAGTTGAATCCGGAAGCCCAGAAAAACGCGAATCTCACTCTTGCGTCGGTCCGGGAGCAGAAGGTTCAGGAAATGATAAAGGCCACCGGCGTCGTTTCTCCGGACGAAACGCGCGTTGCCCACATCTTTCCACTGGCCCAAGGAATTGCGGAGAAGCCTTACGTCAGACTTGGGGATCATGTTCAGGCGGGCCAGTCTTTGTTGCTCTACGACAACATCGAACTCGGCGAAACCGTGGGCGAGCATCTCAGCCTGCACGGTGAAGTCGACAGAGAAAAGGCGCAACTGCAGGTTGCCCGCAAGTCAGTCGAGCGCGCAAATACCTTGATTGGAGTGGAAGCGATTTCTCCGCGCGACTATGAACTGCGCAAAGCCGAGGAATTACAGGCAGAGGCTGCGGTTCAGAGCAAGGAGGCGGAACTGGCAAGGTCGGAGGAGAAACTTCACCGTTTTGGATTGACCGAGGAACAAGTTCAAAAACTGAGGGTTTCAGGTGAGGGACATCGCACCGCTTCCCACAATATTCTCCGTGCTCCGTTTGCAGGAACCATCACGAAGTATGACGTCTCGAAGGGTGAGTCCGTAGCTCGCGAAAAGGAATTGTTCACACTGGTCGACACGTCGTCTGTTTGGGTGCTGGGGGACATTTACGAAAAGGACCTGGGCAGGGTTCCCGGTCACGGCGATTGTCTCGTGACGGTTTCGTCTTATCCGGATGAGCGTTTTCGAGGGCAGATCACCTACCTAAGCGATTTTCTCGATCCGAGCTCGCGTACCGCGAAGCTTCGCTGCGTCGTTCCGAACAAGGACGGCCGCTTGAAGCTCGAGATGTTCGCCGACGTTTTCATTCCAACTACATCGGGCGCTGCGGCAGCGGTTGTTCCCGGCGCCGCTCTTCAGGACGTCGAAGGGAAACCTGTTGTTTTCGTGCAGCGTGACGCAACTCATTTTGAAAAGCGCGACGTTACGCTTGGCGAGCGCGGAGAGCAGGAGACGCAAATTCTCAGTGGAGTTCGTCCCGGCGAGAAGGTGGTGACCGCGGGGAGCTTCTATTTGAAGTCGGCCTTAATGCGCGAACAAATCGGCGGGGAGGACTAGAGATCAGATGAACGGCTTAGTCGAATTCTCGCTCAAGAATCGGTTCTTGATCTTGGTGTTCACGCTGGTGGTCATCGGTGTCGGAATCTGGGCGATGCAGGTCCTGCCCATTGATGCGGTACCCGATGTCACGCCTAACCAGGTGCAGATTCTGACCACATCTCCTGGCTTGGGGCCAGTTGAGGTTGAGAAGCTCATCACGTTTCCTGTCGAAACCTCGATGAGTGGATTGCCGGGAATTAAGGAGATCCGTTCGATCTCCCGTTTCGGGCTTTCTGCCGTTACCGTCTTCTTCGATGAAGGCCTGAATATTTATTTCTGCCGGAGCTTGGTTTTGGAGCGTCTTTCTCAAGCCAAGGAAATGATCCCACCGGGATTTAGTTCACCTGAAATGGGGCCGATCAGCACCGGCCTCGGAGAAATCTATCAGTTCGAAGTCCGTGGTGAAGGCTATTCGTTGATGGACCTGCGCAGCATTCTGGAGTGGAACATCTCCCCGCAGCTAAGGGGGGTCAAGGGTGTTGTGGAGGTGAATGCCTATGGCGGCGAGCTCAAGACCTATGAGGTTCAGCTCGATGCCGATCGGCTGACGAGCTACAACATACCTCTCTCCGCCGTCTTTGAGGCGTTGGAGAAGAACAACTCGAATTCGGGCGGCGGGTACATCGAGCATAACCAGGAACAGTATGTAATCCGCGGTGAGGGTCTCATCGGCAGCTTGGAGGATGTGGGCAACGTCGTCGTGGGGGCCACGAAGAGCGGCACGCCGATTTACATCAAGAATCTGGGTGCCGTGCACTTTGCTCCCATGATTCGGCAAGGAGCGGCGACGCGTGACGGGCGCGGCGAGGTGGTGACGGGCGTTGTGATGATGCTCATCGGAGAAAACTCGCGTGTTGTTGCCGAAAGTGCCACGGCAAAGCTCAAGGAGATTGAAAAGACACTTCCTCCGGGCGTTAAGATCGATCCCTATTACGACCGCACGGCCCTGGTGCGGAAGACCATCGGTACCGTCGAGAGAAATCTGACCGAGGGCGCCATTCTCGTCGTAGCCATTCTGCTATTGCTACTGGGTAACTTCCGGGCTTCTTTGATTGTTGCCTCGGCGATTCCTCTCTCGATGCTGGTGGCGTTCACCGGGATGGTTCAGGCTGGCATTAGTGGCAATTTGATGAGTCTGGGGGCCATTGACTTCGGCTTAATTGTCGATGGCTCCGTGGTCATGGTGGAAAATATCGTTCGCCATTTAGCCGAGAGGCGTGAGGACAATCCCGGCAACCCAACGGGAACGATCCTGGAAGCGGCCCGGGAGGTCGTTCGTCCGGTTTTCTTTGCCGTCCTGATCATCACTGTCGTGTACGTTCCCATCCTCACGCTGGAAGGAGTAGAAGGCAAAATGTTCAAGCCGATGGCTTGGACGGTCATCTTTGCGCTGATTGCCTCTCTGGTCTTTGCCTTGACACTGGTTCCAGTTCTTGCATCGTTTTTCCTCGGGAAGAAGGTCTCTCATGAGGAACCAAAAATCATACGGCTGATGAAAGATCGCTATCTTCCCTGGCTGCGAAGCACCATGGCGAAGCCCTTGCTGACGGGGGCGATTGCTGCCGGCCTTTTCGTGGTAGGCGCGGGGATGGCGATGTTTTTGGGAGCTGAGTTCATTCCCCGCTTGGACGAGGGCTCGTTGGCGCTGCAAGCCTGGAGACTTCCAAGCGTTTCGCTCACGGAGTCGGTCCAGAGCACAACGTTAATCGAGAAGGTACTGAAGCGTTTTCCGGAGGTATCTACGGTCGTTTCCAGGACTGGTAGGGCTGAGATCGCCACTGATCCGATGGGGGTCGAGACCAGCGATATCTATGTCATTCTCAAGCCACGTGAGCAATGGAAGACCGCTGAGACACGGGAGGGTCTCATTGCAGCCATGGATGACGCGCTGAGAAAGGAGGTACCTGGCAACATATTCAGCTACTCTCAGCCGATTGAACTGAGAATGCAGGAACTCATCGCGGGGGTGCGTTCTGACGTTGCGATCACCCTTTATGGTGACGACCTCGACGCGCTACGGACGAAGGCGGACGAAATCGTTCGTGTGGTGTCTGGAGTAAGGGGTGCCGCCGATGTTAAGGCTGAACAGACTGGAGGCCTCCCGTATCTGCGCGTTGAGATTCGGCGCGATCAGATCGCGCGCTATGGCATCAATGCTCGCGACGTGTTGAACGCCGTTGAGGCAATCGGCGGCAAAGAAGTGGGGGAAGTGCTCGAAGGACAGAAGCGGTTTGCGCTCCAAGTCCGGTTCGAAGCCAACGACCGGAGCGACGTGGAAAAGATCCAAAACATCAAGGTCGCAGATCCACAGGGTCGGTTGATTCCGCTCAGCCAACTGGCGTACATCCACACCGAACCAGGACCCGCACAAATCAGCCGTAGCAACATTCACCGCCGAATCAGCGTCGAGGCCAACGTCCGAGGCCGAGATCTTGCGGGCTTTATCACCGAGGCCCAACAAGCGGTCGCGAGCAAAGTAAAACTTCCAACCGCATACTGGATTGAGTGGGGCGGCCAGTTCGAGAACCTGCAGCGCGCCACCAAGCGTTTGTCCATCGTAGTTCCGCTGGCCATGTTCCTGATTTTCGTTTTGCTGTACACCACCTTCAACGCGGTCAAACCTGCCTTGCTGATCTTTCTCAACGTGCCACTGGCCGCCTCCGGCGGGATTTTTGCTCTCGCCCTTCGTGGCATGCCTTTCAGTATTTCGGCCGGGGTGGGCTTCATTGCAGTCTCGGGTGTTGCGGTGATGAATGGCGTTGTCCTCCTGAACCATATTGTCGAGCTGCGGCGGCAAGGGTTGGGGGTAAACGAAGCCACGGAGCGTGGCGCAATGGAAAAAATGCGAACCATGATTATGGCGCCTCTAGTGGCCGGATTGGGCTTCTTGCCCATGGCGATCTCCACGGGAGCGGGAGCTGAGGTGCAGCAACCGCTCGCCACGGTGGTGATCGGAGGACTTGTCACTTCCACTACATTGACCCTGTTTGTTTTGCCGTCCCTGTATCGGTGGTTTGAAGCACGTGGAGCAGAAGTCGAGATTTAGCGAGGTGCTATGAAGGAAATAAAAGTGATTATGCAGCCGTTTCTAGTTTCAAAAGTCGTGGAAGCTCTGAAGTCGATTCCGGGTCTGCCAGGCGTTACTGTCTCCGATGTTCGGGGTTTTGGCCGGGCGCAAGCCGCCGGTGCCGTGGATACTGTTGCGGAAGGAGCCGTTGAATATGTAAAGAAATCAAAACTGGAAGTAGTCGTCCCCGACGAAATGGCCGAGAAGGTTGTGGAGACCATCCAGCGGCACGCCCACACCGGCAATCCCGGCGATGGCAAGATTTTTGTCTACCAGGTGGATGACGTGGTGCGCATCCGTACCGGAGAGCATGGCGCAGGCGCGATCTGATTGTGGGCCGGATGTGCCACAACTGACGCACGAGACAATCACCAGCAGCTCGGAGCCAACACTTGGTCTCAGAGGAGGGAACCCGCCCCCCTTCAGAGGAAGCAGCATAACCGTGAGTGAGGTCGGCCGATCAGACACGAACGTCGGAGGTACGACGATGACGAACAACCGCGCAGTGTGGCCAGACCTTGTCTTTGCTTGTTTGCTGATGCTCGCGGGCCTGCTGATGCTCAGATATGGAGTATGGCACCTGGTCAACCACCATGAGGTCCTCAGTCCGCTGTTGGCCGGAGGCGGTGCAGTCGTTCTTGGGGCTTTTTCCCTACGGCAAGTCCTGCGATCAACGTCGCCGCATCGAAGTGGCCATAAGCGGAAGCCGCGGTCTAGCCGAATACACTGGTGGTTCTGCGCGATACCCGTAATTTGCACTAACTTTGGCTCTGCGCAGGCTGCAACGGACACCACCAGCGCTCGTGTCGCATTTCCTGATGCGCTTGGCCACGGTGCTCAAACGACCGGTAGCAACAAGAAAACAGTGGAACAACGGCGAGTCGGTCCATCCGTCGTTCTTGGAAAGTCTAGCAGTTGCCGCGAATGCAAGCGTGGCATTGGGAGTAGATCATGAGAGAGATTAAGGCAATTGCTCAGCCCTTCTTCTTATTGAAGGTAATTGCGGCTCTGAAAGAGGTCAAGGTGTCCTGGGAATGACAGTCTCGGAAGTTCAGGATTTTCTTGGCGCGCCTGAAAAACACTCCGCACAGGAGGTCGCGACGGAGTTTGTCACGAAATGGAAACTGGAAGTTATCGTTCCTGATTCGATTGCTGAACAGGCCGTCGAGATCATGCGGCAACAAGCAAAGCTCACAAATGGGAATGAAGAGGATATCTTCGTTTACAGGGTCGAAGAGATAGCCCACATCCGTTGGAGAAATGGGAACTGAGCCGATGAAAGTTCTGGAATTCAAAATTCAAGGAATGGACTGCGCTGAGGAAGTGGAAGTTCTGAAGCGCGAAGTCGGCCCGTTAGTTGGCGGCGAGAGCCATCTTACGTTCGATATTCTGCGCGGAAAGATGCGCGTTCAGAGTCCTTCCGCTCCAACCCCTGAAATCATCCGTGCGGTGAGCAGGACGGGTATGCAAGCAGAACTATGGGTCGAGGCACCAAAAACCGAGGGTAGGCGGGACGCCAGATTAAAGTTCAGGAATGGTCACACCATCGTGACCATCTTGAGCGGAATGCTGACGTTTGCCGGTTTTCTCATCCATGCGGCGTTACGCGGTGGTTTCGGCGAAGCGCTTGGTTCAGAAGGGCTTGGCCAAGTACACCATGTGCCTCTAGCCGCACGCTTGGTGTATCTAGCCGGCGTCGTGGTCGGGGGATGGTACGTCGCTCCGAAAGCGCTATTTGCGCTGCGGCGCCTGCGCCCCGACATGAACTTGCTGATGACCATTGCGGTTATCGGCGCCGCCATGATCGGAGAATGGTTGGAGGCCGCTCTCGTAACCTTCCTCTTCGCCTTAAGTCTTGCCTTGGAGGCCTGGAGTGTTGGTCGGGCCCGGAGAGCTGTCGAGGCCCTTCTCGACTTGGCCCCGCCAACGGTTCGGGTTCTGACAGATGGTATTGAAACTGAAACAGCCGCGGGTGAAGTTTCCCGCGGTACGGTGTTCCTCGTGAAGCCAGGCGACCGCATCGCGCTAGACGGCGATGTGCTGCGAGGCAACAGTGAGGTCAATCAGGCTCCCATTACGGGCGAGAGTGTTCCTGTGTTGAAGGAACCAGGTACGCAAGTGTTTGCTGGAACGATTAATGGCGATGGCGTTCTGGAAGTTCGCTCGACCAAGATCACGTCGGACACAACGCTTGCTCATATCATCCAGATGGTTGGAGCGGCGCAAGCGAAGAAAGCACCTGCTGAACAGTGGGTGGAGAAATTCGCACGGTATTACACTCCAATCGTTTTCATTTCGGCGACGTTGGCCTTTCTGGTGCCGCCCCTGTTGCTGGGGCGCGATTGGCAGGAATGGACCTATAGGGCCTTGGTGCTGCTTGTAATCGGATGCCCATGTGCTTTGGTGATTTCGACCCCCGTCAGCATTGTTGCCGCCTTAGCCGCGTCAGCGCGACACGGCGTACTCATAAAGGGAGGAGCCTACGTAGAAGCGCCTGCACGGCTGAAAGCAATCGCAATGGATAAAACAGGAACGCTGACGGAAGGTCGGCCACGTGTTAGCGAGGTGTTTCCCGAGCCCGACGTGTCTGAGCATGAGCTGCTGGAGCTAGCCGCGACCATGGAATCGCAGAGCGATCATCCGTTGGCGCGTGCCATCGTGGAATACTGCCGGGCGGAAGGAATTCGCCCGCGGGCAGTTTCCGACTTCAAAGTAATTCAGGGCAAGGGCGCGGAAGGCACCATTGACGGTTCTCCATATTGGCTGGGGTCCCATCGCTACCTGGAAGAACGATCCCAGGAGACGCCTGAGATCCACAACCGTCTGGAACAGCTCTCTGGTTCCGGTCAATCCGTGGTGGTCATCGGTGACCAACGGCGTGTAATCGGAATGATCACTCTCGCGGACGCAGTGAGGGTTGCGACCCGCGATGCTTTGAAGCGGTTACGCGACGAGGGCATCGAGCACATCGTGATGCTGACTGGCGACAACAAACCTACAGCCGAGGCCATCGCCCGAGCGACCGGGGTGGACGAAGTGTACGCAGAATTGCTGCCCCAGGACAAGGTTCGGTCAATCGAGAAGTTGGTGGACAAATATCAACGGGTTGCCATGGTAGGCGATGGCATCAACGACGCCCCAGCGATGGCCCGAGCGACGCTGGGTATTTCCATGGGCGCTATGGGCAGCGATGCGGCGATTGAGGCTTCCGACGTTGCGTTGATGTCGGATGATCTTTCGAAGTTGCCGTGGTTGGTGCGACATTCTCGGCGGGCACTCTCGATTATCAGGCAAAACATTGCGCTTTCGCTGGCCGTGAAGGCCATCTTCGTTGCCCTCACATTTACAGGATTTGCATCTCTCTGGGCCGCGATCGCGGCCGATATGGGAGTTTCACTGCTGGTCATTTTCAACGCCTTACGCCTGCTTCGCGCGAATGAGTAGTGCAGACGAGTGTGAATTGCACTAGAGATAGCAGTCTTATGAAGCAATTGCGGCAGTGGCGCTGCGAATGGTTCAAGGACTGCGAGTAAGAGTGGATCCTTCGGTGAGGCCAGAAAATTGACAGCGTCCAACATGGAGATCGGGAAGCGAATTGCCTTGATCAGCATTTCAGTCAGCGCGCTGCTTGCGATCGGGAAAATTGTTGTCGGTTGGTTCGCGGGTTCGACCTCGGTCATTGCTGATGGGGTCGAGTCGGCAGGTGACGTCATTGCTTCTGGGGTCGTCCTTTTGGGTTTCACGATTGCCTCACGCCCAGCCGATGAGAATCATCCTTATGGCCACGGACGTTACGAAACCCTGACGGGTCTGCTGGTAGGAATCATCTTGTTTGTGGCTGGTGTAGGTATTTCCTACGGGTCGCTGCAGGGCATCGGGGAGGTCCACGCGCCACCCGCTGCATATGGATTCATTCCTCTATTGGTTTCGCTGATCTCGAAGGCTGTACTGTCGTCCATGAAGTTTCACTACGGGAAGCGTATTCGCAGCGCAGCCATCACCGCTGACGCCTGGAATGACTTCGTGGATATCGTTTCTGCCGCGACAGCCATGACGGCGTTGGGCCTGACCCTTTGGGACGGTAACCGATTTCTCGCGGCGGACCATTACGGAGGTTTCGCAGTCGGCGTGATCGTGATATTCACAGGGATCAGGGTCGGCAAAGACACATCTGCCCGTCTGACAGATGCCATGCCGGATCCCACTCTCCTACGTCAGATCCGGCAAGTCGCCCTGAACGTTCCCGGAGCCATAGGAGTGGAAAAGCTGTTCGCCCGCAATACTGGACTCCAATACCACGTTGATCTGCACCTTGAGGTCGACCCGGAACTGTCGGTCCGCCAAGCACACGATATCGCCAACGAGGTACGGTTTGCCATACGCCGGCAATTGAGCTGGGTCGCGGATGTCCTAGTGCACGTGGAACCAGCTCCAACGACCACTGCCTCTGAACCGAAGCAATAGGCATGCGTAACCTCGGGGTCATCTTTTGGCCACCCTTGGCGGGCGGGAGACCCGTGAGTTGCATGAGCCTAAGTCGGTGGTCGTGTTCATTGCGATCCAAGGCGGGAATTGTGCGTCAGTCCGGTTATGTCCTAAGCTGAGGTTCGGAGCACGGTCGCGGTTGACCCTCGGAAGGGGTGGAGGACGGTATGAAACTGGCAACGGTGTTGGTTGTGATTCTGGCGGCAGTGAGCGTCACATCGGCGGCTCAAACGGAAGCTGACCAAACAGAAGTTCGGAGTGTGATCAGCGAGTTTGAGAAAGCCTTGCAAACACGAAGCCTTGAGAAAATCGAGAGTCTAGTTTCATCCGACGTGGCCGTTTTTGAAAACGGCTACCGAAACGATGGCTGGCCGGATTTTCGTGACCGTCACTTGGTACCACAATTCAAAGCTTCTCCGTCGCTGTACCGAAGTGAAATTGTAAAGATTGATGTTGGCCCCGCAATGGCGTGGGGGTATTCGAGAATGAGCCGCGCCATCATCCATGATGGCGACAAACGACCGGATCTTTGGGCGATCTATGTGCTGAAGAAGGAAGCCAGCAAATGGAAAATCGTCGAACTCAGCTGGAGTGTGAGGCGAGTCAGTGAATAGTGGGCGTGCAAGGGGATTGTACCGATCCTTCTTTCCTTCGCGATGGCGATCTCACAAAAGACTCGTCCATCATCAAGGGAAACATCGTGTTTCCCACCTCCATCAGGGCCGCTTTGATCGTGCTGGCCTTAATCGGGTGGGTGACATTGTGGACGGCGGCGGCCGCAGACATGTGCGTCGCTGGCAGCATCATAAACGGACTAGGGGACTTCGGGCATTGCGGATTTGTCCTCCCCGGTGAGCATCGTATGTCACGACACGACCACAAAAGGGGACTGCATGCCGAACTCATCGGCCTCTGGTTGTTGGCCGCGGCAGCTCATGGTTGACGGCCAATACTGCCGGGAGGAACGATACACAGCGCCCTATGGGGAGTTGATTCGAGCGTATCATTCCACGCTTTCCATTCATTGCGCCTTCGTCGAAAAATAACCATTCTGCTATGATGAGAAACTCTTATGCCGCGCGTACGGCCAATTTGCTCCTTAGTTTTCATATTGGCCTTTTGTGTCCCTTCTCAACTCAGAGGGGATGATGTCCTTTGTATTGAGAATACGGGAAGGATTGGCTTGGGGTGTGCGGAAATGATCGACGTCCCGAGGTATGTGGGTGGTCAAGGAGTCTGTTCGCCGCCCGATTGTGCCCCTTGCACAGACGTTCAGATCAATTGGTCGACAAGCGAGCCCGTCGTGAATCTCGCTCCGCCGGCCAACTCTCCCACTGGTCCCGCAATTCTACTGACGGAGCACTTGGTAGTTCCGCCCTTGGAAGCGCCAACGTCTCTGCTCGATATCGGGCCGTGCGCTATCCTGGTTTTTACCTCATCTTCACTCCGCTGCTGACGTCCTGCTCTTCTGCTAAGCGAGATCAGCCGTTTTCTGTAGAACTCCTGCAGGTATTTGGAGTCAGCCTTGTTTCGAAATTACATAATTCGCCTCGTCCTGGCCGCTCTCGCTGTGCTGATGACCGGCTGCGCAACCGGCTATCACCGCAGGCCACTCGCTGACCGGCGAATCCTGGAAGATCTCCAGAACATCAGCCTTGAGGCACTGAAACCGTCTCCCGCTCCGGCAAAGACCAATGCTGTTTCGGGGACTGCTGCCGGTTTTGACCCAAAGACAGGCTTGACCCCAGAAGACGCGGTGCTTGTCGCGGAATATCTAAATCCGTCGATCCGGGCGTTTCGGGCTACGCGAGGCGTCGCTGAAGGCGAATTGACTACGGCTCGTCTCGTTGCAAATCCACAGCTCCAATTGAATTTGCTGCATATCGAGAACTTCACTCGGAGCCTGGCTACAGCAGGGATCGGTGGAGGAATCGGTTGGCTGCCCCCACGACCGGGCGAGCGCGGCGCGCGTATTCGCCGAGCGCAAGCGCGCCTGGAACAGGTTCGGGCGACAATCTCTGCTGCGGAATGGAACCTCGCTGCCGAAGTCCGAAAGGCGTATTTCACAGCCCTGGCTCTGGAGCGCCGGAGGCAACTCGCCGAAGCGGCGTTGAAGCTGCAACAGCGGGTTCTGCAATTTTATGAGGATAAATATAAACTTGGAGATGCTCCTCGCCTCGATCTTAATCTCGCGAGGCTCTCGTATGGCGATGCACTCCGCGAACAGCGTGCAGTGATCAGTGAGGCAGGCAGAGCTTTACAGGGATTGAATCGCCTGCTTGGACTGCCTCCTACCTATCCGACGATCCTTAAAGCGCCACTTGAAACTCTGGAGTACAGGCCTATTAGCGCGGATCTCGCTTCGCTCGAAGTACAGATGCTGGCTGAACAGCCGGAACTCCAAGCGGTAAAGCAAGAATATGAACAAGCGGAACAGTCGGTGCGAATTGCCCGATATCAGCGGTGGCCCTGGTTCACAGCTGGGCCTGCTCTTGACCGAGCAGACGTCGAGAGCGGGAGGCTCATTAGCAAACTCGGTTTGGGAGCGGGACTTGACCTTCCTATTGTGAACTTCAATCAAGGCGAGATTCAACGGGCAGAAGCGGAACGAGACAACGTTTATGCGAATTACATTGCGACATTGCATGACCGCCGTAGTGATCTGAATGAAGCGTATCGGAATGTCAAGGCTCAAGAAGAACTCATCCAAATTTTCCAGACCACGATTCGTCCGGCCCTCGACGAAAACCAACAATTAATTGAAGCCGGATTTCAACTCAGAGAAATGAACCTGCTGCAAATTCTCACTACGCAAGACCGGGTTCTGCGAACCCAGAGCGATTTTGTCTCAGCGGAACTTCAGTATTGGCAATCGGTGTTTGATTTGGAGAAGGCGGTCGGCGCGCCAATTTCAACGGGAGTCAAGCCTTGAACTGGATCAGAAGTCATCTCGCTGCCTCTGTCCTTATCGTCGTCGTGGCACTAACCGCTGCGCTGTTCGCGACTGGGAAACTCCGCTGGTCATCCTCTGGAGTCACTAAGGACTCCAATAAGGAGTCGAGCGAAGCCGCAGAAAAAAAGGTCAAGCACGGCCGGGTGGTCCTCGACCCAGAGGATTATAAAGCCAGCGGCATCAGCAGCTCTTTGCTGGAGCCCGGTTCAGTAGGCGTGACACTGGAGGCTCCGGGCGAAGTACAGCCAGCGCAAACGCGGTTGTCACAGGTAACGCCACCGATTGCCGGAATCGTTCGCGGTATTCACAAAGTGACTGGAGATCCCGTGAGCACAGGAACGGCACTATGCACCATTGAATCGGCCGACCTGAGTTCCGTGCGGGCAGAGTTACAAAACGCGCAAGCGGAACAACAGGTCACCCAGCGAATTTATGAGCGATCAAAGGAATTGTATGAACGCGGGCTGCGCAGCCAGACGGAACTATGGGCCGCGGAAGCTGAATTCAATAAGTCGCGGTTGCGAGTTGAAGCTGCAAGCGTTCGGCTCCGCGCTCTCGGTTTCAGTGGCACTGGCGATCCTACGTTGAGCAACCGCTATGAACTGCGTAGCCCGCTCCGCGGTATCGTCCTCCAACAGCAGCTCACAGTCGGTCAGAGTGTTGAAACTAAAGACGTGTTGTACACGGTTGCCGACCTTTCCACGGTTTGGGTAAACGCATCCCTTCATGAGCAGGACTTGCACACTTTGCGTAGTGGGATGACGGTCAGTGTGCAGCTGAGATCAGAGGCGGCTGCACCGATATTAGTCGACGGAACAGTCGAATACGTCGGCCAGCAAGCTGATCCGCAGAGCCGGACTGTTCCGGTGCGAATTTCTGTGAAGAACCGATCTCGCCGGAGTGGAGAGCAGGGCTTTGTATTGAAGCCAGGCGCTTTTGTCACAGTGAGATTCATAACGGCTCACAAATCTGACGTTCTCACTGTTCCGCTTGACGCCATACAAGAACTCGAAGGGCAGAACATCGTTTTTGTGCAGTCAGATGGGACTGAATCCGATCCGGTAACACCGCATAGCGAGAACGGCGGCCAGAAAGATAAAAACCGAACTGGCGATTCATCCAAGCCGCTCATTTTTGAACCACGTGCCGTGACCCTTGGGATTTCTGATGGCAAGGCAACAGAGGTCGTCAAGGGATTACGCCCGGGCGAGAGGGTCGTCGTGCATAACGCCTATCTTCTCAAGAGTGAATTAGAGAAGGAAAAGATAGGAGATGCGGACTGATGCTCCGACGGGTCCTTACGTTTGTGTTGGAGCAGCGGCTGCTTGTCATAGCGATGGCCCTACTCCTTGCTGTCGCCGGAACCTGGGCCGCGATTCATCTGCCGATTGACGCGGTACCTGACGTGACCAACGTTCAAGTGCAGATCAATACGGCGGCACCAGCGCTATCCCCACTTGAAGTAGAAAGGCAGATCACCACGCCGGTGGAACTGGCGATGGCCGGTCTCCCAGAGTTAGATCAGGTTCGGTCTGTTTCGAAATTCGGTCTTTCACAGGTCTCCGTAATCTTTCACGATGATGTGAACATCTATTTCGCGCGCCAGCTTGTACAAGAGCGACTGCAGCAGGCCCGGGAGAACATCTCACCCGGCCTTGGCGTGCCACAGATGGGGCCCGTCAGTACAGGCTTGGGCGAAATCCTTCAGTACTACATTGAAGCACCCGGCATGAGCCTCATCGACCAGCGCACCGTGCAGGACTGGGTGATCAAGCCTCAATTACGCACTGTGCCAGGGTTGGCTGAGGTGAATTCTTTTGGTGGATATGAACGCCAGTATCAGGTACTCGTCCGTCCTGAAGCGCTGATCAAATACAAGCTTACTCTGCGGAACGTCTTCGAGGCGGTCGCACAGAACAATATGAATGCGGGCGGCGGCTACATTCTCAAATCGTCGGAGCAGTATGTGATTCGTGGCATCGGGCGTGTCGAGACACTTGACCAGATCAACGCCATTGTACTCATGAGCAAGGACGGAGTGCCGGTGCGCGTGCGAGATGTGGCGGACGTTGTCATCGGAGGGGCCATCCGTCAAGGAGCAGTGACCAAAGACGGGAAGGGTGAGGTTGTCAGCGGCATCACTCTTATGCTGATTGGCTCGAATACCCGGACGGTGGTGGAGGAGGCAAAGGCCAGACTGGATGTCATTCAGAAGATTTTGCCTGCAGGTGTGAAACTGCACCTTTTTTATGATCGCGCAGATCTCGTCAACCGAACCATCCAAACGGTCAAGAAGAATCTATTCGAGGGGGCGATACTCGTAACGGTAGTGCTCTTTCTCCTCCTCGGGAACATTCGCGCTGCGATCATCGTCGCTCTTTCAATCCCACTCTCGATGCTGTTTGCCGTAAGCATGATGGTGAAATTCGGCATTGCTGGAAGCCTGATGAGTCTCGGCGCGATCGATTTCGGTCTGCTCGTCGATGGCTCGGTTGTGATGGTGGAAAACGCAGTAAGGCGATTGCATGAGCGTGGAAAGCTGGGCAACATCGTGCATGAAATCTTGGAGGCTTGTCTTGAAGTTGGCAGGCCCGTCATCTTTGGGATAGCCATCATCATCATCGTATATCTTCCGATACTGACGCTTGAAGGTGTAGAGGGGAAGCTCTTCCGGCCTATGGCGCTGACCGTTGTTTTCGCCTTGGTCGGCTCATTGCTGGTGACGTTCACGGTGATACCGGTGTTGATGGTGATGTTGCTGAAACCCGGTCATGAGGAAAAAGAGGCTTGGGCTATTCGGCGCGCGAAGGGGTTCTATGAACCTTTGCTGCAATGGTCGCTGACGAATAGAACCATCGTTCTTGCATCCGCCTTAGTCGCCGTCCTGCTCGCGGGAGTGGTCGCGCCCTTCCTTGGATCGGAGTTTGTTCCCCGTCTCGATGAGGGTGCGATCGCAATCGGCGTTCGCCGGCTTCCAAGCGTTTCTTTGCCGGAGGCCGTTGCCCAAGGGCAAATGCTTGAAACGAGGCTACTCGATAAATTTCCGAACGAGATTAAGACGATCGTGTCAAAGACAGGACGGGCTGAGATAGCGACGGACCCGATGGGACCGGAAATGAGTGACGTGTTCGTTGAGTTAAAGCCTCACGAGCAATGGAAGCGAGCCCATACCAAAGCTGAACTTGAAGCAGAGGTTGCGGACGAGGCTCGCCGTATACCTGGCCTGACATTCACGTTCAGTCAGCCCATTGAGCTTCGCGTGAATGAACTCATCGCCGGGGTGAGATCCGATATCGCAATCAGAATCTACGGTGATGACATCGATACCTTGCGTCGAGAAGCTGACGAAGTATTGCGCGCAGTGCAGCAGTTGCCCGGAGCTTCTGATTTCAAAGTGCAACAGGTTAGCGGGCTCCCATCATTAGAAATTCTGGTGGACCAGGACAAAGTAGCCCGCTACGGCATCAATTCCGGGGATGTGATGCAGGTCGTGGAGGCCATCGGTGGAATAGAAACGACGCAAATCTTGGAAAAACAGCAGCGATTCGAGCTCGTGATCAAGCTGCCGGAAGAAACTACTCACGACGCAAAGAGCATTTCAAATCTCTTGGTCAGCGGTCCCAATGGAGAGCGCATCCCTCTCAGCGGCCTTGCGACGGTTCGGGAAATTGAGGGGCCAGCGGAGATCAGCCACTTGAACGGGTCTCGTCTGATTATCGTCGAAGGCAATGTTCGCAGTCGTGATATCGGTAGTTTCGTTGCAGATGCACGGAAACTCTTTGATGATCGGAAGATTGTTTTGCCGCCGGGATATCGGCCAGAGTTCGGGGGGCAGTTTGAAAATCTGGCGCGCGCACGCAATCGGCTTGTCATAGTTGTCCCCCTTTCCCTGTTTCTTATTTTCCTATTGCTCTTCGCGACTTTCAATTCCCTTCGGCACGCCCTGCTGGTCTTCACGGGCGTGCCCCTTGCAGCGGTTGGTGGTATTTTCTCGCTGCTCTTGCGCGGGATGCCGTTCAGCATATCGGCCGGAGTCGGGTTTATTGCGCTTTTCGGGGTGGCGGTGCTTAACGGGCTGGTTCTGATTAGTCATGTTAACTCGCTTCGCCAGCAGGGAGTGGAAATGAGGGATGCCACACAACGTGGTGCGATGGAGAAAATGCGTGCCATGATCATCGCTCCCCTAGTGGCGGGATTGGGACTTGTACCTATGGCGATTTCCACTAGCAGCGGCGCCGAAGTGCAGCGACCATTGGCCACGGTAGTTATTGGAGGTCTTGTATCAAGCACCATCTTGACCTTGCTGGTCCTGCCAGTGCTCTACGAAATGTTCGAGGAACGGTTTGGTCGCGAGGAGCGCATCCTATGAAATTGATCATCGCCTATGTTCAACCTTTCCTGCTGGATAAAGTGATCGACACACTCCAGGCGAACGTCGGCGTGTCTGGTGCGACCGTCGCACATGCTCGGGGCTTCGGTCGAGCACGAAAAAGTGTAGGACAGGAGGAGGAAATTTACGGCACATCGGCTCGCGCTCGGATCGAAGTAGCCGCGAATGATGAATCGGTGAACGAAATTGTTGCGAACATCCTGGATGCAGCGCACACAGGCAAGCGCGGTAACGGAAAAGTCCTTGTCATTCCAATCGAGCGTGCAATCCGCATACAGACGCGAGAAGAAGGTCCAGGAGTCCTTTGACGTCGTCGGATCTCCCAGGCAAGCCGTGAGATCAAGCAGTTGCCGCCCTGTGACGCGGGTCTGGCCCTATGGAATGCAGAGCGAGGTGGGGGAAATGAAACGTGAAATCGTATTTCGCAAGACTCTGTTACGTCTGCTTATTTTGTCTCTTGGTCTTGCGGCGAGTTCTACTCTCCTTTGTGCACAGGAAAAGACTCAACCAGACACAGGACCGAGGCTCTCTGTCGGACTGCTGACTGATACCAGCTCACATCAGAAAAAGGTGATTGAATTCGAGCGGGAGGTCGTTAATTCAGTCGCCGACGGGTTTGCTGGCAGCGCGACAGAAACCTTTGTCGTCCGGTATGCAGACGAAGTGGAGTTGCTACAAGACTGGTCCGCACCCGGTGCTGGACTCAGAGCAGTCACCCCTCGAATCGAGTTGGATGTGGAGAGCGGCAAAAACCACCGAACCCTTCTCTATGAGGCTCTAAACGTTGGACTGCTAAAGCTTGACACAGGAAACAGCGCGAACTCGAAGGTTCTCATTATCATTGGAGAAGGAAATAATGCCGGCGGTGGGATCAAATATTCGCAGATCAAGAAAAGGGCAAAATCCGCTCATGTTCAGTGTTTTGTCTTACTCGTTGCCGATCATAACCTGATGGGAGGGCGCGTAAGACATTTCGGTTTTGACCTCTACGATCTCGCCTCGTCCACAAAAGGGAGAGCATATGACATCGAACGCAGTCGGAAGAGTTTGGACAAGGCGATCAGGGATGTGCTGAAGAGAGTTCACTCGCGCAGAGAGTGAAACATTTGGCCAGCCCATTTCCTGGCGAACACCTCGGCAGTGTGCCGTTTCCGAAATACAGTGTGGTCCGAGGTGGGTCCTCCCATGAGTCCGTGAACCAATGGACCTCATCTCTTTGGCAGCTTCCGGTAGGGATGTTCAAAGCTAAGGTAAAGGAAAATACTCTTTTCTCCGCTGCTGGGGCCCACTCCGAACGGTACGGCGATACCCGGAACAATTTGAAGCCCGTTTTTGAAGTTGTACGCCCAGCGAATTCCCGGGCTTACCAAAAGACCGCTTGTCCATTCTGCGGTCTTCGGGGACGTCACCTGTTGACTGCGGTTGAAGACTGTTTCGATCAGTACGTTGAAGCGGGGATAAGCCAGCCAAACAAAACTTTGGCCGAGGTTGTAGCTGAATGTTGTCGCTGTTTCTCCCGCAGCGTTTCTCGCCCTCGGAATGATTGTGGTTCCAACATTCCAGTGAGTCACCAGTTTTCTGGTCAGCACTGCGCTAAGAGGCAGTGAACCCTGAATGCCCACACCTCCAGCCCCCCGTCCCAGTCGGTGGTTGCCGGTGGGCAGCAACACACTGAGCCTGGGTGCGAGCGCTACCTTGGCCTCGCCATCGCCAACTAGTTGATAGCGATAATTCAGAATGACATCGCCGAATCCTGCACCGGATTCAGGCTGCTCGCCTGAGTGGAGTGCAGTCAGTGTGTAACTGAGTTGATGGCGAGGGCTTGCATCGACAGGCCATTCCTGGGTGAATGTGTACACCCAATCCTTGCTGTCCCAGAACCGCTGAAAGCTCTGAATGTGCTGCACGACTCCGAATTCCTGGTTGTAGGCTTCCTCGACTAAGAAACTGTTGTCTTGAATCTTAGGAGAGTCGTTGCCCGAAGTTTTGAGTGCTGTTGCGATATCAGGAGGTTTGTTTTCCCCAGTCTGTTTTCCTCCCGTGCCTTGCTCTTGGTCGCCAGCGAGCAGGGTTGACGCGGTCTGTCCCTGCGCAATGGGAAGAAGAAATGCGACGAAGATTGCGGACAAGGCAAGAGGTACGCGGACGCGTTGGCTGGAATTCTGGCGCGACATTAGGAGTAATCACTTCTGATGTAACGATTCGGCAGAAGTGGAGGAATTCCAACCTTAATCGTCATTTATTTGCAAAAACGCGCGTAGTATAGCATCACTTTTCCTGTCTGGTTCCAGGCTGAATCCGTCGCCGTTTCTGGCCGTTGTAGCACGCATGGCGATGGGCGTCTTTTGGCTAGGCGGTGTGCGACAAGGCAATTCGTCACAAGAAGGCCCGTCCGACCTTCAGAACTGTTGTCTGGTGAGGCGGCTCTGGCTAGGGCAGACCCTCAGATGTCAAATATCTCTGGGCACTGTGAATCACCGGCGAACCGGGTAAAATCCATGGAAGGGGCTACCATCACATGTCGGCTGACGATTCCCAATTTCGCAGTGAGCGAGCCTTCGAGGAGATCGGCGCTCTCAAGCACCAGATGGAGAACCTGAAACGCGACGTTGAGAGCCTGAAAACCGAGAGTAGAAGCTGGATCAGGACCTGGGGCGTGTATCTAGGCATCCTCGCTAGCGTCTTTGCGGTGCCGAGAGCGGCCAAGGAGGCATACGACAGCTTTTATCAGCACCCGAAGTTTTCTGTTCTTACTCCGGTTCCTTTGACTCTTTTCTACGATACGCCGCACCAGAAGGTCACATTCAGTTTTCCTGTGCTTGCCTCGAACTACGGCAACCGTGGCGGAGTCATCGTGGGTGCTACGGCCCACTTTGAACAGCCCCCAATGGATGCCACTGATCCTCAGTTCAAGTTCGTCGACGAAACCAGACATACGGTCGACATTCCATTTCCGGTTCCGGTCGGAGTCTCGAAATCAGTCGTTGGATCGGTCGCGTTCACGGGAAGTGGCCTCATGGTTCCGGGCCGACATCGGCTGAACGTGACCTTGATTGGGGACGACCGAAAGCCCTTGCCAATGATGCCGATGCAGTTCTGCTTTGATATTACCGATGAGCTCATTGCCGTCATCTCACAAGAATCTCAGAGATTGCTCAATACGCCATGCGACTGAGGGGCAGTGATTCATGCCGTCGGAAGCCAAAATCAATTCTTAAAGAAAGAGGGTAGAACGCCTATGAAAACAAAAACCGTTCTGTTAGCCACGTTTCTGTTCATTTTGGTAACGGTTGGGTTCTCGCAGGCACCACGGACGCCGACCGAGGCGCGGCAGGGAGACATCGCCAGTGGAGTCGTCGAGAGTGAAAAGGAAGGCAAACTATATCTGAACACGACGCCGTGCAAACCAGCGCAGGAGGCAGACACCGTAGTCTTCCACAAACCCTACACAAAGACAGCGGCCGGCGAAATCGTCTGCTACGGCCACCACTTCGACAAAGTGAGCGTGCGACAGCAATAGATGGCTCCACGGCAACAGAAGCAAGGCAAGCAAGTGCGACAGTGGCACTGTGAATGGTTCAAGGACTGCGATTGATGTAATTCGGCCGGGCTATCCTCCGTCGCCATCATCTGCTGGGAATCACCCAATTACGATGTACAGCCCTAGACTGATAAAAACGATTGGCACAATCCAATGACCATAGCGGTCCACGGATCGCAAAATTACAGGGTGCTTTCCCAGCGATCTTCCAGCAAGACACCAGATCGGCAATAGCGCCAAATATGTGGCCAGAACCAACCGGAGATAGGCGGAACCGACAGCGAAGAATGGGACATACACCCCTACGTTATCAGCACCATTCGCAAAGGTGATGGCCGCAATAGAAAATACGTTGAAGCCGCCCCGACCCCGTGCTTCGGCCGTGTGCATCTGGAACAGTCGTCTGATTCCAATCGCCAGAGGCAGGACTCCAAGAAATCGGAACCATGCCAGCGGGATTGTCGTCGACGCCCACCACCCGAGCAGGCTGAGAACGAGAATTCCAGCGAAACCTAGGTACTGACCTAGCATGATCCGGCGCATTGGCTCGCGTTTGGCAAAAAAGAGGGACAACAGCAGCAGGTCATCCACATTCGTAGCGGCGAACGTGGTCACACTAGCTCCTAGCGCAGCCAATCCGGAAGTGATCTGAACCTGCGGCACGATGCCTCTAGTTGGTCCTTCGCGGCGGCTCGTTCCACCAGCGCCGCGCTGCTACCACTGCCCACACTGCTTCGACTAGCCCGAAGGGCCAGGCACCTTGAAGAAAACCGTAGATTGAACCGAGACCGCACGAGACGGCAAAGGCTAAAATGAACCACGAACTCCGTTTCTCGTAGGCATAGCACACGAGCATGGCAGTTACGGCAAACAAGCCAAATGCAGCCAGCGGTTTCATCATAGGTGTTCAGAATAACAGCGCTTCCCGTGACTGCACCGGTAGAGCCTCCGCCTCTCGGTCGCACTCAGCACTACCTCGCAAAAATGCTACCACCGCCTTTTACCCTTGACTCTGGAGCCGAGTCCAGACTGTATTCTAGGTATGCGTCAACCCAAGATGGACTGTCAGATGGCGAAAATCGGTCAAGTTGCTATACAGACTGGGCTCAGTATTGACACCATCCGCTTCTACGAGAAGCAGGGGTTGTCGAAACGTCCAGTCCGCACTGAGGGTAGTTTCCGTGTCTTCGGTCCTGAGGAAATTGAAGGCTTGAAATTTGTCCGCAAAGCCCAGAAACTGGGGTTCTCGTTAGAGGAGATTCGGGAGCTTCTAGTCCTCAAGGCAGAAAATGTCCCTGCCTGCTCACATGTCAAAGAAATGTTGGAGCAAAAACTGGTGGGCGTTGAGCAAAAGATCCAGGAGCTCCGTAGTCTGAAGCGCAGTTTGAACAACGCCCTACATAAGGGTCAGGGCAGTTTGCGGAAGGCTGGTCGCGCCCACAAGGAGCCTTGTCGGGTTCTGGAGGAGATGAGTAAGGCCGCCCGCACCTAGGAGATTGGCGAGAGATGGACATCGAAATTTTGTATTTCGAGGGCTGCCCGAATCACCAGCCCGCCCTGCAACGGGTGCAGGAGCTTCTCAAAGAAGAGGGCTTGTCTGCGGAAATTTCGCAGGTCCAGGTCAGCGATCAAACGACCGCATGCAAGATCGGCTTCTTGGGTTCGCCAAGTGTGAGAGTCAATGGGCTGGACGTAGAGCCGGCAGCTCGCACCACTCACGCATATGGAATGATGTGCCGCACCTATGTGAGCGAATTCGGCCGAGAAGGACTGCCTTCACGCGAAGTGATTCGCCGGGCACTTCGAGAGGTTGAGTCCCAGATACTTAGCCACACGTCCTAGGGATATAAGAATGGTTCAAACAATACAAGAATCAGCCGACAAAGCCTCGCGATCCGGGCGCACGATCAGCGCCAGCATCGCCGCACTCGGCAGCGTGATCTTGGCGTCCAGCTGCTGCCTGCCACTGGTGCCTTTCTTATTCGCAGCCGGCGCCGCAGGAGGCTCAGCGTTCTTTGTAAAGCTCCGGCCGTTCTTGCTGGCAGCATCGGTGCTGCTCATCGCTTTAGGTTTCTACCAGTCGTGGCGCGCGAAACAATGCAACTGCAAACCCAATCTTCTGGCCACGATTGCGTTGTGGTTTTCAGCTATGGTCGTGCTGGTGTCGATTCTGTTCCCACAAGCACTTGCAAACTTTTTGGCCAATCTTTTGGCCAGCTGATATGAGAGCGAGCGCCATCATCTTTTCGGGGCCGGCAGCCATTGCGCTGATGATCTTCTATTACTTTATTCCGTTTCAGATCGTGGCCGGAGGTCCAGACTGGCTTGGAAGGCTCCGCCCACTTGTATTGCTTGTCTCGGTGATATTCATTGCCTTTGGCTTCGTTGGACTGCGGCGAGAGGGGCAGTTGAAGTCTCAGATGACAACACAGGCCACGTTGGTGCTCTCCCTTTCAGCCGTTGTGGTGCTGGGCATGCTGTTGTTCCCGGAACTGCTGGCAAACTTCTTGGCAAATCTATTGGCCGACTGACATGAAACGCAAACGGATCGTGGTTATCGGGCTCGTAGCAGTCGTACTCCTGGCCTTCTACTATTTCTATGGTGGAAGCACGGTCCCAAGCGGCCAACCACCATTAGTTCGGTTGAACAGTTCCAATGTTGCATCGCTTCGGGATGAATTCAACCGGTCTGCGAACTCCGTACGGCTACTGGTTCTGCTCTCTCCGACTTGAGCTGTTTGTTTGCAGGGGGCCTCTGCACTCAACAAACTACTTGACGAGCAAAGGGACGCCGGCGTACGAGTGTTCGTGGTGTGGGAGCCTGTATTGCCGACCGATCTTGGCGCGCCTTCGACCGCCACGCTGAAGCGGCTCTCCGATCGCCGGGTGTCGCAATATTGGGACAAGGATCACGCTATTTCTCGATTACTTGGAGAACGCGATCGCTCTTCGGTGGTTTGGGACTATGTGGCGGTGTACCAGCCGGTAAAACTTTGGGATCATGCGCCGCCAGAACCTGCTTCCTCCGGTGTTCCGGTTGTGCACGCGATAGAAAAGACGAGAGTTGAAATTAATCGGGAGCTGCAGGGTTCTGGTAGGTAACACTCAATGCGCGCCGCACTCTGATCGTCTTTGGATTGGGAATGTGCATTCATAGCGGTGTGCGACGCACTGCCTTTCCCGTTTGCCTCTTCGCCCTTCTCCTGCTGCCCGGCTGCTATGGCCGGTTTCCGCCCCACCCACGTTGGCAAGACCGCTCCGGATTTCATGGTGCAAGACGCCGACCGCAAGGTCAGGTTGAGTCAGCTCCGTGGCCAGGTGATCGTACTGAATTTCTGGGCGACCTGGCGTGCTCCGTGCGTAGAAGAACTTCCTTCCATGATCGAGATGTAGGACCGCATGAGGCAGAAAGTCGTGACCGTTCTTGTGGTGAGTTCGGCTGGCCCGAGACCTACATCATCGACCGCGGCGGCGTGGTTCGGCGCAAGTTGATTGGACCGGCGTCCGGAGGCTGCGTCCGCGCTGCGATCTCTGCGATGGGCGTGAGTTTGCGGGATCGTCATGTTGACCGGCGACAACGTGGGTCCGAACCGACACATTCGGTGGAAGTTGTTTCGGTGCTTCGATCTGTTCCAGCCCACTGTATTGCCCACAAGACTACCGGTTCTGGCCGGTACCGCCAATAAACTAAAAACCTTGACAACGAATCTATCGTTCTGCAAATATCGAAATATGCAAAGCGCTTTGTCGAAGAAGAGCACCGAGCAGGTCTCGAAATATGCCGATATGTTCTCCGCTATGGGAACGGAAGCGCGACTCCGAATCATGCAATTGTTGCTGTCGGCGCATCCCGAAGGATTGGTAGTCGGAGAAATTCAAGAAGAACTGGATATCCCAAACTCCACGCTCTCCCACCACTTGGACAAGCTCAGGAACGAAGGCCTTGTGCAGGCGCGCCGCGAGAGCACGTTTCTGCACTACACGGCGAATACAGATGCATTGCAGGAACTATTGCAATTCCTCTATGTGGAATGCTGCACTCGGAATAAGGCAATTAGGCCCGAACAGATCGTTCAAATCAGCAAATAGGAGACCGGATAATGAGCAACACAGACATCAAAGAGGTGGTTAAAGAAAAATACGGCCAGGCAGCTTTGCGTGTAAAAACCCGGGACAGCGCTTCTTGTTGCGGTACGGATTCTGCCGCTAACAGCGGCTGCGGATGCGGTGATCCGATTACAGCCAACCTGTACGATTCTTCACAAGCGGGTCAGATTCCGGAAGAGGCACTTCTCGCCTCGCTCGGATGTGGCAACCCTACCGCCTTGGCACAGCTAAACGCCGGCGAGACTGTCCTTGACCTTGGGTCCGGGGGTGGCATCGATGTGCTGCTTTCTGCAAAACGGGTCGGCCCCACAGGAAAGGCCTATGGCCTCGATATGACGGACGAAATGCTCGCCCTCGCAAACGAGAACAAGTGCAAAGCGGGCGCCGCCAATGTCGAGTTTCTCAAAGGAGAGATTGAGCATATCCCCCTGCCCGACAACTCCGTGGACGTCATCATTTCCAACTGCGTCATCAATCTCTCAGCGGACAAAGATAAGGTATTGAAGGAAGCCTTTCGAGTTCTCAAGCCAGGTGGGCGCTTTGCCGTGTCCGACGTTGTCACTCGCGGCGAAATGCTGCCCGAAATCCGCCAGAGTGTGCTTCTTTGGGTTGGGTGTGTAGCCGGTGCGCTCGAAGAGAACGAATACCGCAGCAAGCTGGTAGAGGCCGGGTTTGAGCAGGTCGATGTTGAGCCAACCCGCATCTACCGGGCAGAAGACGCGAGAGAATTCCTGTTAGGACAAGGCGTCGACGTTGAGGCCATTGCACCGCAGGTTGACGGGAAATTTATGAGCGCTTTCGTCCGGGCCGTGAAGCCCAACAGCGCAAAGGCGTGTTGCGGTCCGACGTGCTGCAATTAAAGCGGGGCCGTCGGAGGGGCTACGTGATCGTCTTCCTCTGAAAAAGCCGAACAGATCGGATGCTCGACAAGTCGTCGTGCGGTGTCATCGGCTTGTCGAGCCGTTCTGCCCCGCATTCCTATACTCCTCAAGGGCGGCGTTCCATTTGTGTAGCTCTGCATCGCGTAGCAAACCTATGGTCTCCTCAGTGACCAGGAGACCAGTCTTCTTCATTGCGTAGGCGGTTTCCGGTGTGATCTCTCGCTGGCAAACCATTGCGTCCGCCAATCGCTCCCACATTTCGTTCAGCGCCGCTCGCCCCAGGGGAAGGGGTTGATCCGAATGTGGATCAAAGAAGATCGGATCATCTGGGCCAGGATCGCGCCCGAATTTCTCCCGAAAACGACAAAACAGCTCAGCTAAAGTTTCCTCTATTTCCGGCGGCATGTGATGGGCTTCATCAAGCACGCGTTGGGGTTCGCTTGGGGTTGTCATCGGCGGATTCCGTTGTCGCTGTGCGACCATTGTTCTAGCCCCGAAGTATCCACAACAACAGCTAACGGCGAGAGTCTTTCTTTGACCGGTTGCCAAACAGCAATACGCTGACGCAGGTAATAAAACTGGTGCAAACCACTGCCACCAGCGAGGGCGTAGTGACGCCGGTGTACAACAGAAGAGCAAGTGACATGCCGACTCCGGTGATCTGCAACATGCCTAGCAGCAGGCGCACATAAGCCAAAGCTCGTGGCTGGGCCCGTACGTTCGAGAGCGATTTCACCGTAATACCGGTCCTCTCCACTAGTCGGGTGCGGCCACAAAGTGCGCCTCAACCACGGTGCTAGCTGGAGCTCCGCTACATTGGATTGCGATGGTGTAGGAGTCTCCCTCAATCTGTTTCACGAGTGTCATGGCAGAGGTGGTTTCCGACGTTACGTGATACTCCTGGCCGAGTTGATTCTTGAGCCATTGAAAGTACATCTGGTTGTCAGATCTCGTCTGAATCTCCCAGCTCGCGCGGATACTGGATGTATCTCGGACCGGTCCCGACTCGCGGAGCAACGAACCGTTGCTCGGCACGGTTCGACTCTTCACTTCCTCGATCTCACGAACGGTCGGGGAAGCCCAAAATTCCTGTCGCTGCGTGCAGGCCACCAGAAAGACAGTTGCCAAGAGGCAGAGTGACGTCGCACGGTAGTGGTTGAGGCCGATCATGTCCCGGAGCGTTGCGCGACTTGTGAAGGCACCAATTCCTTGTCGATTCGGTGGGCGATCTCATCTCGGACGCGGCGGAAGACAGCCAGCTTTTCTTCACGCGATCCCTGCGCTGCCGCAGGGTCATCGAAGCTCCAATGCAGGAATTTGAAGGATCGAGGGAAGATGGGACAGCGTTCTCTTGCGTTGTCGCAGACCGTCACGATGTATGGAATGTACTGCCCCAGAAAGCTCACTACATCCTTCGATTTTTGGTGGGAAATGTCGATTCCAATCTCGTTCATGGCCTCGACGGCAAGGGGATTCAGGCCTTTGGGTTCAATTCCCGCGCTTAAGGGTTCGAATTCGTCTCCCGCCACATGTCGGAGATAACCTTCCGCCATCTGGCTACGAGCTGAGTTTCCAGTGCATAGAAACAGAACTTTCGGCTTGGACAATCCCATGTTCGTGACCTCCGCCCTAAACATTGGCGTGTGATTGGCGTCACATCGCACAACGCGAGAAATGCTATCATAGGTCTATACGGTTATGCGAATATACCAATAAGAGAAAAATGTCATGATAAAAGTCCAGGTCTTTGACCCCGCTATGTGCTGCTCCACCGGAGTTTGTGGTCCCAGTGTCGACCCTGTCCTGCCGAGGTTCGCAGCCGATCTGGAGTGGCTGAAGAGCAAGGGTGCGCAAGTGGAACGG
>Ga0070741_10005942_pt1 | contig 26577 bp, 22 predicted proteins | sample Coa_R1_4_FD_66440 | JGI IMG/M metagenome (GOLD analysis project Ga0070741, IMG submission 66440) | Surface soil microbial communities from Centralia Pennsylvania, which are recovering from an underground coalmine fire - Coalmine... | ecosystem: Environmental > Terrestrial > Soil > Unclassified ... | reverse complement strand
TGACGCACGCAAGATGATCGAGAAATACTTCGCCAATATTCCCGCTGCGAAAAAAGTGAACGAACCGGATCTCACGGAGCCGCGCCAGGAAAAAGAGAAGAAGGCCAGCAAAGTTGATCCTCAGGCGAAGCGTCCGGCGCTGGCCGTCGCCTATCACATGCCTGATCGCAACACGCCCGAGTACTACGCGATGGGTTTACTCGATCAGATTCTTCTCGAGGGCGATGACAGTCTGCTGCATCAGGAATTGGTCCAAAAGAAAGGCATGACCGGCGCAGTCGAAGGCGGCATCAACATGTTGGGCAATATGTATGACTACAACGGCCCAATGCTTTGGACCGCGTATCTGTTCCACGACAGCAGTCTCAAAGACGATGACATTCTTGGAGCCATGGACAGCGTGATCGATCCACTGCGCAATAGACCGATCGATCAAAAGACTCTCGATCGGGCGATGGTGAAGCTGCGCTCGGACTTTTACGATCAGCTCAGCCAATTCAACGGATTCGGCCTCGCGAACATGCTGGCCAGCTTCGCTTTATTTGACGACAATCCGGCGCGGGTGAATGACATCGAGTCCCAATTCAGGAAAGTCACGCCGGCGATGATTCAGAAGACCGCCCAGGAGTATCTGCGGCCCACCAATCGGACCGTGCTGTCTATTGAGCCTGGGGCCGCTACGCAGAATGCGCAAGGAACCAAGTCAGGAAATTAAGGAGCGAAAGAGAGACATGCGAAACCGAATTACCACTCTGATCTGCACATTATTCTTCGCTCTGGCCTGCTGCGCAGCGGGGGCGCAAGAGAACGCCGCGCCTGCGCACGAAGCGCAAGCCAAAAAGCAATCGCCACCTCCGGGAAGCGCGCCCAAGCCGTTCAAAGTTCCGCAACAGGAGAAGTTCGCACTCCCGAATGGACTCGAAGGCACGCTGATTCCCTACGGCTCGATCCCCAAGGTGATGATCGCAGTGAGCGTCCGTGCGGGCAATCTCAATGAAGCTGAGAACCAGGTTTGGCTCGCCGATCTCACCACCGCTCTCATGAAGGAAGGCACGACGAGCAAGTCTGCTCAAGAGGTCGCTCAACAGGCAGCCTCAATGGGAGGTTCGGTCGATGTGAACGTTGGGCCGGACACGACGAGCATTTCAGGCGACGTGCTCTCCGAGTTCGGTCCCAAAATGGTATCGCTGCTGGCCGATGTCGCGATGCATCCCGCTCTCCCAAGTTCGGAACTCGAGCGCTTGAAGAAAGACCAGCTCCGGACGCTGAGCATTCAGAAGTCTCAGCCCCAGCCCGTTGCGCACGAGCAGTTCGTGAAGGAACTGTATCCCAACCATCCGTACGGACGCCTGTTTCCCACCGAGCAAATGATCCAGGGCTACACGATCGAAGATGTCCAGAAGTTCTACAAGGACAATTTTGGCGCTGCGCGCACGCATGTTTACGTGGCTGGGAAATTCAATCCGGCGGCCGTAAAGAAGGCCATCACAGAAGCGTTTTCGTCCTGGCCGCATGGGCCGGACCCGCTCATCGACGTTCCCAAACCGGTCACCAAGCGTGATCTCTCTGTAATTGATCGTCCCGGCGCCGTGCAGTCCACGCTTTACATTGGCCTGCCGACGATCGATCCGAGCAATCAGGACTACATTCCGCTGCAGGTAATGAACGCGATTCTCGGCGGGTCGTTCGGATCGCGAATTACTTCGAACATCCGCGAGCAGAAGGGGTACACGTACTCTCCTTACAGCCAGTTGTCCTCGCGGTATCGCGACGCTTACTGGGTGCAGATCGCGGATGTGACCGCGAAATACACTGGCGCGTCGATCAAAGAGATTCTGTACGAGATCGACCGCCTGCAGAAGGAACCGCCTTCTGCGCAGGAACTCGAGGGCATAAAGAACTATCTGGCGGGGGTCTTCGTGCTGCGGAACTCAAACCGAGCTGGACTGATTGCTCAGATTGAGTACGTCGATCTGCACAACCTTGGCGATCAATATCTGGACACGTATGTGCAAAAGATCTACGGCGTCTCTGCGCAGCAGGTTCAGCAGATGGCGGAGAAGTACATCGTGCCCGACAAGCTCACCATCGTGGTCGTCGGTGACAAGTCGAAGATCGCCGATCAGCTCACCAGCTATGAAGGAACCGGAGGAAAGTGAATTCAACTCGGCGAACAGGGAATTAAACAGCAAACTCCAAAATTGAGAACGAAAATCCCTCGGATTCTGCCCAAAATCTGCAGATTTGCCGTTTCACCAGGGAACTATCAGCGATCTTAGGGAATCCGCCCTATTGGATTGAAAGCATGCAATTTGCACCTCGCGCGGGTGATGCACCGCAAGCGAACAGGGAAACGAGCAGGGACTTTCTGTCACAAATCGTGACTGTGTGCTGCCGCGTGTCTTCTGTGGACTTGCTGTCGCGGCAACGTTGAGATGAATGGGTTTGACCGGCTCTAAAGTTGCGCGATGGGACCGAGGTCCCGGCTCTAAAACAGGCCTTCGGGGAGCTCCGGCTTTCATTGCATACGTCCATTATCCATGTCGAGGATCCAATTTTGGATTCGGAGGCAGGGGCGGCGACTTAGCGTCATCGCTCCAAACCTAGCCGTCCCTGCGGCTCATGGTTTGGCAAATCAACGTTTAACTCGGAAAAACCGGACTGAACTTGCCAGAAACCTGGTTCCGCAACCGCTCACGGAACATCTACAAATAGTCAGGTCGTGGACGCGATAAACGGCTAAAATCATCGAGGCCGAATATCCGGCTTTCCCTCGTAAGTAGCGGTTTTAAAAGCTGTTGACTGCGCGGCTTCAAACTTCGTGGCAGCGCCAGCTTGCTGTGACCATTGTCACGTGCAGAGGAGCATAGTGGTTCTATCATGGTAGTCATGAACGCCTATCCAGTCTTGCCGGCTGAGCCGGTGGAAGCTGATCAGAGTGAAGTCAACGAATGGCTTGAAGCCTTTGATCAGATCGTCGAAGGAGAAGGTCCATTGCGCGCGGCAGAGTTGCTGGATGCGCTATCGCGTCATGCGCGCGAATCGGGCATCGAGCCGCCGACGCAGCTTCATACTCCTTACAAGAATACGATTCCCGTCGAGCAGGAGCTGCCCTATCCGGGTGATCGCGATATGGAGCGGCGCATCGAGGCGCTGATTCGCTGGAACGCGATGGCCATGGTCCATCGCCAAAATAAGAAAGACTCTGGAATCGGCGGTCACCTTTCTACCTATTCTTCCCTCGCAACTCTGGCCGAGGTTGGTTTCAATCACTTCTTTCACGCCAGCTACGGCGATCAGCCAGGCGACATGATTTATTTTCAGGGCCACGCATCGCCTGGTGCGTATGCCCGCGCCTTCCTCGAAGGACGCATCTCCGAGCAGCGAGTTCTCAATTTCCGCCACGAAACGCGTGGAGAGCCGGGGCTCTCTTCTTATCCACATCCGTGGCTGATGCCGGACTTCTGGCAATTTCCGACAGTCTCGATGGGCATCGGCCCCATCAATGCGATTTATCAGGCGCGCTTCATGCGGTATCTCGAACACCGGAATTTGATCGAGAAGACTCCGCGCAAGATTTGGGCGTTCGTAGGGGATGGCGAAACCGATGAAATCGAAACCCTCGGCGCGCTGACAGTTGCTACCCGCGAGAAGCTCGATAACCTGATCTTCGTTGTGAACTGCAACCTCCAGCGGCTCGACGGCCCGGTGCGTGGAAACGGCAAGATCATCAATGAGCTCGAAGGCGTGTTCCGGGGAGCGGGATGGAACGTAATCAAAGTTATTTGGGGCAGCGATTGGGATCCGCTGCTTGCCCGCGACAACTCTGGCCTCCTGCTCAAGCGCATGGAAGAGTGCGTGGATGGCGAGTACCAGGCGTGTAAAGCCAAAGGCGGCGCTTATACGCGAGAGCACTTTTTCGGCAAGTATCCCGAACTGCTGGAACTCGTCGCCGGTATGAGCGATGAACAGATCGCCAACCTCCATCGCGGCGGTCACGATCCGAAGAAGATCTACAACGCGTACTTGCGCGCTGTAGAACACACTGGTTCTCCTACCGTGATCCTGGCGAAGACCGTAAAAGGATATGGACTTGGGTCGGCGCAAGCCCGCAATGCGACGCATCAGGAAAAGAAGCTGACCGACGACGCGCTGCAAACCTTCCGCAAGGTCTTCGACATTCCGGTTCCTGACGAGGCCGCGAAAAATGGAGTGCCGTACCGCCCGGAGAAAGATACACCGGAAATCGAGTACATGAAGAAATGCCGCAAGAACCTCGGCGGCTATCTGCCGGCACGCGATACTCAGAAGCCGAATCTGAAGGCGCCGGAACTCGAATTTTTTGCCGATGCGCTCGGCGGCTCGCGCGGCCGCGCTGTTTCCACGACGATGGGATTCGTGAGCATGCTGCGCACTCTACTTAAGCATCCTGAAATGGGAAAGCTGGTCGTGCCCATCGTTCCCGACGAGGGACGCACCTTCGGACTCGAATCTGCGATTCGACAGGTCGGCATCTACGCCAGCCAGGGACAGCTCTATACACCGCACGATCAGGACATCCTTCTCTATTACCGGGAGGAAAAAGACGGCCAGATTCTCGAAGAAGGAATCACCGAAGCTGGATCGATGGCGTCGTTCACCGCAGCGGGGACGGCATACTCGAACTTTCGCCTCCCGACGATTCCTTTCTACATGTACTACTCGATGTTCGGCTTTCAGCGTGTGGGCGATCTGATCTGGGCCTTTGGCGATGCGCGCGGTAAAGGCTTCCTCATGGGCGGTACCGCCGGACGGACCACTCTCTCGGGGGAAGGCTTGCAGCACTGCGATGGGCACAGCATTGTTATGTCGAGCGTCTATCCGACATGCGTGACCTACGATCCGGCTTACGCGTACGAGATCGCGGTCATCATTCAAGACGGATTGCGCAGAATGTACGAGAAGGGTGAAGACCGCTTCTACTACATCACCATGTACAACGAAGACTATCCAATGCCGGAGATGCCCAAGGGCGTAGAAGAGGGCATCCTGCGCGGTATCTACAAATTCAAAGCGGCGCCGGGTGGAAAGGCAGTCGTGAATTTGTTCGGCAGCGGTCCAATCCTGAACGAAGCACTCAAAGCACAAGCCACGCTCGCCGAAAAATACGGTGTTGAGGCCGACGTCTGGAGCGTGACCAGCTATACCGAAATGCGCAGAGACGCGCTGGCGGCTGATCGCTGGAATTTGCTGCATCCTGCCGAGAAGGAGAAGCAGCCATACATCTTGAAGGCTCTTGAAGGGGCTGAGGGCCCGATCATCGCTGCGAGCGACTATATGAAGATTGTTCCCGACCAACTCTCGCCGTGGCTGCGTGAACGTCTCGTGAGCCTCGGTACCGATGGCTTCGGGCGCAGCGACAACCGCGAATACCTGCGCAAGCATTTCGAGATCAGTCCGGAAGCGATCGTTGCTGCGACCCTGTCAAAGCTCTCGCGCGAGAAGAAATTTGACGCGAAGAAAGCGCAGAAGGCGTTTCAGGAATTAGGAATCGATCCGGAGAAGATTGATCCGGCAAAAGCTTAGGCCGTCGGCGATCGGCTTTCGGCCAGCCAACGTTCTCGAAGAGAACCATTTTCCTCTTGCTTATGCAATGATGCTGGCGAACTTTCGTAATGAATCAACGAGGTCCACTGGCCGAACGCCGACAGCCGATAGCCGACAGCCCCCGTTTACAATTTAGTTTATGGCTTCCACGACCCAGGAAATTCCACGTAGTTCCTTCCTCATCGATCCGCACGACCGGGAGCGTGTCTTCGAAGCCTTCCGGCGCTGGGGGTATCTTCAGGCTAAGCTCGATCCTCTCGGGCAGTACCTGCGGCCTCTAGCAGTTCCTGAACTCGACATCCAGGGAGACTTCGCCGACGAAGCGCGTCGCTATTACTGCGGCACGATCGGCGCAGAGTTCATGCACATTCCCGATGCGGCGCGGAGAGAGTGGATTCAGGAGCGCCTCGAAAGCGATGCTCCTGCGCTGGACCAGAAACACATTCTTGAGCTGCTCACTAGAGCTGATCTGTTCGAGCATGTAATCCAATCGCGTTATCTCGGCACGAAACGATTTTCGCTCGAAGGCGTTACCTCGTTGATCCCGTTTTTGGACGAAGTCCTGAACGACGCTGCTGAGCGGGGCACGGTTCAGGTGGTGATCGCGATGAGCCATCGCGGACGCCTCAACGTGATGGTCAACACGGTCGGCAAATCCGCGACCGACATGTTCGCAAAGTTTGAAGATGTCGATCCGCGCAGCATTCTGGGCGGCGGCGACGTGAAGTACCACCAGGGCGCGACGGGCACATTCACCGGACGCAATGGGAACACGATCAACCTGCATCTGGTCTCGAATCCCAGCCACTTAGAAGCAGTAGATCCCGTGGCTACAGGCCGCGTACGTGCCAAGCAGATTCGCTGGGGAGGAGAGGACAAGGTTCTGCCTGTAATGATCCACGGCGATGCTGCCTTTGCCGGCCAGGGAATCTGGGCGGAGACGCTCAATCTGGCCAGCGTGGATGGATACACGGTGGGCGGCGGGCTGCACGTCATCGTCAACAACCTGATCGGCTTCACGACCGAGCCGCACGAAACGAACTCATCCCGCTATTCTTCCGATTTAGCAAAGCGTCTTCCCATTCCGATCTTCCACGTAAATTCAGAAGATCCGGACGCGGTGCTTCGGATCGCGAAGCTTGCGGTCGACTACCGCTACACCTTCCATTCCGACGTAGTCATCGACCTGATCGGCTATCGCCGCCATGGCCACAGCGAAGTGGACGATCCCACGATCACGCAGCCGATTCGGTACGCGCGCATCAAAGACCATCCGCCGCTACATGAGATTTACGCAAAGCGCATAGGGGTCGATAACAGCCAGCGCGTGCAGGAGATTACGACCGAAATCAGCGAGGCGCAAAAGCAAGCTACGCGCATGAAGAAGATGCCGCGGCTCGCGCAGCTTCCCGAGTACTGGGACAAGTACAAAGGTGGATGCTTTCTGCCGGAGTACGAGGTTGAAACGGGCATCTCTGCCGAAGAGATCGCGAAGATCTCCGATAAGCTCGCGAGCTACCCGCCCGAGTTCCACATTCATCCCAAGATCAAGAAGCTGCTGGAACAGCGTGCCGAAATGGGACACGGCAAGCGTTCTTTCGACTACGGCATGGCAGAAGCCGTGGCGTTCGGCTCGCTGTTGATTCAAGGCACTCCAGTACGCCTCAGCGGACAGGATTGTAAACGTGGCACCTTCAATCAGCGTCACAGTGTTTTAATCGACATCGAGAACGAAGACGAGTACATCCCGCTGAATCACATTCAATCCGGGCAGGCAAAGTACGAGGTCTATAACTCGATTCTCTCCGAAGCCGGCGTGCTTGGTTTCGAGTACGGCTACAGCCGCGATTATCCCGAGTCGCTTGTGCTCTGGGAAGCGCAGTTTGGCGACTTCGCGAACGGCGCGCAGATCATCATTGATCAGTTCATCTCGTCAGCGGAAGACAAATGGGGGCTGCTCAGCGGACTCGTGATGCTCCTGCCGCATGGCTACGAAGGACAAGGACCGGAGCACTCCAGCGCCCGCATCGAACGCTACCTCCAACTCGCGGCGCGCGACAATATGCAGATCTGCCAACCCTCGACTGCGGCGCAGTACTTCCATCTGCTCCGGCGACAGGCGCTGCGCCCGTGGCGTAAACCGCTCGTCGTCTTCACGCCCAAGAGTATGCTCCGGCATCCCGACGCGAATTCTCCGATTCAAGACTTCGCTCGTCCGCATTTCCTGAATGTGCTTCCCGAAACGGAAATTGCAAATCCCACGCGACTTCTCATTTGCACCGGCAAGATCGGGCACGAGCTGCGCATGGAACGCAAGAAGCGCAAAGATGATTCCACTGGAATCATCTTTATCGAGCAGCTTTATCCGTGGCCGGAAGCGGAACTCACAGCGGAACTGCAGAAGTACTCGAACGCTACCGAGATTGTGTGGGTGCAGGAAGAGCCCGCGAATATGGGCGCGAATTGGTTCGTCGTTCCGCGGCTCAAGCGCATCTCCGGCGGGCGTCCGGTGCTCACCGTCAAGCGGTCGGCAGCGGCCAGTCCTGCGACTGGCTCGGCCAAGGCGCATGACATGGAGCAAAAGACGCTCATTGACCTCGCATTCGGCGGAGCCAAGTAGCGACTGATGCCAGTCAGCGTAGGTGTTGATCGCAGCCGGAAGTTCGTCGTGACTGCCTACACAGGCCACGTGACCGACGAAGACGTTGCCCACCAGATCGCGGAAATCGAACGTAATGCGCCGTACGAAGGTGAGTACCGCGTTATCACCGACTTCACCCATGTAACGCAATTCGAGATTTCCTCCGATCAGATTCGGCTGGTAGCCGATTCCAAATCGCCACTTGAAAAAGCGCGGCGGGTCATAGTTGCGCCATCGGACGTTGCCTACGGAACCTCGCGCATGTTTCAAATGCTTGCGGGAAGAACCAGGCCGAATATCAGTGTTGTTCGCAGTCTCAATGATGCCTATAAGGTGCTGGGAATAGATATGAAGGAACTCTAGCCATTTTCTGCTCAGCGTTCCCTTATGGCTACAATGAGCCTATGAACAAAATGATCATCTCCAACCTCGTACACCGGCCGATCCGGTCCCTGATCAGCGTCGTGGCTGTGGCGGTGGAGGTGACGCTCATGCTGGTGATCGTTGGCCTGATGTTCGGTATGCTCAACGACAACAAGGAGCGTACGGCAGGAATAGGCGCCGACGCATTTGTCCGTCCCCCGGGATCGTCGGGAATTATGGCTGCGAGTGGCGCGCCTGCCTCGATAAAGATCGCAGATGTGCTACGAAAGCTTCCTCACGTCAGCGCCGTTGCTCCGGTCGTGCTCCAGACTGTCACCAGCGGGGCTGTCGAAACGATCTACGGTATCGATCTGACTACGTGGAATCAGTTAGGGTCGCCGTTTCGTTACATCGCCGGCGGTCCTTTCGAAGGACCAAACGACATTATTGTCGATGACTATTTCGCCAACTCGGCTCACTTGAAGGTCGGAGACACGACTAACGTACTGGCCCACAATTTCCGCATTTCAGGAATCGTGGAGCACGGAAAAGGCGGCCGAAAATTTCTTCCGATAAAGACCCTGCAACAGTTGACCGGCGCCGAGGGCAAGGCTTCGATTTTTTACGTGAAACTGGATGATCCTAAGAATTACGACGCATTCAAAGCCGAAGTAGCCAACGTTCCGGGCATGAGTCAGTATGTCGTTACTTCCATTCAGGAGTGGCTCAGCCTTGTCACTCCAGAACGGCTGCCTGGATTTTCGATCACTATCAAAGTAGTGATTGGGATTGCGGTTTGCATCGGCTTCATTGTCATTTTTCAATCCATGTACACGGCCGTCATGGAACGCACTCGTGAAATCGGAATACTGAAATCTTTGGGCGCGTCGAAAGCCTATATCGTGAATGTCATTCTGCGCGAAACCATCGTCCTGGTCATTGCTGGGATCATTCTGGGAATCGGAATCAGCTTTGCTACCCAAGCTGCCTTGCTTGCAAAATTTCCAACGATAACCGTCCAGGTGGGTGCGGAGAACTGGCTGTGGAAGGCGGCTGTGATTGCGCTTGTTGGGGCCATGATTGGGGCACTCTACCCTGCTTTCAAGGCGGCACAGAAGGATCCCATCGACGCACTGGCTTACGAATAGCACCGGCCGCCGCTTGGAAATACATCGTGCAATCAAATAGATTGGGAACGGCCCTCCTGGCTGCCTAGTGTGGAAGCCTGCAGGCGGGGAGGCTCTGGAATCATATGGAAGTCAAAGAACAAGCCGTATCTACCACTGACGCTCCCGTGACTTCGATTGCCCAAATTGGGACACGTGAAGGTCAAAGCGTCACCATTCGAGGATGGCTCTACAACCTGCGCGAGAGTGGCAAGCTCCTTTTCCCAATCTTTCGGGACGGAACCGGACTGATCCAGGGCATCGTGCCGAAAGCTGCAGTTCCGGCGGAAGTCTTCGATGCTGTCAAGCAGCTCACACAAGAGTCCGCAGTTATCGTCACCGGCAAAGTTCGGGCAGACAAACGCGCGCCGGGCGGATATGAGCTCGATGTTAGCGGCGTAGAGGTCGTACAGCGTGTCCCTGAAGACGATCCCTTTCCCATCTCTCTGAAAGAACATGGCGTCGATTTCTTGATGGAGCATCGGCACCTCTGGATGCGCACGCCGCGGCAGGCTGCGATCCTGCGCACGCGCGCAGAGATCATCAAAGCTGCGCGCGATTTCTTCGACGAGCGCGGATTCACGCTCACCGATCCGCCAATCCTTACGCCTGCTGCTTGCGAAGGTACAACGACTCTCTTCCCCGTCGATTACTTCGATGATCAGGCATATCTCACGCAGTCCGGCCAGCTTTATATCGAAGCGACGGCGATGGCGCTGGGCAAGGTCTATTCCTTCGGCCCGACCTTTCGTGCGGAAAAGTCGAAGACGCGCCGTCATCTGACCGAGTTCTGGATGGTCGAGCCGGAAGTCGCATACGCAACTCTCAACGATCTGATGGCGCTTGCGGAAGAGTTCATCAGCTTCATTGTGTCGCGCTGCCTGGAGCGACGCCGCGCTGATCTGCAGACGATTGGACGCGATGTCTCAAAACTGGAAACTGTGAAAACACCGTTCCCGCGCATTACTTACGACGAAGCCGTCGAAATCCTGCACAAGGGATTCGCGGAAGGAAAACTGGAGAACAAATTCGAGTGGGGCGGAGACTTCGGTTCGCCTGACGAGACCTATATCTCGTCGCAGTTCGATCGACCGGTGATGGTTCATCGCTATCCGGCGAAAGTGAAAGCGTTCTACATGGAGCCTGATCCACAGCGCCCCGATTTGGCACTTTGTGTAGACGTTTTAGCTCCTGAAGGATACGGAGAGATTATCGGCGGCTCGCAGCGTATGAGCTCTTACGAGCTACTGCTGAAGCGCATCCACGAGCACGATCTTCCTGAATCCGCGTTCAAGTGGTACCTGGATTTACGTAAATACGGTGGAGTTCCGCACGCGGGTTTTGGAATGGGAATTGAGCGCGCTGTAGCATGGATATGCGGCCTCGAACACGTGCGCGAAACGATTCCGTTTCCACGGATGCTGCACAGGATTTATCCGTAGAGTTGGCTTATGGCTTTTCGGCGATTCACGAGTTCACTTATCCTGAGAGCTGTAGGGAAGGGCACGGATTTATCCGTGCCGTCAAAGCAGTTCCCATTGTGGTTCGGCTTTAGCCACTGAGGTAAGCCTTTGTTTCGATAGGGAACAAATTACCTCAAGCGCTAAAGCGCAAGATCGATTGCGCCCGCAAACGGCACGGCTGAAGCCGTGCCCTTCCCTAAGTCGATTTCCGCAGCATTTTTCCGAGCCTGTTTAGCCGCTGAGGTAGGTCGATGAGCAAACCAAAGCGCCTGGCGTCCGCAATGGGTGGCGAGACTTGCTTTGTTACATCAAGCACGGATGGACGGGAGCGATATTTCATCTACTCCAAGTACACTGAGTTGTTCATCGATACACTTTACAGATATCGTTCACAAGGAAAGGACAAAGTACATTCATTCGTGGTCATGCCTGAACATTTCCATGCTCTGATCACTCCCGTCGGAATCACGATCGAGCGCGCTGGGCAACTTATTAAAGGTGGCTATTCATATCGGGTGAAAACAGACTTAAAGAGAAACTATGAGATCTGGGAGCGCGGATTCACAGATCACCGCCTCCGTGTAGGCGAATTTCATCGTTTCAGAAGGTACATCGACGAGAATCCCGTTAAGGCAGGTTTAGCCAAAGCCCCAGAAGATTATCCTTACGGTTCAGCTTCCGTCAAATACGACCTCGATCCTCCACCAGCCCGACTGCTTACCGCGGTGGCTAAAGCCGGAGGTCTGTAGGAGCGATCTAACGGCGCGGCTGAAGCCGTGCCCTTCCCTGAACCAGCCGAGGCCGACTGACACACATGCCTAACCTGCCCAAAGAACTCCCCTCTCGCCCGCACAGTGCTCCGACGCAGATCGCCTCGCGCAAGATACGTGTGATCGGTGTACCGCTAGATCTGGGACAGGCGCGACGCGGGGTCGATATGGGACCCTCCGCGGTGCGCGTCGCTGGCCTTGAGGCGCGACTCGAAGCGCTGGGCTTGGTTGTAGAAGATGGCGGCAACGTGCCGGTTGCAATTGCAGAGACTAAGAAGGAAGGCAATCCGCAAGCGAAGTACCTGAAAGAGATCGCCGCTACTTGCACGAAAGAGGCAGACCTCGTCCTCAAAACCCTGGAGCAAGGGATGATTCCGCTCGTCCTTGGCGGAGATCACTCGATCGCCGCGGGCACGGTCAGCGGGGTGGCTGAATATTATCGCCGTCAGGATCAGCGCATCGGCCTGATCTGGATCGACGCGCACAGCGACATCAATACACCGGCAACTTCCCCGAGCGGCAACGTGCATGGCATGCCGCTCGCTGCCATTTTGGGACTTTGGCAGGACGATGAGCTCGCGCGCATCTATGACTTCTCGCCGAAGGTCCTCCCAGAAAACACAGTCCTGATCGGAGTGCGCGACATCGATAAGGCTGAGAAAGATAACATCCGGAGTGCTGGCGTGACCGAGGTGTACACCATGCGCGACATCGATGAACGTGGCATGCGCACGGTCATGGAAGAGGCGCTCCGAACCGCAGGGCGCGGCACCGCGGGCTATCACGTGTCGCTCGACATGGATTGGATCGATCCTGAAGACGCCCCTGGAGTCGGAACTCCCGTGCGCGGCGGAGCCACGTATCGCGAGGCGCACCTGGCCATGGAGATCATCGCTGACCACGGACGTATGGTGAGCTTCGAAATCGTGGAAGTGAATCCGGTGATCGACGAGCACAACCGGACTGCGATGCTCGCGGTCGAGTTGGCAATGTCGGCGTTCGGCAAGAAAATTCTTTAGTGCACCTGAAGTTGCCGCGTCTCTGTGCCTACTACTCATCCCGGAGCGGTCGATTTTTCCGTTTACATCCGTCTAGCGAGAGGAGGGAGCACGAATGCAATACCTGCTACTGATCTACCACTCAGAAAATGAATGGACGCGACGGAGCACGGCCGAGCAAGAAGCAATTTATCGGGAATACCGCGAGCTAATTCAGCAGCTCCGTGAGAGCGGACAACTGATCCGTGGCGATCAACTCAAGCCCGCCACCACCTCTGTGATACTGCGCATGCGGAACGACAGCGCACGTATGATCGACGGACCATTTGCGGAAACCAAAGAGCAGTTGGGCGGCTACTTTTTGGTCGAGGTGAACACGCGCGAAGAAGCTGTGGAGATCGCTAAGCGCATACCCTCCGCACGCAGCGGCGCGATTGAAGTTCGCGAAGTGATAGCTACTCGAGCCGAAGCGCGATCCCCCGGCGATTAGCCGTCCTTGATGTATTTGAGACCAAGTGGGAACACGAGTAGCAGTCCTGCGGCTTTTCTGTTAAAAGAATGGCCACCAAGGAGGCGTGAATGGGTTCTCCATCGCTTGCTCCAGTACAAAGTTCTTCGCCTTTCGACGCGGCGCTCTTGGTCCTGCGCATCGCCAGCGGGATCGTATTTCTTTATCACGGGAGCGCAATTCTGTTCGGCGCGTTCGGCGGTCCTGGACCGCAAAAGTTCGCGGCTTTTTTACACACGCCGGCAGTCGTTGGCTATCTAGTCGGACTGGCGCAGTTCCTGGGTGGCTTGGCGGTGCTTCTCGGTGCCCTACTGCGAATTGGAGCCGTGTGCATCATCGTGGTCATGCTGGGTGCAATTTTCATTGTCCATTTACCGCATGGCTTCGATGTGAGCAAAGGTGGAGTCGAGTTCGCGCTCACGGAACTACTGATCGCCCTGGCGTTGCTGCTCACCGGCCCCGGAAGATTTTCGCTTTCGACTGTCCTGCCCGGTGGGTTGCGAAGGCTGTAACTCACGTCAGGGTTGTCTGGGGGGCCACAGCGGCAAACGCTCGCGCCTTCTCGGTCCATTGAGCACTCCTCGTGATTGCCTGAAGAACGTCGTCCGGGTGCTCGACCGCTTGCCACATCTGCAGATGCTCGGGGTTCATGAAGCGTTCTTCGACACAGCGCTCCAGCAACGCGATGCACGGATCGAAAAACCTGCGCGTATTCACAAGCACGATCGGATTCAAATAGATCGCCAGCCGCTTCAACGTGATCGTCTCGAACAATTCTTCCAGCGTGCCGCACCCACCAGGAAGAGCGATCACAGCGTCGCTGCCCGTAAGCATCAGGTGCTTGCGCTCGCGTATGTTCTCGACAACTCGCAATTCTGTGAGATGACGATGAGCCCACTCCAATTCCTGCATGAATCGGGGCATGATACCGATGACCTTGCCTCCATTGGCGAGTGCGCCATTCGCAACTTGTCCCATTAAGCCGAGAGCGCCACCTCCATAGACGATCTCGATAGAATTGCGCGCAAGAATTTCTCCCAACCGGGACGCAGCCTGCATGTACTCAGGATGGCAGTACTCGCTGGAGGCGCAGTAAACACAAACTCGAGGCATGTGACTATCATCCACGTTTTCGGCAGCGAACGCCAGAATGTGCCTTGTTGCGCTAAACGGTTCGATGGACGCGGCTGATTCTTACAAAAATATCCGGCGAGTTGCACGGAAGAGTATCTGCAGCGGCAAATCTTTTTTCTGCATCGCGTGTTTACATTGGTGCGTCTAATTTTTCACGCTGCGCCATGAAGTCCATCAGTCGAGAAGAGCTGAAGCAGGCGATCGATCGCGGTGACGTAATCATCCTCGATGCGCGATCGCCTGAAAAATTTCACAAGTCCCATCTGCCCGCCGCGCTCAACATCCCCGCAGGACGAGCCGCAGAACTGGCTCCTCAACTTGTTCCGAATAAGAACGCTTCCCTGGTGACCTATTGCGTAAACTTCACCTGGAAGCTTTCGGAACAACTCGCGCGAGAGTTGCAGGCGCTCGGATACACGAATGTCCGCAATTACGAAGAAGGGCGTCAGGACTGGATGAATGCTGGATTTCCTCTCGAAGGAAGCGCTCCGTACGAGCCTGTGCCGCGATTTCAGCCGAGCACCACCGAAGCAGAAGCCGAAAAGAAACTTAAGGCGGGTTAGTTAAATACCTAGTCGTAAGCACAAAATCGCACAATCGCATCATCACAAAACCCCCTCCGAATTTCGGGACAACTCACGCCATCAACTCTCTCGTACTCTCTTGATCTACTCGCACGATAAAGTGGCGTGGATTGTCGCTCCAGTAATTTCTGAGCACCACTTCATCCAACCAAGCAGCGGAATTCTTCTTCACACAAGTATTAGCAAGCAGAAGAAGCTCATTTAGCATTCCTAACTTCTTGGTCAGGGTCGAACCTTGGGTGCCGATTTCTCTGTACTTATCGCCGGGCTTTTTTTAGGCGATCTTTTTTATTTTTTTCGGATAGGCGGCAGAGCCGAGAGCTGGCTGCGGCGGCTGGCGAATCGCAGGAAATTCGCGGTGGTTCTATGCGCAGCTCTGGCGATGGTACCTCGTGCTCTTCTTCTGCCCGTCATGCCAATTCCCAAGCCGCAGATTGTCGATGAATTCAGCTACATCCTCGGCGCGCAGACGCTGGCAGAGGGACGCCTCACCAATCCTGTTCATCCGCTCTGGCAGCACTTCGAGAGCTTCCACATCAACATGGTGCCGACGTACGAATCACAGTACGAGCCGGCGCCCAGCGCATTCATGGCGGCTGGTCTCATTCTGGGAAAGAACTGCTGGTGGGGTGTTTGGCTCGCCACCGGACTCATGTGCGCCGCCATCTGCTGGGCCCTGCAGCCGCTAATCGGCAATACTTATGCGCTCTTAGCCGGACTGTACGTCGTGCTGAAGTACAGCATTGGCACACAATATAGCGACTCCTACTGGGGAGGCTCCGTTTGCGCTCTTGGCGGAGCACTTGCGCTCGGCGCCTTCGTGCGAATTCTGCAGACGCGCTCGCCGAAATGGATCCCATGGCTGATTCTCGGCGTGGGACTTCTAGCCAATAGTCGTCCATACGAAGGCTTTCTTTTCTCGCTTCCGCTCGCGCTGGGTCTTTTGATCTGGATAGTCAGAACGCGAAATTACATTCGCATTCTCGCTCCGGCTGCTGCGCTTACAGTCGTGCTGGCCGCGTGGATGGCTTACTTCAACTATCGCGGAACGGGACGCGCTACCGAGATGCCTTACACCGCGAACTTCGAGCAATACCACTTCGTGCGGCCATTTATCGGAACGGGAATGAAGCCGTTCCCGCATTACAACAACTACGAGATGGCCGCGCTGTTCTGGAATTGGGAAGGCACACCGGGCCGACTCGCGGAGACGTGGAGTGGAATCCAGAAGATCGAAAAAGCAAAGTTCCACTTTTACTATCGCGAGCACTTCGCTCCACTGCTGATCCTGGGCTTCGTTGGCTGCTATTTCTGCTTCCGGCGTGAAGACCGGAGCTATCTCGGCTTTACGTTTTTAGTGGTACTCATAGGACTGTTCGCAGTGGTGTGGTGGCCGCTCTCGTCATATCCTGCGCCACTGCTGGTGAGCTTCTATGGCCTTGCATTCCTCGGCATCCGTTATCTGGGAACAGCGCGGCCGCGCAATTTTCGACTCGGTCGATACTGGGCTCGCGGACTTGTGCTGGCTGTACTTATCACGCCGGCAATCAATATCCCTCATGAGATTCACAAAGCGAGCAAGATTCGTTACCCGATGCCGTGGAACGAAGATCGCCAGCGCGTAATCGATCAACTCGAGGCACAACCGGAGAAGTCGCTCGTGCTGGTCAGTTATGCCCCAATGCACGACCCGGCAAAGGAATGGGTCTACAACACGCCTGATATCGACTCGCAAAAAGTAATCCTCGCTCGCGCACTCGGCGCTGAAAAGGATTGCAATCTCGTCCACTACTACCAGGACCGAAAAATCTGGTTTGTTGATGTCGGCCTGGATCCCTGGCCTGAGCTCCGTTCTGCTGATGCTCTGGTCTCTTACTGCAACGCAAGTCCCGAATTGAGAGCCAATCTAATCGTCCCTGGGGAATTACCGTGAATCATCGGCCTAAAACTGCTGTCATTATCGGCGCCGGTCCTGCTGGCCTGACCGCCGCCTTCGAACTTTTGCGCAACAGCAATATCAAACCTATCGTGCTCGAAAAGAGCGATCAGATGGGCGGAATCTCACGTACCGTCAATTACAAAGGCAATCGCATTGACATCGGCGGACACCGCTTTTTTTCCAAAAGCGATCGCGTCATGAACTGGTGGTTCGAACACATGCCGCTTGAGACTTCTGTTTCCCACAACGGCAACGGAAATGGTCACGCAAAGCAGCCGATCGAGATCACGTATCAGAGGCAGCGCCGCGAACTCTCCGGCTGCATGAACAGAAACGGCAATGGATGCCATCCGGACGAAGTGATGCTTGTGCGCCGTCGCAAATCGCGTATCTATTTCCTGCGCACCTTCTTCGATTATCCCATCACCCTAAGCGGCGACACACTGCGGAAGCTCGGGCCAATGCGCACCATGCGGATTGGTCTGAGCTACATGCGCAGCGCAGCCATGCCGATCAAGAACGTTGAAAACCTGGAGCAGTTCTTCATCAACCGCTTCGGACGCGAGCTCTACCACACTTTCTTTAAGTCCTACACCGAGAAAGTCTGGGGAGTGCCCTGCGATCAGATCAGCGCAGAATGGGGCGAGCAGCGCATCAAGGGGCTTTCGATCAAAAAGACGATTCAGCACATGGTTCAAAAGCAGCTGCAGAGCCGCAAGCAGAAGGACATCGCGCAGAAGGAAACCGAGACCTCGTTGATTGAGCAGTTCCTGTATCCGAAGTATGGTCCGGGACAAATGTGGGATGCCGTCGCGCGAAAAGTAAAGGCGATGGGAGGAGAAATCATCACGAATTTCAGCGTTACCGACATCCATTGCCGCGGATATAAAGTCATCGGGGTAAGCGGCGTCGATGCGTCCGGCAACGAACAGCGGTTCGACGGCGATTACTTCTTTTCTACTATGCCCATAAAGGAACTCGTGCATTCTCTTGACGTCCCGGTGCCGGCAAACGTTCGCGAGGTGAGCGATGCTCTCCAATATCGCGACTTCATCACCGTAGGTCTGCTGCTCAAGAAAATGAAGGTACAAGAAAGGGATCAGAACTTCGTCGAAGATAACTGGATTTACATTCAGGAGCCCGATGTAAAGGCCGGCCGCTTGCAGATATTCAATAACTGGAGTCCGCACCTAGTTTCAAATCAGGAGCACGTTTGGGTCGGCGTCGAGTACTTCTGCTATGAAGGGGACGATCTCTGGCGCAAAACGCCCGAAGAAATGGCCCAGTTTGCCGCAATGGAACTCGACAAGATCGGGATTATCGATAAAAACGACGTAATCGACTCCACTGTGATCAAAATGCCGAAGACATATCCTGCGTACTTTGGCGCCTACGCTCGCTTTGACGAAGTTCGCGAGTATATAGACAAGTTCGAAAACCTGTTCCTGGTTGGACGCAACGGAATGCATCGCTACAACAACCAGGACCACTCGATGCTGACTGCCATGGAAGCAGTGAACAACATCCTGATCGGCCGCAAGGACAAATCGAATATCTGGGACGTCAACACAGAAGCCGAATACCACGAAGAGAAGCAACTGCCGAACCAAGAGGAAAGAAGAGCTGCATAACGAGGCGATGGTGAGATCGGGTCAGATGTAACGTGCCGCGGTGGTCATCACGGTGCCTTGCTCCGGGCACTCAGGATTGAGAATCAGTCCTCAAAGATCACCATGGCCATTGCCTGGCTCTCGGTGTGCGTAACCGATAAGGAAATCCGGCGAACGCCTATCTGCTCAGCGATTTCTGCGGTCGTACCGTGAAGGCGGAGGACAGGACGTCCTCCAGGCGCGTGCCCGACTTCAATGCTGGTCCATGTAACGCCGCGACTGGCTCCGGTGCCCAGAGCTTTCATTGCGGCTTCTTTGGCAGCAAAGCGCGCGGCGAATCGCTCGACAGAGTTCTTCTTGCTTCCGCAATAGCGAATCTCGTCTTTGGTGAACACGCGTGCAAGAAAGCGATCTCCAAAGCGGGCAATCGACACGCCGATTCGCTCCACCTCACAGATATCGACTCCGGTGCCGAGGATCATGCTGCGCCTGAAGGCTCCGACGGCGTGTGCACCAGCATCATCTTGTGACCTACTGATTCACACCGCTGGCCAGGAATCCGCCGTCCACGCAGAGGACTTCGCCAGTCACAAAGCTCGCCGCTTCCGACGCCAGAAACACAGCAGCGCCCGCAAGCTCTTCCACTTTCCCGAAACGTCTCATGGGTGTACGCGCGAGAAATTCCTTCCCACGGGCTGTCTCATCGAGCAGCTTTTCGTTCAGCGGAGTTCGGAATACGCCCGGAGCAATCGCATTCACGCAGACCCCATGCGGAGCCCATTCAATCGCCAGCGATTTTGTCAACGATGCGACCGCGGCCTTGCTCGCGGCGTAAGCCGCAACTTCGTATAGCGCGACGAACGAACTCAGCGAAGCAATATTGATGATTCGCCCATATTTCCGCTCAATCATGTGTCTGCCGAAAATCTGGCACGCGCGAAGCACGCCAGTGAGGTTCGTCTCCATGATGTCGTTCCATTCCGATTCGGGAACATCGATGGTCGGCGTGCGCTTCGTCTTTCCGGCGGAATTGACGAGAATGTCTACTTTCCCAAATGCGGAAATCGATTTCTGGAGCAGTTGCTCCAACGATTTGCGATCGGCAACATCGGAAGCAACGCGCAGTGACTTGCGTCCGCGCTGCTCGATTTCTTTTGCTGTAGATTCGACCTGCTCCGCGCGCCGAGACGTCGGCACTACATCGGCCCCGGCTTCGGCGAGCCCATGCGCAATGGCGCGCCCAATGCCGGACGTGCCGCCAATCACCACCGCCACTCTGCCGCTCAAATCCAGCGGACGAAATGCCATCGTGCTTGCCTGCCTTTTTTGACTGCCCTTTTCACCACGGAGACACGGAGGACACGGAGAAACCAGAAGAACTTTTGGTTTCTGGTTTCACCTTCGGCAAGGGTCGAATCTGTTAAGAATGCCGACTAAGGCTCGGCCTGAAACCCGAAACCGCTTTACTGCCTTCCTCCGTGTTCTCCGTGGCTCCGTGGTGAAAATGACTTTAAACCGGCTACCAATTCCACATCGTGCCATCGAGCTTACGATTCACCGGAAGATACGCTCGCTCGTACGGAAACTTTTCGGCCAACTTTTCGTTGTAATCCACGCCTAATCCAGGCTTCTCGCCGGGATGCAGATATCCCTTCTCGAAATAGTATTCATGCGGGAAAACTTCATCGGTCTCCTTGGTATGCCGCATGTATTCCTGAATTCCGAAATTGGGAATGGAAATATCGAAATGCAGCGCCGCAGCCATTGTGACTGGAGATAGATCCGTCGCTCCATGGCAACCCGTCTGCACGTGGTACATATCCGCGAAGGCCGCGACTTTCTTCAGGTTCGTAATGCCGCCGCCGTGAACCACCGTCATGCGGAGGTAATCGATCAACTGTTCCGAGATGAGAATATTCGCGTCCCAGACGCTATCGAAGATTTCGCCCAGCGCGATCGGTGTCGTCGTGTGCTGGCGGACAATGCGGAAGCCTTCCTGCAGTTCGGCAGGCACAGCATCTTCGAGCCAGAAGAGATGATATGGTTCGAGTTCCTTCCCCAATCGGCCCGCCTGAATCGGTGTAAGCCGGTGATGCGCATCGTGCAGCAGATGCACGTCATCTCCATGCTTCATGCGTATCGCCTCGAAGAGCTTCGGAACATGCAACAGATACTTCTCGCTCGACCAGAAGTTCTCTGGAGGCAGTCCCTTTTCCGCAGGCTCATAGAACAGCTTGCCGCGGCCAACGCCATACGTGCTCTGCAATCCGGGAATGCCCGACTGCGCGCGCACGGCAAGATATCCCTGCTCGATGTACTTACCGACCTCGTCGACAGTCTCGCTGATATCGCGCCCGTTCGCGTGGCCGTACACCATCACGCCCATGCGGCTCTTGCCGCCGAGCAGGTTGTACACCGGTGTATTGAGCGCCTTGCCCTTGATGTCCCAGAGCGCCATATCGACGGCAGCGATCGCGCTCATCGTCACCGGACCGCGACGCCAATACGCGCCACGATAGAAATACTGCCATATATCTTCCGTCTGCGATGGATCGCGACCGATGAGACAAGGAATGACGTGATCGGTCAGATAGCTTGCAACCGCGAGTTCGCGCCCGTTGAGCGTCGCGTCGCCAAGACCGTAGATGCCCTCATCGGTATAAATCTTCAGCGTGACAAAATTTCTTCCCGGCGAGCAGATCAGGACCTTGGCGTCTTTAATCTTCATTAATTTTCTTTGTCATTCCGAACAAAGTTTGGAATCCCTACTGGCCCCATGCATTCCGAGTTGAGTAGGGATTCCTCACCCCGTTCGGAATGACAGCCAAAACCAGCATCACTCACCGTGCAACTCTCGCGCTGCCGCCTTTCATCAATTTTTCCACTTCCGAGAGCGTAGCCATTGTAGTGTCTCCGGGCGTGGTCATGGCGAGCGCGCCGTGCGCAGCTCCGCACTCCACCGCCCACTGCGGCCCACGATTCATCAGGAAACCATAAATCAAGCCCGAGGCAAAGGAATCGCCGCCGCCGACGCGATCGTAAATCTCCAAATTCTCCCGCGTAGTCGATCGATGAAGTTGGCCATCGTAGTAGCAGACGGCGCCCCAATCGTTGATGCTGGCCGTCTTGGCGTTGCGCAGCGTCGTAGCCACACATTTCAAACTGGGAAATTGTGAAATCACTCGCTCAATCATACGGCGGAAGTTTTCGACATCGAGCTTCGAAAGGTTTTCATCGACGCCTTCCACCTCGAATCCCAGCGCTGCGGTGAAGTCCTCTTCATTGCCGATGAGAACATCCACAAGCTTCAGCAGTTCGCGATTCACTTCCGTAGCGCGCTTCTTGCCGCCGATGGCCTTCCACAGCGACTCGCGATAATTCAGATCATAGGACACAACGGTGCCATTCGCCTTGGCCGTCTGCATTGCTTCCTTGGCCACAGCAGGCGTGCTTTCCGACAAAGCAGCAAAGATTCCGCCAGTGTGAAACCAGCGCGACCCTTCTGTTTTAAAGATTTTGTTCCAATCGACGTCGCCGGCTTTGAGCTGCGATGTCGCGGTGTGTCCGCGGTCGGAGCAGCCAACCGCGCCGCGCACGCCGAAGCCGCGCTCGGTAAAGTTCAGGCCATTGCGCACCGTGCGGCCTACACCGTCGTACGGAACCCACTTCACATGCGACTGGTCGACGCCGCCTTGATAAATCAAGTCCTGCACCAGGCGGCCAACGGGATTATCGGCAAACGCAGTGACCACCGCGGTATCCATGCCGAAGCAGCGGCGAAGCCCACGCGCAACGTTGTACTCGCCGCCGCCTTCCCAAACGCGGAAGCTGCGCGTAGTTGCAATGCGCGAGTCCCAGGGATCGAGCCGGAGCATCACCTCGCCCAGGCTGACGAGATCCCACCTACACTCCGATTTTGCTTTGATTGTGAGTGACTGCATTCCTTCTTTTGCGTTCCGATTTACGGATTGGCTCGGCGAGCCAGCACCGGCCGGTTCTGCGGCGGAGGCACGCTCTTAGTCTGCTGCTTGGGAGCGGGCTCGGCGAATCCGAGTTGGTGCGAGATGTCGCGGCACGTCGCCGCCAGCGCAGTTCCAATTTCGCGCTCCTGCTTTTGAATGCGCACCGAAGGACCGGAAACGCTCATCGCCCCAATGGAGATGCCTCCCTCATTGAGAATCGGCGCTCCGATGCAGGCGACGCCCGGCTCGTTCTCTTCCTGATCGGTCGCGTATCCGCGCCGCTTGACGATTTCCATTTCGGCACGCATCTTGCGCAACTCCGAAGGCGTGAGCGTATCGAAAACCTCATCCAAATCGTGCTCGGCCGCATACGCCAGCAGCGCTTTTCCCAAAGAGGTATTCGCAATCGGCATGCGGCTGCCCACCATCGCCGACATGCGGAAGGGACGCGAGCTCTCCAGCAGATCGATGTAGAGAACCTCGCCATTGTGCAGCACCGCGAGGTTCACGGTTTCGTTGAAACGCTGCTGCAGCTTGCGCATGTGATTCTGCGCGATCTGCTTCAGGTCGCGGCGCAGATTGGAAGCATGCTCGAAGAGTTTGAGTCCAAGCTTGTAACGATGTCCGTCGGATGCGCGTTCGACGTAACCGCGTTCACAGAGCGTGTATAGCAAACGAAACGCACGGCTCTTGTTGAGTGAAACGCGCTTGGAAATTTCACTGAGTTGCAGCTCTTCGCCGTCCTGAAAAACTTCGAGTACGTCGAGGGCTTTTACGACCGCTTCCACTACATATTTGTCGTCGGATTCTTTGGGTAACTTCATAGGAGACTTTGGCTCACAAAACTTTATTCCATTGTACGAAGCGAGGAGAGCATTCTCAAAGAAGGCGCCGACGATTGTCAACAAAGTCCTCGCGATAGCCAAGCAGTGCAACGAAAAATCCCGCGCCGATTTCGCAATATGAAATGACACTGTCGAAAATACGGCATTTAGCGGGTGGAACTTCCATGTCGGGAGAGCTTTTTGTTTTACTAGCAGTGTCGTCGTCAGGACCGACGCGCGCCCTCGCGCGGGTTTTTTGTTTCGTAGCCACTCATCAGCCAAAACCCGGCCGAGGGCGGCCGCCGGTCCAAACACAGAATTCATGCGACTCGTAAGCTTCAAACACAGCGGACGCACAGGCGCCGGCATTCTCCACGGCAGCGGAGTTTTTCCACTACAAGACATTGGCTACGATGACGCGGTTTCTTTCATCGCAGCCGGTCCTGATGCACATCAGCGCGCAGAACATGTCGAGGCCAGCGCTTCCAAGCGCGATCTGTTGCCGCTCGAATCTTTGCACCTCACCGCGCCGATTCCGCGTCCGCAGAAGATTCTCTGCATCGGGCTCAACTATCGCGACCACGCCATCGAATCGAAGATGGAGATTCCGTCGGTGCCGACGGTTTTCGCGAAATTCTCCAACGCAGTGATCGGCCCTGGCGATCCGATCGTGCTCTCTGCCGCAACGCAGAAGCCTGACTATGAGGCCGAGTTCGCGGTCGTAATCGGCAGGCGCGCGAAGCACGTCTCGACCTCGAATTGGAAGGATTACGTCTTCGGCTACACCATTGTTAATGACGTAAGCGCCCGCGATGTGCAGCTCGCCACCTCACAGTGGACCGTGGGCAAGAGCTTCGACACATTCGCGCCTATAGGTCCGCACATCGTGACCGCAGACGAAATTCCCGATCCGCACGCGCTCGACATTCGGCTCAGCATTGGCGGCGAAACGCTGCAGCACTCCAATACGCGCGAGTTGATATTCCGCATTCCGGAATTAATCGAATATCTCTCGCGCGGAATGACGCTCGAACCTGGCGACATCATCAGCACAGGCACTCCGGCCGGCGTGGGACTCGGCCGCAATCCGCCGCGATGGCTGCGCGCGGGCGAAGAGGTTGTGATCGAGATCGAGAAGATCGGCACGCTGCGCAATCCAGTCATCGCGGATCAGGCGAGGAGCTGATGCAGTTTCAAACTGGGAGTAGTTCCCGTTCGATTTCGCGCCGCAGCTTCTGCGCAGCTACCCTGGCGACGGTCGCGAGCCTCGCTGCCCCGAAACTCCTGATCCCGGAAGAGAAGCTTGATTTCGATCTCACCGCCTTCGAACGCCCTCACGTCCTCAGCGCGGCTAAGGAGTACCTGAGTCAAAAACCGGTCACGATTACCTCGTTCTCCAGTTCGCGCAGCGCAGGAGGCAAGCACGACTACTTTTCCGAAGGCGATTACTGGTGGCCCGATCCCAAGGATCCGAATGGGCCATACATCCAGCGCGACGGCATGTCGAATCCCGACAACTTCACCGCGCACCGCCATGCCTTGATTCAGCTCGGAGTACAAGTGCCGGCGCTCACGGCAGCCTGGATGCTCACGCATGACAAACGCTACGCCAATCATGCCGCCGAGCATCTGCGCGCATGGTTTCTGAATCCCGACACGCTGATGAATCCCAACCTGCAGTACGCGCAGGCAATTCATGGCCGCACCCCCGGCCGCGGCACAGGAATCATCGACACCATTCACCTGGTCGAAGTAGCTCGTTCCGTTCCGGTACTCGCGGAGGCGAAGGCTCTATCTTCAGCCGAATCTGAAGGAGTGAAGAAGTGGTTCGCCGACTATCTGAATTGGATGACGACATCCAAAAACGGACAGAATGAGAGAGACGCAAAGAACAATCACGGCACCTGGTGGGTAACCCAGGCTGCCGAATTCGCCACGCTGACCGGCAATAGCGAAGCGGCAACCCATTGTGCCGACCGTTTCAAAACGGTTCTCATTCCACACCAGATCGCGAACGACGGCAGCATGCCCGAAGAGCTGCGGCGCACAAAGCCGTACAACTATTGCTTGTTTAATCTGTCGGGTCTGGCGACTATTTGCCAGACGCTCAAGAGCGACAACCTGTTCGAATTTTCGCTGCCGGATGGGAGAGGATTTCAGAAAGCGATGTCCTGGATGTTTCCGTATATCCAGAACAAAGCGAAGTGGCCCTACAAACCGGACGTGGAGTACTTTCAATATTGGCCAATCCGCCAGCCCGATTTGCTGTTCGCCGGAGTGGCATTCTCAAATCGGGAATACATAGCGACCTGGAAGAAGCTGCCGGCTGAGCCCAATGTGGAAGAGATCATTCGCAATAATCCGATCCGGCAGCCGTTGTTGTGGGTTAAGACGCGCCCGTGACTGTGGTTCACGAAAGGCACGACTTTCGCGTGAATTACTCATCAACTTTGTACCAGCGATCATAAGCGCCCGTGTTTGTGGGCTCGCAAGCCGGAACTCGTATACTCTGCGTCTGTCATCTTTCTATGAAAACAGGCGTACCTGTCCATAGGGATATTGCGGTGGGATTGCGGACAGACTTCTATGCGTGCTCGAGGCACATAAGGTATGTCCGTGAACGGTGGCTCTATCTGAGCGACGTCCTCGAAGGACAAGGATGACAACGAGCTCACCGGATTCCTTACACCGACCGCAAACCTATTAACTTAAAAGCGGATGACAGCCGCAGCCGCCGCCGGCTTAGCAGACGGCAAAATGCTTCTCGTCGTAGGCGACTCCCTCGTGCAGCATGGCCCAGACCGCGACCAGCAGTTTGCGCGCGATGGCCACCACGACCGTGTTCTTGTGCTTCTTGCGCAACAGCGGTTTGGCCCAGCGCTGGACCTCGGGATATTTGCGCAGAGCCGTTTGCGCCGCTTCCACCAGGATCCAACGCAGCCAGGGAGAACCCACCCGGGTGATGCTTCCGCTGCGGCGCTTGTCCGCCGATTCGCGCAACCAGGGCACCAGGCCGGCATAGTTGGTCA
>Ga0070741_10005941_pt1 | contig 26582 bp, 23 predicted proteins | sample Coa_R1_4_FD_66440 | JGI IMG/M metagenome (GOLD analysis project Ga0070741, IMG submission 66440) | Surface soil microbial communities from Centralia Pennsylvania, which are recovering from an underground coalmine fire - Coalmine... | ecosystem: Environmental > Terrestrial > Soil > Unclassified ... | reverse complement strand
TCGGATAGGCCGACATCCGGAAGAGGTCGCCCGTCGCGAACACGTCCGACCGGCGGAAGTTCACGATGCTGTCGCCGTCGGTGGAGCCAGAGGCGTGATAGAGCACCACGCCCTCGCCGTTGAAGAAGTGGCTGAGCTTCAGATGATCGCCGAAGTAGGTGTCCGTCGGCAGCCCGCCGGGGACCATCTTCGCCTGCGAGAGGCGCGCGAGCAGGTTCTCGTGCGCGAGGATGGCCGCGCCTTCATGAGCCACGTCGAGCTCCCCCGCCACGTTGCCGCCGGTAAAGGTCTTCCCTGCCGCCCGAAGTCTGGCGTTTCCGCCGACATGATCGGCCGCAAACGTCGTGTTCGCAATGTAGCGGATCGGCTTCGGCGGCTCCACCCGGTAGTACGGCTCGAGCAAGGTCGAGAAGCTCCCCTCCGCGCCGTACCGCTCGAGCGGCGGCCGCTTGAGATCCACCATCTTCTGCAGCTCGGCCAGCGCGGCCAGCACCGCATCCGCATCCCCCTCGAGGCCGCTGTCGACGAGGAACAGCCCATCCCGTCCAGCCGAGACGACGATGTTGGCCCCTGCGCCCGAGAGGACGTAGATGTTGTCGCGGACAGGCGAGATTTCGACGCTGGGGCCCGCAACCGCGGCGCGTGCCGGCGCGGACCGATCCTGCTCTGCGGCCACGCCCGCTGCGGCGAGCACGGCAAGGGCGACCACCATCGCTTGCTGTGTCCTCACGGCTTCCTCGGCCTCCTCTGCGCCACGCGCGTCGAGTCTCCCCACAGGGGCGCGTCTACCGCTGCGCCCGCGCCTGGGTGTTGCGCTCGCGCTGGATCTTCCGCGCCAGCTCGGGGTACATCGTGGCCGCCCCGCCCATGGTGACCTCGAGGGGCAGGTTGTACTTCTCGCCGAATTCCTTGAGAAACGGGTTCGTCCCCGGCAGATAGTGGGGGACCACGCCCTGCTCGCGCGCGACCTCCTCGACGGCCGTGCAGGGATACGGCGGGATCTGCTGATTGGGCGAGAAGCGGTACTCGCTGCTGCGAATCATCGGCTCGGTGAGGTACACCGGGTCGTACGCAATCGTGATCCAGCTGAGATAGTCGCCGCGCCGGATCCAGTACTGCGTGAGGGTCGCCTGATCGCTCGACGGCACGCCGTTGCGGCGGTAGTAGTCCTCCTTCAGGTGCGTCGTCGTGATCTTCAGCATCTCGCCTTCGAAGACGGCCGTCGAGAAGCCGCCCCATGTGTGCGGCGCCATCGGGCCGGGATGCGCCCGCCCGTCCATGTAGTACGGGTTGTCGACCGACCGCAGCCACTCGGCATGGTAAGCGACAATCTGGCGCGAAATCGGGTCGACTTCCTTCCAGATGCGGACTTGCGACGGCCCGCGCGAGATGTACATCGCGCCGTGCGGCCGGCACTGCCATTCAGGCAGCGTGTAGAGCGAGGCGTTCCACGTCTGTGCACGCAGGCTGGCCGCGCGGCTCATCGGGATTCCCAGGAACTCGCCGACATACGGGTTGCCGGTGTTGTCCTCGTCCTGGACCGGCGCCCATTCGCCGGAGAACTCCATCTGGGCCAGCGCCGCGCGGCTCGTGACCAGCGTGCCCGCGGCCGCGAGCGCGGCGGTGATCAGGGCCCGACCAAGCCTGCTCATAGATCCTCCGTACGCGACATGCTACACGAGGCGGCCCGCCCCGGCGCACCACTCGCGGACGAGCGCCGCGTCGGGCCGGATCCCGCCCTCAGAACACATACTTCACGCCCAGCTGCATGATGCGCGGCGTCCCCGTCATCGAGGAAATCTGGCCGAACGTCGCCGCGCTCAGCGTCGTATTGGGCAGCCCCAGGTTGAGCCAGTTGAACGCATTGAACGCCTCGACCCGGACCTCGATGTTCTGTGCGTTGTTGAGGCGAAACACCCGGCTGAGCGCGAGATCGGCGTTCTTGTAGCCGGGCCCGCGCAGCACGTTGCGCGCCATGGTGCCGAACGTGCCGGGCGCCGGCTGAGAGAACGCCGCCGGATTGAGATACCGGATGAAGCCGTTCGCCGGGTTCGCCGACTGATCCGCATAGGGATCGACACCGGCCACCTGGTTGACCCGCTGCGTCCCCGGCTGGCCGTTCTGCGCCTGATCGATCCCCGTCGTCACGGTCAGCCACGGCCCCGTGATCGCGCGGAAGCTTCCCACGAGCCGCCAGCCGGAGAGCGCCGCCCTGACCCGCGGGCGCTCGAAGCGGGGCGATTCAATGCCCGCCGTCAACGAGAAGTTGTGCAGTCGATCGAGATTGCAGTTCCCATCGTCGTATGCATGGTCCTCCGGCTTGTTGTAGCCGACGCCGAGGTTCGTCGTGCCGCCGCCGTTGCCGTCGGGCGAGCCGTAGCAGTTCGACAGCGCGTAGTTGGCGGCGAACGTCGTGCCGTACCACCCCGGCCGCGAGCTCGCCGAGAGAATCAGCCCCTTGTAGCGCTGCATGCCGTCGCTCACGTAGCGGTCCAACGGGCCGTAGAACCGACCGTTTACCGGGTCCTGCAGGGTGAGGGGGCGCCGTAGATTCACGTTGGCCGGCGACGGCGGCGCGCCGTTGACCGTGACGAACAGGCCGTTGTTGAGCGGCTCGGACTCCCAGATGTTGTTCGTACGGCTGCCGACATAGCCGACCGAGACGAGCCAGGTCGAGCCGAGCTGACGCTCGAACGTCACGTTCCAGAGGTGCACCCGGGTCGACACCAGATCGTTCGTGAGGGTCAGGTAGGGGCCGTTCACCGAGAACACCGCGTTCGCGCCGGTGAGCGGCGCCGGCAGCGGAAAGATGTTGCTGATGCCGTTCGGATTGCCGAAGAACGGGTTGTCGAGGCCGCCCGGCGGGTTGTTGAGGCGGATCTCCGAGCCCCAGGGCGGAGCGACCGACGTGTTCAGGTGGAACTGTGCGTTGACGAACTCGAAGGACTTCCCGTAGGACGCGCGCAGCGACGTGCGGCCGTCCCCGACGAGGTCCCACGCCGCGCCGACGCGCGGCCCGAGGTTGTCCCACTGGGTCAGCATCCCGGCCTTGGTCGGGAAGCCCGGATCGCCGGGGAAGTAGAGGCCCGCGGGCGCGGTCGGGAACACTGTGCTGTGGATGTTCTGGTCGAATCGCGCCTTGTCGAACTGATAGACGGCGCCGTTCCGCAGCTGCTGCGGGAAGAACGGCTCCCAGCGCAGCCCGTAGTTGAGGGTCACGCGCGGCCCGACGGTCCAGGTGTCCTGCGCGTACACGCCAAGGTAGGTCTGCGCCATGTCCAGCGTGTTGGGCGCCGCCTGCTGCAGCCCGTTGCTGTCGGCCAGCCGCCCCAGCAGAAAGTCGGCCAGCGCAAGGCCGGTCTTGTTTGAGTCGACCGAAAACTGGCCGGGCGATCGCACGTTGGCGAGCGAGAGCGACGTCCAGTGCGCCACGTTGGCGCCGAAGACGAACTGGTGGCTGCCGCGGACGAGCGTGAGATCGTCGCTCGCCTGGAAGGCATTGGTCGTGAAGCGCGATTCGCTCTCGGTGCCGCCCCCCAGCTGGAACCCGTTCGGCGCGACGGTGAGCAGCATGTAGTGCGGCGTGTAGCTGTAGATGTTGATGCCCATCTCGGGCGCCGAGAAGAAATCGGTGCTCGTCCGGTGAATCGCCGTGCGGTTGAACGCGAAGCGCGCTGCGTTCAGGGTCGTCGGGTTGATCACGTAGTTCTCGCCGATCGTGAGGGTCTGGGCGAGGTTGTCCCGGCCGCCGATCCGCGTCACGAGCAGGTTCTGCTCGGCCGCGTCCAGGCTGTAGGGCGGCGGCGTAAACTGCTTGGTCGCGATGTAGCGGCCAAACAGCGAGTGCTGCTGGGTCATCTGCAGATCGACCTTCGCCACGCCCTGCCCCTCGTCAGTCGCGCTCGGCAGCCCGTACTGCACGCGGCCGCACGGATCTGTCGTCGTCGGCAGACGGCTCGCAATCTTGAGCGCCGCGGGGCTGAGGAGCGACGGATCGATCCGGTTGTTGACGAAGATCTGGTTGCCCACCGAGCGCAGCGTCACGGCACGCCCGTTGTTGCACGCAGGCGAGGCGTACGCGGTGAAATCGCCAGCCAGCATCGCTGCCGTCGGCACAAACGCGTTGTTGTCGGTGGGTACCACACGCGTGTTCGTGCCCTGGTAGCCGCCGAAGAAGAACAGGCGATCGCGCCGGATCGGCCCGCCGAGCGTTGCCCCGTACTGATTGCGCTTGAGCCCGTCGTCCTTGCGGTTGCCTTCCGCGTCCTTCGCGGCGAACGGGTCGGTCGCGTTCATGCTGTGGTGCCGGAGGAACTCGAACCCGTCGCCGTGGAACTGGTTCGTGCCCGACTTGGTGACGGCAATGACGGCGCCGCTCGAGTGCATGCCGTTCTGCGCGGTGAGCGCGCTCGTCTCCGCCCGGAACTCCTGCAGGGCATCGGGGAACGGCAGCGGCAAGTTCAGATTGTCGTATGGGTTGTTGTGCGTGGCCCCGTCCAGCGTATACGACACGCCGAAGGTCAGCCCGCCGGCCAGCGAGTACGCCTGCCCGCCGTTGCTCCCCTGCATGCTGCGGCTCGATGCGTTCAGGGCCGGGCCGCCCGGTACCGAGGCCGGAAGCAGCTGCAGCAGATCGGCGGGATTGCGCCCGTTCAGGGGCAAATCGAGAATTCGCTTGTTGTCCATCACCTGGCCGACGCCCAGGCTCCTGGTCTCGACCATGGTCGTGTTCGCCTGAACCGTGATCGTCTCGGCCACCTCGCCGAGCGCGAGCGTCACGGGCACGACCGGGCTGCTGCCTACCTGCAGCACGATGCCGGTCTGCACGAAGGTGCGGAAGCCCTGCAGCATCACCTCCAGCCGGTACGGCCCAATGGGGATCGAGGGAAACGAGAACGACCCGTTGGCATCGGTCACGACGTCACGCTTGAATCCGGTGTCCGTCTGCGTGATCGTGACCGTGGCGCCGGGCAGCACGCCGCCGCTCTGGTCCCGGACCGTGCCGGAGATTTGCGCCGTGCCCTGCGCGGAGGCGCCCACCGCGCCGAACACGATCAGAAGACCGCACACCATCGAGCTCAACACGCGCGTCATAGGCCTCCTCTCCCGGGCGGGCACGTCGAGAGGCGCCGCGCAGGCGCACGCCACAGGCGCCCTGCGACGCTGTCGGCGCCGCCGATCGCAGGTCGACGAGGGCGAACAACGATTGGCGAAAGGGGCGCCGCTCCAGGGCTGCATGCGCGAACGGGCGCCGAAAACGCCGCGAGTATACCAGCGGGGCGGGGCTGTCAACGCGCTCGGGAGCACGGATTGTCGGCCCGGCGCGGCGCAATCCAAGTTTCCAGATCGCCTGCCGGTTGACTTTTGGAATGCGGCCGCGGCACGCTAGCCGATCGGCGCGCACGAGGTCCGGCCCGGCCTGACAGACGGCGAGAGGGACCTGCCGCCGCGTCGACAGCGACGCGGCCCGAACCGAGGATGGTTGGTGCTCATCCCATCCCGGCGCGACGTCGCCGCCGACGCGTCAGGCGCGAGAGCGCCGAGCGCGCCCGAAACACCGAAAAACCGGCCGGCGGTGGTCTGGCGCCGTCTCGAGGACGCGCCGGCCTGGCTGGCGTGGAACACTTTGCCGATGAGATACGTGACGTTCTCCCTGCCAGGCGATCCGGTCGAGCGGCTCGGCGTCGTCCGTGGCGATCGGGTCGTCGATGTCAGACGGGCGGCCGTCGCCCGCGGACGCGGACCCGTGCCCGACTCGCTGCTGGCCCTGATTCAGGCCGGGCCCGACGCCTGGCGTCGCCTGGCCGCGCTCGCCGCCGAGGTGCCGCCAGGCCCCGACGCGCCGCGCCTGCAGGACGTGATCTGCCGCGCGCCGATTCCACGGCCCTCCAAGAACATCTTCTGCCTCGGGCTGAACTACGCCAGCCACGCGCAGGAGTCGTCGCGGGCGCGGGAGCGCCCGTTCCGGATTCCCGAGGTGCCGGTCTTCTTCACCAAGGCGCCGACGGCGGTTATCGGTCCGTTCGACGAGATTCCCTGGGATCCGCAGGTGACGAGCCAGCTCGATTACGAGGCAGAGCTGGGCGTCGTCATCGGCACCCGCGGCAAGAACCTGCGCCGGGACACGGCGCTCGAGCACGTCTTCGGCTACACGATCATCAACGACGTCTCCGCACGCGACCTGCAGCAAAAGCATCTACAGTGGTTCAAGGGCAAGAGCCTCGACGGCACGTGCCCGATGGGGCCGGTCGTCGTGACCGCCGACGAATTCGGGGATCCGCAGAGCAAGCGCATCGCCCTCCGGCTGAACGGCGAGACCAGGCAGAACGCGACGACCGCCGATATGATCTTCCCCGTGAACGCCATCCTGGAGTTCCTCTCGCAGGGCCTGACGCTCGAACCCGGCGACATCATCGCCACCGGCACGCCGGAGGGCGTGGGCCTTGGCCGTACGCCGCCGGAATACATGAAGGACGGCGACGTGATGGAAACGGAAATCGAAGGCATCGGGGTGATGCGGAACCGAATCGTTCGCGCGGCCGCTTCGTCCTGATGCGGCCGGGGCCCCAGCCCGCGCCCCGGAACGTGCCGGCGACAGCCGCAGGTGAAAGGACAGAGGCACGCGTATGACTGATGCCGAACGCGCCGCCCGGGCGGCCATCCGCGAAGTCGTCGAAAACTGGGTCATCTGGCGCGACGCCGGCGACTGGGACCGGTTCGCCACCGTGTGGCACCCCGACGGGTGGATGACGGCCACCTGGTTCCAGGGGCCCGCCTCCGCCTTCATCGAAGCCAGCCGCAGGGGCTTCGAGCAGGGCGTCCACATCCTGCACTCGCTCGGCGGGTGGAGCTGCGACGTCGCCGGCTCGCGGGCGATCTCCCAGGTCAAGATGAACATCCTGCAGCGCGCGCCGATCGACGGCGTCCTCGTCGATGTCGTCTGCATCGGCCGCTTCTACGATTTCTTCGAGGAGCGCGGCGGCCGCTGGGCCATCGTTCGCCGGCAGCCCATCTACGAGAAAGATCGGCTCGATCCGGTGGATCCCTCCGCCACGCTCGTGCTCGATCAGGCCCTCCTCGCCCGCTTCCCTGAAGGCTATCGCCATCTCGGGTACCTGCAGGCCAAGAATGGGTTCACCGTCAAGGACGGCCTGCCCGGCCTGCGGGGGCCGGCCGTCGAGCGCCTGTATGCCGAAGGGAGGGCGTGGCTCGAGGGATCCGACCGACCCGGCGTGGTCCTGTGAGTCCGTCGTCGAGGAAGGAGAATCTGGCACAGCGCCACGTCCCGACGCCCGATCCTCGGCCGCGGCCGCTCAGTCCACCTCCCCGGCAATCTTGAACTCCTGCAGGCGGTCGGGGCGCGGGGTGCGGGCGAAGGTGGTGCCACGCGCCTTGCGCAGGCGGAAGTACGGCTCGAGGAGCGCCAGCGTGCTCGCCATGCCGTGGGCGATGTGCGCCCGCATCGCCTGCGCGGCCTCCTCGACCGTGCCGTGCGAGAGAATCTCCAGCAGATCCTGGTGCCGCCGCTTCGGCCCGCTCGGCGAGGGGCGGCGCGCGGCGCAGAACCACATCGACGCCAGGACGTTGGTCTGCTCGATCGTCGCCGCGAGCGCCCGGCACCGCGTACATTCCGCAATCCGGCGGTGCAGCTTCTGATGCGAGACGACGTAGGAGGCGCGATCGGCCGATTCGGCCAGCGCATCGACCCGGGCGGCCAGCTGCTTGAGCTCGGCACGCTCGCGCGTCGTGGCCACTTCGGCGAACAGCTTGGCCGCCTGCACCTCGAGCGCCTCGCGGACGACGTAGTGGCCGCGCACGTCCTCGGGCGAAGGAATCCGCACGCGCGTGCCGGCGCGCGGCCGGCTCTCGAGCAGCCCCTCGATCTCGAGCCGCTGCAGCGCCACCGACACCGGCAGGAAACTCATCCCGAGCTCGGCCGCGATCTTTCGCCGCGAGATGACCTCGCCAAGGCCCACCGTGCCCCGCACGATGCGCCGGCGAACGACGCCGTAGGCTTCCGACGCCAGGCTGGAGGCCTCCGAGGTCCTCATCGGCTTGGAGTGGGCGTTAGAACCGGATCTTCACATCGCGATCGGTGGCGACGTGGATGCTGTCGATGAACCGGATCCGATGGGGGTTGTTCTGCATGATGAGCGAGCTCGTGCGGATGCCGTCTCCGAAAAAGCGGACGCCCCGCATCAGCGTGCCGTCGGTCACGCCGGTCGCCGCGAAGATGATCGATCGCCCGGGCGCCAGATCCTTCGCCCGGTACACCTTCCGGAAGTCGGTGATGCCCATCGAACGGCAGCGCTCCTCGTGCTCGGGCTTGTCGACCACCAGGCGGGCGAGGATCTCGCCGTTCAGACAGCGCATCGCCGCCGCGCACAGCACGCCCTCTGGCGCGCCGCCGATGCCCATCACCGCGTGGACGCCGGAGCCGACCACCGCGGCCGCGATGCCCGCCGACAGGTCGCCGTCGCTGATCAAGCGGATGCGGGCGCCGGTCGCGCGGATGTCGCGGATGAGGCGAGTATGCCGCTCGCGGTCAAGCACGACGACCACGAGATCCGACACGTCGCGGCCGAGGCAGCGGGCAATCGCCTTCAGGTTGTCGGCCACGGGCGCGTCCAGGCTGACGGCGTCCTTCGAGCTCGGGCCGACGACGAGCTTCTCCATGTAGAGGTCCGGCGCGTGCAGCAGGCCGCCGCGGCTCGCAGCGGCCAGGACAGCGATGGCGTTGGGCGCGCCGGTCGCACAGAGATTCGTGCCCTCGAGCGGATCGACGGCGATGTCGACCGTCTCGAACTGGCCGCCGCCCGCCTTCCCGCCGGCGCGGCGCGCCGAGTGCGCGAGGCCCACCTTCTCGCCGATGTACAGCATGGGCGCCTCGTCCCGCTCCCCTTCGCCGATGACGATCGTGCCGTCGATCGGCACGCCGTCCATGGCCTCGCGCATGGCCTCGACGGCGACCTGATCGGATCGGTGCCGATCGCCCTGGCCCATGGTCTGCGCGCACGCGATGGCCGCCTGCTCCACGACGCGCAGGAACTCGAGTGAGAGGTCGGAATCCATACCGGGCTTCGCCTCGTCGATGCTCCGTCCAGACCCGTCAGTGCGTCACTTCCGGTAGGGCGGCAGCTCGCACCGTGCCGGCCGATCCACACGATACCCCAGCAGGTAATCGGCCTGCATCAGCTTGTGAATCTCGCGCGTCCCCTCATAGATGACCGCGCCCTTGCAGTTGCGGTAGAAGCGCCCGACCGGATACTCGTCGGAATAGCCGTTGGCGCCGTGGATCTGCACCGCGTCTGACGCCGCGCGCTCCGAGGCCACCGTCGCGAACCATTTGGCGAGCCCCGTTTCCCGCGTGTTCCGCTGGCCGCGGTTCTTGAGCCAGCCGGCCCGCAGCCACAGCAGCCGCGCGGCCTGGTAGTCCGATTCCATCTGGGCCAGCATCTCCTTGACGAGCTGGTGCCGGCCAATTTCGGCGCCGAAGGCGCGCCGCTCCTTCGCGTAGCGGGCGCTCGCGTCGCGGCAGGCGCGGATGAGGCCCGTCGCCCCCCCCGCCACGGTGAAGCGGCCCTGATCGAGGGCCGACATCGCGATCTTGAAGCCCTCGCCCTCGCGGCCGAGCACGTTATCGGCGGGCACCTCGAGGTCCGTCATCGTGAAGTACCCGGTGTTGCCCGCCAGAATGCCCCACTTCTCCTTCATGGAGCCGCTCGCAAAACCGGGAAACGTGCGCTCGACGATGAAGGCGGTGAGGCCCGCCGGATCCCGCCGTTTCTTCTTGTCGAGATCGGTCCAGGCGAAGACGAGGAAGTGGTCGGCGACGTCGGCCAGCGAGATCCAGGTCTTCTCGCCGTTGAGCACGTAGCGGTCGCCGCGCTTGACGGCCGTCGACTCGATTCCGCGCGCGTCGCTGCCGGCCGCCGGCTCCGTGAGGCCGTAGCCGCCGATCCGCCGCCCCTGCGCCTGCGGCACGAGGTATCGCTGCTTCTGATCCTCGGTGCCCCACGTGAGCAGCGACAGCGAGTTCAGGCCGACGTGCACCGACAGGATCACGCGCAGCGAAGTATCGACGTACTCGAGCTCCTCGCTGGCCAGGCCGAGCGAGATGTAGTCCATGCCCGCGCCGCCGTACTGCTCCGGGATCGAGATGCCGAGCAGCCCCAGAGCCGCCATCCCGCCAAGCACGCTGCGATCGAACCGGTGCTCGCGATCGAGATCGTGGATACGCGGCGCCACCTCGTGGGCGGCCCACTCCCGGACGGTCTGCTCGAGCAGCCGTTGCTCGTCGCTCAGCTCAAAGTCGATCACGACTGGCCTTCCCAGGCCGGCTTGCGGAAGAGGATCTCGCGCAGGTTGTTCTGCAGGAGGAACGAGTCGGAGACGCGCAGCGTGGGGAAGAGGCGGATGATGTCTCGATTGAGCAGCGCCGACTGCCGCGGCCGCGGCGTGGCCGTCGGCCGGCACTTGAGGCTCAGCTCGTCGACGACGATGTACTTCGTGTGGCGCGCGTCGCGCGAGGCGGCCGTGCCGAAGAAGCCGAGCAGAGCGCCCTCGGGCCGGAGCAGCCGCGTGAGCTCCTCGGCGAGCGCCTGCGCCGAGCGGCGGTCCAGATAGTCGATGACGTCCCAGCAGAGGATGCCGTCGACCCCGGCCGAGGGCTGCCTGAACCGGCCGTGCAAGAACGCCGGGAACGCGTCAGCGCGCCCCTCGCGCACGTGCCGATCCAGATCGGCGAGCACGTCCTCGACGAAGATCTTGCACCCGAGCCGCTGCCCGAAGAACGTGACGTTGCTGCCGACGACCGGCCCCAGATCGAGCAACACCGGCGCCTCGCGCAGCCCGAGGTACCTCAGGAATTTCCGGAGCGCCTTCGTCGTGAAGACGGGATCGTCGGCCGGAGCCGCCGGAACAGCGGCCGGCGCGGGATCAGCCCGCCTCGGCGCGATGCGGTCGAGCAGCCCCATGGCAACGGCAGCAGAGAACCGTCGAAAGGCCGGCACCCGCCTGGCCTTCCGACCTCGCCGTGTGCATCAGACGCCGACGCGGGGAGCCGCCGCCCCGCTCGCCGCCGCCCCGCCCGCCACCGCGGGCGCGGGGGCGGACGCCGTCGTCGGCTTGGCCGCCTGCGCCGTCTGTCCCTTACGCTGCATGTCGACGCTGCCGCGGAAGTGCGCACCCTCCGCGATCGCCACGCGCGGCGCCACGATGTCCCCGTCGACCGAGCCGTTGTCGCGGATGTCGACCTTGTCGCTCGCCGTCACGTTGCCCGTCACCTCGCCGAGCACGATCACGGATTTGGCGAACACCTGCGCCTTGATGCGGCCGTTCGGCCCGATCGTCAGCACGTGATCGCGCAGCTGAATCGTCCCCTCGACGTGCCCCTCAATCGTGAGGTCTTCGCTGCCATTCAGCTCGCCCTTAATGACGACCGATTTGCCGATATTCACGATGTCCTTCTCCATCTGACGCACCGGGTCGGTCCGAGGCGCCGACGCCACGGCCGGCGTCGCCGGCTGCGACGCTCCTGTCACGGGTCCGTTCGCAGGTCGGACCGCTTCATCGCGCTTCCACATGTCAGTCAACCTCCGCTTCTCCGAGTGGCAGGGCGCCAGAGGGATTTCAAATGGGTGCCGGAGCTCACGAAAATTGCAGCCAGTATATGGAACCCGCCGAAGCTTGTCTAGTCCTTTTGCTGCCGAGAGTTAGCGACAACCGGCCGGGTGTACAATGAAGCGTCTGCCGATGCGCGTCTACTTCGACTACAACGCGACGACCCCCCTGCTGCCCGAGGTCGTCGAAGCCGTCGCCGGCGCCCTGCGCGAGGAGTTCGGCAACCCGTCGAGCGTGCACGCCTTCGGCCAGCGGGCCAAGGCGGCGCTCGACGCCGCCCGCTCGTCGGTCGCCGCGCTGCTCAACGCCGACCCCTCCGAGATCGTGTTCACGAGCGGCGGGACCGAGTCGGACAACTTCGCCATCCGCGGCGCGGCCGAAGCCCTCGAGGCGGCCGGCCGCCGCCATCTGATCGCGAGCGCCATCGAGCACGAGGCGGTGCTCAACACCTGCAAGGCCCTCGCGCGCCGCGGCTGGCGCACGTCGCTGCTGCCCGTCGATCGCACGGGCATCGTGGATCCGGACCGGCTGCGCGCGGTGATCGACCGCGAAACCGCCGTCGTGTCCGTCATGCACGCGAACAACGAGATTGGCACGATCCAGCCGATCGCCGAGCTCGCCGTGATCGCGCACGAGCACGGCGCGCTGATGCACACCGATGCGGTCCAGTCGGTCGGGAAGATTCCGGTGGACGTCCGCGCGCTCGGTGTCGATCTGCTGTCGCTCTCCGCGCACAAGTTCAACGGGCCGAAGGGCGCCGGGGCCGTGTGGATCAGGCGCGGCACCCGGATGCTCCCGTTCATGACCGGCGGCAAGCAGGAGCGGAACCGCCGCGCAGGCACCGAGAACGTGCCCGCCATTGTCGGGCTCGGCGTCGCGGCGCGCGCCGCCGCCGCAAAACTCGAGGCCGAGGCGCAGCGGCTCGCGGCGCTGCGCGATCGGTTCGAGCGGGCAGTGCTCGAGCGGGTGCCGGACGCCTTCGTCAACGGGGCACCGTCCCCGCGCGTGCCCAACACAAGCAACATCAGCTTCGATCGCGTCGAAGCCGAGAGCCTGCTGATCGCCCTCGACCTCGAGGGCGTCGCCGTCTCGACCGGATCGGCCTGCTCCTCGGGCACGCTCGAGCCCTCACACGTGCTACGGGCCATGGGGCTCCCCCCGCACCGCGCGCAGAGCTCGCTCCGCTTCAGCTTCGGCGTGTACTCGACCGAGGAAGACGTGGACTACGTGGCCGCCCTGCTGCCGGGGCTTGTCGACAAGCTCCGACGCCTCACGCGCAAGGCGGCCGTCTGACTGCGGGACGCGGCGCGCCATGCGGATCGCAGTGGCCATGTCGGGCGGCGTCGACTCCTCGGTCGCCGCGGCGCTCCTCGCCGCCCAGGGGCACGAGGTGATCGGCCTCTCGATGCGCCTGTACGACGCCTCGGACGGGGACCGCACGTTCGGCCGCTGCTGCACGCTCGACGATTTGAACGACGCGCGCCGCGTGGCGGCCGCCCTCCGTATCCCTCACTACGTCCTCAACCTCGAGCGCCAGTTCGACGAGGCGGTCGTGTCGAACTTCGTCCGCGAGTACGCCTCCGGCCGCACCCCCCTGCCGTGCGCGCGCTGCAACACCGAGCTGAAGTTCCAGACGCTGCTCGATCGGGCGCGCGCCTTCGGCGCCGACGCGGTCGCAACCGGCCATTACGCGCGCGTCGTGCGCGACCCGTCGACAGGCCGCTATCGCCTGCAGCGGGGCGCCGACCGCGCGAAGGATCAGTCATACTTTCTCTTCGGCCTCACCCAGGCGCAGCTGGCGCAGGCGCTCTTCCCGCTCGGCGACCGCGACAAGCAGGACGTGCGGCGCTACGCCAGGCGCGCCGGGCTCCCCGTGGCCGACAAGCCGGACAGCCAGGAGATCTGCTTCGTCCCCGACGATGACTACGCCGCGTTCGTGGCGCGGCGCGCACCCGAGGCGGCCCAGGGCGGCGCGATCGTCGACGCCAAGGGCCGGGTACTGGGCCGACACGCCGGCATCCACCGCTTCACCATCGGCCAGCGCAAGGGACTGGGTCTCGGCTCCGCGTCGTCCGAATCGCCCCTCTACGTGCTCGCGCTCCGCCCAGCCGAGCGGCAGGTCGTGGTTGGCCCGCGGGCCGGCCTCGAGCGCACGACGGTGACCGCATCGGGCGCCAACTGGATCGACGGGGAGCCGGATCGGCCGCTGCGAATCACGGCCCAGATCCGATCCCGCCATCCCGCGGCGCCAGGCACAGCCCGCTCACTGGGCGGCGGCCGGATCGAGGTGCGCTTCGACGCGCCGCAGCTCGCCGTCACGCCCGGCCAGGCGCTGGTCCTCTACGACCAGGACTTCGTCGTCGGCGGCGGGTGGATCGAGTCGGCCTAGTTCTCGACCCGCAAGTCGGAGGGAGCCCGCTCGGCCGTCTGTAGATGGTTGGGCACGCCCTCGAGGTAGCGCTCGGCGTCGATGGCGGCCATACAGCCGGAGCCGGCAGCCGTGACGGCCTGGCGGTAGACGTGATCCTGGACGTCGCCGCAGGCGAACACACCCGGCAGGCTGGTCTTCGTCCCGTCGCGCGTGATGATGTAGCCGTTGGCGTCCAGCTCGAGCTGTCCGCGGAACAGCCCCGTGTTGGGGCGGTGCCCGATCGCCACGAACACGCCGCTGACAGGCACGACGGTCTCCTCACCCGTGCGGTTGTTGCGGACGACCATTTCGCGGACCTGGCCCGTGCCGCCGTCGCGGATGTCGACGACTTCCGACTCGAGCATCCACGCGATCTTCGGGTTCGCCCGCGCCTTCTCCTGCATGATCTTCGAGGCGCGCAGCGCCGCGCGGCGGTGGACGACCGTCACCTTCTCGGCGAACCGGGTCAGATAGATCGCCTCCTCCATCGCCGAGTCGCCGCCGCCCACCACCGCGATCTCCTGGCCGCGGAAGAAGTACCCGTCGCACGTGGCGCACGTGGACACGCCGTGCCCCATCAGGGCGCGCTCGGCCGGCAGCCCCAGCAGCTTCGCCGAGGCCCCAGTCGCGATGATGATCGTCCGCGCCGTGTACTCGCGCTCGGCGGTCCGGACGATCATCGGCTGGGCGCAGAGGTCCACGGCCGTGACGTCGCCCTGAACGATCGCGGCGCCGAACTTCTCGGCCTGTGCTCGCATCTCGGCCATGAGATCCGGACCGAGAATGCCGTCGCGAAACCCCGGAAAGTTCTCGACCATCGTCGTCAGCATCAGCTGGCCGCCGGCTTCGAGGCCTTCGATGACGAGCGGGTGAAGATTGGCCCGGGCGGCGTAGAGGGCCGCCGTCAGGCCCGCCGGGCCCGAGCCGATGATAATCACGTGTCGCGGTGAGGACATGGGTGCAAGGCTTCAGCGGCGAGCTGCACGCTCGCCCCCCGTTCGCGCCGCGCCCGGCCCGCTCCCCTGACGATAGAGGGGCGGCCCGGCGCCGCGGCGGCTCGACGTAATCGGTCGGGCGCGAGCTCGACGGGTTCGAGATTAGAGATGCTTGTCGATGACCCGCTTCAGATCGTCCTTGGGCGCAAGCCCCACCACCGATTCGACGACCTGACCGCCCTTGAACAACAGCAGGGCCGGAATGCCGCGAATCTGGAACTTGAACGCGGTGTCCTGGTTCTCGTCGACGTTCAGCTTGCCGATGGTGACCCGGCCGGCATAGTCGTGGGCGAGCGCTTCGACGGTGGGCGCGAGGCGCTTGCACGGCCCGCACCACGGGGCCCAGAAATCGACGAGCACGGGCCGGTCGGCCTTGAGCACCAGCTGCTCGAAGTTGGCGTCGGTAAACGTTTCGAGATGTGCGGCCTGTGCGTTCGCGGTCTGTTCAGTCGGCATCGATGCTCCTGCGGTCGCGGCCCGGCGTCGCGGGCCCTCCTGCGCACGGGCGCCCGCGCGCCCCGCACGCTTTCTCGTATATTTTGACGTACTCCCGGGCGGAACGGTCCCATGAGTGGTCCTGCCGCATCCCGGCCGCCTGAAGGGCCCGCCATCGCTCGCGCTGCTTGAACACGTCGAACGCCCGCTCGAGGGCCCCCGCGAGCGCGGCGGGCGTATAGAGCCGGAACACGAACCCCGTGGACGTCGAGTCGCGCGGCGAGTAGTCGCGCACCGTGTCGAGCAGTCCGCCGACTCCGTGCACGACGGGAACGGTGCCGTAGCGGAGACTGTACATCTGATTGAGGCCGCACGGCTCGAACCGGGACGGCATCAAGAACAGATCGGCGCCCGCCTCGATCAGATGCGCCAGCCCTTCGTCGAACCCGATTCGGACGCCGACGCGGTCGGGGTAACGCCGGGCAAGGTCGGTCCAGAAGTCCTGATACCGGGCCTCTCCTGTGCCGAGGACGACCCATGAGGCGTCGAAGGCCGCGAGCCGGTCGCCGAGCGCGGCGATCAGATCGAGCCCCTTCTGGTCCACCATCCGCGAAATCATCCCGACAAGGGGACGGTCGAGCGCCCGTGCGTCCGCGGCGAGGCCATAGCGGAGCAGCAGGACGCGCTTCGCCTCGCGCTTCCCGCTCAGGTCCGACGCGTCGTAGGGCGCCGGCAAGTAAGGGTCGCCGGAGGGATCCCATACCTCCGTGTCGATGCCGTTGAGGATGCCGACGAGATCCTTCGAGCGCCGGCGCAAGATGCCGTCGAACCCGCAGCCGTAGTCGGGCGTCTGGATTTCGCGCGCATACTGGGGGCTGACGGTCGTGATCACGTCAGCCGCGTTGATCCCGCCCTTGAGGAAGCTCATGCGGCCCCAGAACTCGAGTCCCTCGATGGTGAAGAGATCCCAGCCGAGGTCGAGGCGCGGCATCCAGTCTGCGCTGAACAATCCCTGGTACGCCAGATTGTGGATCGTGAACACGATCGGCGCACCGCCCACCGCCACGTCGTCCGCGTACCGCGTGCGAAGGTAGACGGGGACGAGCCCCGCCTGCCAGTCGTGGGCGTGAACCACCGTCGGCCCCGGGCGCATCCGGCGCGCGAACTCGAGCGCAGCGCGGGCCAAAAGGCCGAAGCGAAGCGCGTTGTCCGGATAGTCGTCGTTCCCAATTCCGTAGAGCCCCTCGCGATCGAAGAGCTCCGGCGCGTCGACAAGCAGCGCCTCGCCTCCAGCAGCCGGGGCCGTCCAGTACGCTACCTCGATGGCCCGGCCTCCCATGGTCACGGTCAGCCGCTCGGCGAGGCGGCCTGCCGCAACGCCGCGATAGCGCGGCAGCACCATGGTCACGGCCCACCCAAGCCGCGCGAGAGCGGCCGGCAGCGCGCCGAGCACATCGGCGAGCCCGCCCGTCTTCGCAAACGGGACCGCCTCCGAGGCGACCATCAGAACGGTCGGGCTGCGGCTCGCGCCCCACGGCGGAGCGGCGCGCTCCCCAGTCAGTCCTCTCTCGCTTCCAGCCACCCCATCGATTGTACGGGCTCGTCGCATACAATCGCTGACGATGACTGAACGCCGGCCACGAGGCGGACGCGCCGAACCGCGCGAACTCGTCGAGCTGCGGCAGCTCAAGAGCACCCATCCTGAACTCGCCGCGGCCGTCGACATGCAGGTCGAGCTGATCGGCATGCAGCGGCGGGTGCAGGCGCGCGTGCCGCTGCCCTGGATCCAGGCCGACGCCGAATGGGTCCGGTCGCAGCGCGCCCAGGGCCGCCCGGTGGTCCGGTTCGGCGACATCCCCATCGAGTGGAGCGACTTCCGGCTCACACTCCGGCAGACCGCCGACATCCTCCGCCGCTTCGACGCGCTCGACGAGGCCGATTACCGCGCGATTCTGCAGATGGGGCGCTCCGGCAGCCTGGAGGGGCTCGTCGGGCAGTGGTATGAGACGAGCGCTGGCATCCACGGTCGGGATGCACGAGCCCGACTACCCCCGGATGCACCGGCGGCCCTCGAGCAGGTCCTCGTGCTGGCGCTCCGCCCGTTCCTCGCGCGCTGCGTCGACGCGCTCGCCTCGCGCGCCGATCTGGCGACGTGGTCGTACGGCTATTGCCCGCTCTGTGGATGGGAGCCGGACTTCGGCGCCATCACCGAGTCCGGCGATCGCCGGCTGATTTGCGGCCGCTGTCTCGGACAGTGGCCGCACGAGGGCGCGGGCTGCCCCTTCTGCGGCAACGACGACCGGAGCGGGATGCGATCGTTCGCCATGGGAGACGGACGGTACCGAGTCGAGGCGTGCGACGTCTGCCGCCGCTACCTCAAGGTCCACGACGCGCGGTACGCACCGCGGCCGGTCCTCGTCGCCGTCGACAGCATCGCCACCCTGCCGCTCGATGCCGCCGCCATGCAGCGCGGCTATTTGGCCTAGCCGCCCCGCTCGATCCGCACGGCGGCTGCGCACCGGCAATCGCGCGAAGCCAACCGCAGCGGCGCGCCCGAGCCGGGCGGTGCCGCAATGCAGTGCGGGCACCCTGCCGCCGCCGACCGGGGCCGTCTCATCGATTCGGGGCGGGGATCGGAGTTGGAACTCTGGGGCCCGCGCAGCGACTATTGGGCCTGCGTCGCGACGGGACTCGTCGTCTGCGACGCGAAGAGCGTGGAGGCCTTCGACACCAGCCAGCTGAACAGATTCTGGGTTTCCATGAACCGCCCGGCGTTCGATCGCGCCCCGAGCACGACGACCGCGACCTGGTGGTTGTCGTTCGGCAGACGCAGGAGCGTCGCGAGACAATAGCCGGCCTTGCTGATGAAGCCCGTCTTCGCCGCGCGCACGTCGATGTCCGGCCGGCCGAGCAGGTGGTTGGTGCTATGGAACGTGATCGCGCGGCGGTTCGCGGTGTAGACGGTGTACTCCGGCAGCCGCATGATCGAGGCGATTCGCTCGTCGGCCGAGGCGATCGTGATGAGACGCGCCATGTCGAAGGCGGACGAGACGTTCTCCGAGAGCAGACCGGACGGATCGGCGTAGTGCGTGTTCCTCAGGCCGAGCTCCGCCGCCTTCTCGTTCATGCGACGGATGAAGCCCTCCGTGCCGTACGGCGAGACGCGCGCCAGCGCGCGCGCTGCGGCGTTGTCCGAGGCGATAAGCAGCAGATGCAGCAGGTCGTCGGCCGTCACGCGGTCGTTCAGGCGCAAATGCGTCGTCGAGGCCTGGTACACGTCGCTCCTCGCGACTGTCACCGGCTGGGTGAGATCCGGGTCATTCTCGAGAAAGACGACCGCCGTCATCACCTTCGTGATGCTGGCGATGGACCGTTGATCCTGCGAGTTTTCCTCCCAGAGCACCTCGTTGGTCTCGGGGTCGTAGATGATCGCAGCGGCCGCGCGCACATCGGGGACGACCTGGCCGTTCTCGTCGACCTTGTAGCGCGGCAGGACCGTTTCGGCGATCTCGCGGGCGGTGGCGATGGCGCGCGCCCGCGCGAGGCTCGCTTTCCGGCGCCGCGACCGCTCGGCGGAGTACAGCGTGCGTTTCTGGGCAGCGGCGTGCGCCGGCGCGGTCACCGCCGCGCGCGCGACCGCTCGGCGCCTGCTCGCACGCGTCGCGGCGCCAGCCGGCACCGGCAGGCTGACGAGGCCGATCAGCGCCAACAATGCGACCCAGGAGAACGACGTTCTGATCACCGGTGGCACCCCGAACCGAAGGATAAATCGAGCACCGTGCGGAGCTCGAGTGTAGCAGAAAATCGGCGCCATGGCACGCGTCCTCCACCCCGCACCGTCGCCGCGACGGGCGATGTGGCAGAATCGGGGCGCTCGGCAGGAAAGCCAGCGCTCTCTCCTGATCTATCGGCCGCTTGACAGCGCACCGGAGGCGCGCCCCATGACACCGCGTGAGCTCGAGGAATACGCCGCGCTGCGCGCGACCATCCGCGAACGCGGTTCGCTGCGCGTGACGCTCTTTCTGGCGACCCTCTTCGCCTGGGGGGGAGCCACGATTGCGACAGCCGCGCTGGCCGCCCTGCCCGTGGCCGCCCTCCTGCCGCTCCTGCTGCTCGCCGCCGGGTTCGAGGGCGTCCTCTCGCTGCACACCGGCGTGGAGCGCATCGGCCGCTACTTGCAGGTCTTCTACGAGGCCGACGCCGCATGCGCCTGGGAGCGCACGGCCATGGCGTACGGGAAGCAGTTCCCGGGCGGCCCCGACCCGCTCTTCAGCGCGCACTTTGCGCTGGCCGCGGCCCTCAACTTCGTGCCCGTCCTGCTCGCCGACCCGGTGCGCGTCGAGTGGTCGGTCGTCGGCCTCATGCACGTCCTGTTCGGGATCCGGATCGTCGCAGCCCGTCGGTCGGCCGGGCGCCAACGCGCGATGGATCTCGAGCGGTTCGAGCGCCTCAGAGACAGCCGCTGAGTGGAGCCCGCCGCCGGCGAGGCTACCGGCCCACGAGCGCGATCGTCAGCAGGAGCGCGCGCTGGCTGCCCATCCACGAATCGGCCGTGTCGAACGATTCGGACAGCACGTGCGCGCCGCCGCCGCGGCCGCCGCCCCCGATCGTGAGCGCCGGAATCCCGCGGCTCATCGGCACGTTGGCGTCGGTCGAGCTCTCGCCGAGGGCGAAGGGCAGCTGGAGCGCGCGGTGGACGGCTTCAGCCGTCCGGACGATCGGCGAGTCGGACGGCGTCAGGCCGGCGGGGCGCTCGCCGACGCGCGTCTTGACCACCGTGATCATCCGCGGCGTCCGCCAGCGCTGGTTCTCTTCGAGGACCGCTGCATCGATGGCGCGCTGCACCCTCGCATCGAGCCCGGCAAGCGCACGGGGGTCGGACGAGCGCAGATCGATCTCCATCCAGGCCTCGCTCGGGATGACATTCACAGAGGTGCCGCCGGCGATCCGGCCAATCGCAAAGGTCGTCTTCGGCTTCTGTGGAACGCGCAGGTCTGAAATCTTCGCCACCGCCCGGCCGAGGGCTCCGGCCGGGTTGGCGAGGCCGAAGGCGGCGAAGCTGTGGCCGCCCGGCCCCTTGAACGTGATCCGATAGCGCCGACTGCCGACGCCGACGTTCGTGATGCCCAACCCGGGCCCGTCGATCGACACGAAGCCGTCGATCCCGCCCGGCAGGCTCTCGCCGACAAGCTGCTTCACCCCCCGGAGATCGCCGAGGCCTTCCTCGCCGACCGTGGCGGCGAAGGTCACCGTGCCGCGCGTCCGGAGGCTGGCCCGCCGCATCGCGCGCGCAACGGCCACGAGGACCGCAAGGCCGCGGCAGTCGTCGCCAATGCCGGGTCCCGACAGGACGCGGCCATGCCGCTGGACTTTGACGTCAGTTCCTTCGGGGAACACTGTGTCGAGATGCGCCGACAAGAGTACGTGCGGCCGCGTGGCGGCGCCGGGCCGCACACCGATGACATTGCCCGCCTGGTCGACGCGCACGTCCTGCAGGCCGAGCTGCTCGAAGCGCTGCCGCAGCAGCTCCCCCCGTGCGCGTTCCTTGAACGTGGGCGCCGGCACCTCGCAGAGCCGGATCTGATCCTCGATCGTCTGGTCCTCCGCGGTCCGGATCGCGTCCAAGGCGGCCCGCACGGCTCGATCCTGGACAAGCGCAGCCACGTCCTCCCCATCGCGGGCCAGGGCCGGGGCAGCTGGAGCCACGAGCCACGCCAGGGCTTCGCCGCTCAGGAGCACCGCCGCGAGCGCGCGCCTCAGGATCACTGCTATGCCTGGAACCGCCGGGACGAAACACGAACGCATACACGACGTCCTAAAGGGTATCGCCTCTCGGCCCGATACCTCCGACAGCGGGCTCCGGCCCCGTCGGTACGAACATTGCTCGACCGCAACGGAGAACGTGGAGGGCCCCTGATGAGTCTGGTCCGGTTGGTCGGGTTCACCACGCTCGCGTGCGGCTGCCTCGTCGGCAAGTATCGGGAGGTCGCAACGAGCCGGGAGCTGTCGTACATCGAGGAAAAGGGCCGCACCTGCAGGGCACATGGTCACGTGCGCAATCACCCGGTTCGCGACGAGAGCATGCGCCAGGCCGCCGGCTCCGCCGTCCGTGGCCCATCGCACAGCTCTTCGCCCGCTCCGCTCCTGAGCCCTTCGAGGGCTCGGCGCTAAGGTTCGACGCCGCACCGTCCGAAACACCGCCGGAACCATGCCCGTTCTCTTGACGCCGCTGGCGAAGCTCGCGGGCCGTGCGCAGACCGCGCTCCGCTTCTACCACGCGGACTGCCTCGACGTGTTCGCGCAGCTCCCGCCCGGAAGCGTCGACGTCATCGTGACGTCGCCGCCCTACAACCTCGGCATCGCGTACGGCACCTACGCGGACTCGCTGCCACCGGCGCAGTACCTCGAGTGGACCGGCGCGTGGATCGGGGCCGCGGCGCGCGTCCTCAGCCCCGAAGGCTCGCTGTTCCTGAACGTGGGCGCCAGGCCGAGCCACCCGTGGACCGCCCTCGACGTCGCCCAGGCGGCGCGCCGGCACCTGACGCTGCAGAACATCATCCACTGGATCAAGTCGATTGCCATCGAGCGCGAGCTCGCGGGCGCGGCGGCTGGCCTCACGCGCGACCTGGCGGTGGGCCACTACAAGCCGATCACCAGCGATCGGTTCCTGAACGACTGCCACGAGTTCGTGTTCCATTTCTCGCCCCATGGCACGACCCGGCTCGATCGCCTCGCGCTCGGCGTCCCCTACCAGGATCCGTCGAACGTGGCGCGGTGGCGCGCCGCCGCGCAGGGCCGCCGCTGCCGCGGCAACACCTGGTTCATCCCGTACGAGACCATCCAGCGGCGCGATCGCGACCGCCCGCATCCGGCCACCTTTCCGTCCCGGCTGCCCGAGTACTGTCTCCGCCTGCACGGCACCGGGCGGGCGCGGCTCGTCATGGATCCGTTCGTGGGCCTCGGCAGCACCGCCATCGCCTGCGCGCGGCTGGGGGTCGAGTTCATCGGCGCTGACATCGACGAGGTCTATCTGAGGGAGGCCGTCGCGCGCACGCGGGCGGCCCTGCTCGACGAGGCGGGTGGCGGCAAGCGCCCGGCGCGTGCGCCGGCGCGGCCCGCGCGCCGCGCCGACGTCGTCAGGCGCTGAGCGGGCCGAGCTACGGCCTGGTGGCCACCGACGCCGGCAGCGGCTTGATCGAATACTCCTTCCGGAATACCACGTTCACGTTGGGCCGCTTGACCTTCACCTCGAGGCGGCGATTCTTGCGCAGCGGATCGGGGTTCTTCGAGTAGAAGCCGAGCACGTAGTAATCGCTCGTCTCCGCGTCGATGCGCTTGATGGCCTTCGAAAAGTCGTTCTGATTGACGACAGCCAGCCCGCCCGTCTCCTCGGCGAGCACCCGCAGGCTGTCCTGCGACTTGCGCACGAACTCGGCCCACTGCTGCGGGTCAACGTTGTCGTCGAGATCTGACAACGGTCCGACCAGCCCCCGCGGGTCCAGCGTATAGATTGTCACGTTCGCGCGGTTGGCGGTCCGTGTGAGATCCCAGAGCTCGCGGGCGAGATCCGCGTCGGCGAACTCCTCGTTCTGCCGCTTGTTGTCGAGGTCGCGCGTCGGATCGGGTGCATCGGTGCCGTTCGCCTGCGCCGCCTGCACCGCCGCCTGGTTCTGCGACCGCTCGAGCTCGTTCTGCGCGAACGGCGAGTTTGGATCCATCAAGCCGAGCCGGGCGTTCTGAAACGGCGTGAAGTCGTAGCCGTCGCTGACGTAGATGAGCGCCTTGCGCCGGTTGTGTACCTGTTCGAGGTTCTTCAGCGTCTCCTCGACGGTCGAGAACGCCACATGCGCGCGGTACCGCACCTCGGTAGGGCCGCCCGGGCCGGAGGGTCCGTTGATGATGTCCTCCGGCTTCAGCTCGTTGCCCGTGATCTTCTTGATCAGCTCCTGGAAGCGCCCCTTGTCGTACGTCATCTGCTGCGAGATGGACGAGGGGCCGCTCGACACCATGCCCCACATGTCGCCGTCGTGCAGCAACTCCTTTGCGAACTTCTCGAACAGCTGCCGGATCCGACCGGTGTTGTGGAACTGCAGGTGCTGATCGTCGACGAAGAACACGAAGATCCGCCCCGACACGTCGTTGCGGGCGCGAGTGGCCGGCAGGATGATGCCCTCGGGCGGGGGCGCAGGCGGCGGCGCCAGCGCATTTGTCACGCGGCCGCCGGTGACGACCGTCATCGAGGCAATGTCCTGGAGCACCCCGTCCTCGTAGACCTCGAAGTCGTCCTTCTTGAGGTCGGGCACGAAGTTGCCCTTGTCGTCCCGCACGAGGACATCGGTCGTCACCAGATCGACTTGGACCCGGAAGGTCGGCGTCTGGGGCGCCGCCACCGGAGGCGGCGGGGCCTGCGGGCCCTGCGCCGACACGGCGGCGGTCAGCGCCGCCAGAAGGAGAGCGGACCAGAAGCCACGCCTCTTCAAGGTCATAGGCAGATTATAGCGGCAGCTCCCCCGCCCGGCGCGCCGATCCGGAGCGGGCCGTCGCAGCGCGTCCGGACCCGTTCACTCGCGATCGATCGGGTCGCGGTCCGGGCTTTGCGCCTTCTCCGCCATGGGCGGAGCCGCTGTCGATGAGCCTCCAGTCTCCTCCTCCCCAGGTCCCGCGGCCCGTACGCGGCGCCGACGGCGGCGGCGCCGCCGCGGCGCGCCCGGCGCTGTCGAACCGCCGCCATCCGGCGGCGGCTCGACTGACGGATCCGATGCCGGCCGCGGCAATGGCGCCGCTCCGGCTCCCTCGCCCGCCGTGCCGCCTCGACCAGAGATCCCGACCGGCTCCACTTCTCCCTCTCCCCCGGCTTCGCCCTCTTCCTCTTCCCTGAGCGACTGCCGGAGCGCCTTCAACGCGCGGCGCCGCTCTCGCCAGTACTCGGCTGGAAGCGGAGGGAGCGGCGCCTTCCGAATCGCGTCCCAATCGAACGTCACGTCGGGATACCGCTGCTCGAGCACCCGGACCGCCGACGCGTCGAACGGCTCACGGCCCACCTTGAGGTTGGGCGGCGTCCGAAACCAGTAGATCACCCGCTCCCGGGCGGCTCCGTTGGGGCCGGGCAGCGGCCGGACGAGACGGTAGTACTCATAGCCGCGCTTGTCGCGCGTGATGCGGAGGAACGCCAAGGCTCAACGACGCTTCTGGGAACGCGCCTTACGGACCGGCTTGCCGGCGCGCGCTGACTTGCCCGCCCGGCCGGCGGCTGCGCGCCGAGTTCCGGGAGCGGCCACGCGAGCCGCGGGCCGGGCCGGCGGCGGCTCGACCACCCGCGCCCGATGCATCAGAGTGAACCGCAGCTGATCACCCACGGCGTGGTAGCTCCACAGCTCGCTCACCGGAATGTGGTGATCCTCGCAAATGCGGCGCGCCATCTCGACCGCCGTAGAGGGGACGTACAGGATGAACGGGACCCGCAGCCGCGCGAACTGCGCCCATTCGGCCAGCGCCTCCAGATGGTTCACCGACTCGCCCGTCTCGACCTCGACGACGGCCTGGACCCGCCGGCCCCGATCAGCTGCGTACAAGACGAGGTCCGGATAGACGGGCGTAGTACCGGCCCGAACGGACGCATTCTGCTCGGCGCCGGGGTTCATGGCCGCCTCATACCGGCGGCGGGATTTACCATGGAGCAGACGGATGACACGATCATGCTCGAGCTGCTCGCGGACCGGGCGCACGAGGATCGGGCTCACCAACGGCCTCCCACAGGGTGGTTGACGGGATCAAACCCCTAACTCTAACACGGCTGGACAGACCTGCCGATGAGCCGCGTGCCGGTCAGTTCCCGCGACCGCGGTCCCGGGCAGACCCTGACCCGCTTCTGCGTTCACAGCGCTCCAAGGGCGACCGACCGCATCCGCCTCCATCTGGTACAATAACTTAGCGTGTTCGACACCTCTCGCCGCGCAGACGCACAATCGCCGACCGTCCTCATCATCGACGATGACGAGGGGGTGACGACGACATTTGCCCGAATGCTGCGCCTGGAAGGGTTCGCCGTACGGACGGCGATGACCGCCGAGGCCGGTCTACGCGAGGCGGCGCGCCTTCAGCCGGATGCCGTCATCGTCGACCTGCACATGCCGCTTGTCGACGGGCTGGCCTTCTTGCGCCAGCTGCGGCGGCTCGACGGCTGCGGCGCCACGCCCGTGGCCATCGTGACCGGCGATTATTTCCTCGAGGACGAGGTCGCTGCGGAAATTCGCGACCTTGGCGCGGAAGTGCGGTTCAAGCCGCTCTGGCTCGAAGACCTCGTCGGGCTCGCTCGCGATCTCGTCAAGGTGGCCCACTGAGCGGCGCAAGCTCACGTTTTCTGAAAGCCTGTCGCCTCGAGCCGGCCGACGCGACGCCCGTGTGGTTCATGCGTCAGGCCGGCCGCTACATGCGCGAATACCGCGCGCTCCGGGAACGCTACTCCCTCCTCGACCTCTGTCGGACGCCCGATCTCACCACCGAAGTGACGCTGCAGCCGGTGCGCCGGATCGAAGTGGACGCCGCCATCCTCTTTTCCGATCTCCTGCTGCCGTTCGAGCCGATGGGGCTCCGCGTCGACTTCATCAGGGGCGAGGGGCCGTCGATCGAGAACCCCATCCGATCCGAGCAGGACCTCGACCGCCTCCGCCGGTTCGATCCCCGCGAGGCGCTGCCGTACGTCTTCGTCGCGATTGGCCAGATCAAGCGCGAGCTGGGCGGCCGCGTGCCGCTCATCGGGTTCGCCGGCGCCCCGTTTACCCTCGCCTCGTACGCGATCGAGGGCGGCCATTCGGCGAGCTTCGCGCAGACCAAGGCGTTCATGTATGCCGCGCCGGCGGCATGGCACCGCCTCGCGGAGCGGCTGGCCGCGATGTCGGCTGAGTATCTGACCGCGCAGATCGAGGCCGGCGTCGACGCCGTGCAGGTGTTCGACTCGTGGGTCGGGGCGCTCAACGCGCGCGACTACTGTGAGTTCGTCCTCCCGCACACACGGGCGATCTTCGATCGGCTGGCGTCGTCACGGGTCCCCACGATCCACTTTGGGGTCGGCACCGGCGCCATCCTGCCCGAGCTGCGGGCGGCGGGCGGCGACGTGATTG
>Ga0070741_10005940_pt1 | contig 26584 bp, 23 predicted proteins | sample Coa_R1_4_FD_66440 | JGI IMG/M metagenome (GOLD analysis project Ga0070741, IMG submission 66440) | Surface soil microbial communities from Centralia Pennsylvania, which are recovering from an underground coalmine fire - Coalmine... | ecosystem: Environmental > Terrestrial > Soil > Unclassified ... | reverse complement strand
GGATCTCTCGATGGATAACGAAAAACAGTTCTCCCTCTTCCTGCGCTATCAAACGACCAACGACCGCGCTTTCCACAAATGCCTGGATCAGCTCCTAAAGCTCAGAGCCGAAAAGCGAAAGGCCGAAATTGGCTTTGAATCGCAAAAACGCCAAGAGGCCGAAGCGGCCGCCAAACAGGAACTGAACCAAGCCAAAGCGCGCCTCGCGAACGCCAAAGCCGCTGATCTGGAATTCGAAACCGAACTCCGCTCCTATATTGAAGCGCCGCTTCCCGGTAACGTGCAAATCCCGTTCGACGAGCTCAAAGGCGTTCTGAAATATGCGCTGACCGAAGTCGCCCGCAATCTGCACCAGAACGCTGAACGTAAGCAAGCGCTGGCCGCCTGACTCCTTCGCCCTGGCGCAGTACCGGGCTTGCGCTCCGCTCTGTTTGATACCCTTTGACGTGCGAGGCGCATGAGACTGATTTTTCTGATTGGCATCGCGGGATCGCTCGTATGGGCGATTGCCAGGCCGCCTGAAATTCCGTTTGCGAAGCACACAATCGATTTAGGCGCGAGCGAAACGGCGGCGCTCGCCGATGTGAACGGAGACGGGAAGCTGGATATTATTTCCGGCGAATACTGGTATGCCGGGCCGCATTGGACTGCGCACAAATTTCGCGACCTGCCCTACGCGAACGGATACGTCGATAATTTCAGCGATTTACCGGTAGACGTCGACGGCGACGGGCGCGTCGACATCGTGAGCTGCTCCTGGTTCCGCAAGTCGCTCCGCTGGTGGCACAATCCGGGTGGGAATGGAATGTGGAAGGAGCAGTCGATTCAGGATGGATCTCCCATCGAGTTTGCGTTTCTGGTGGATTTAGATAACGACGGGAAGGCACGCGAGGTTCTGCCGGAGTTCGGCGATGTGAAATTTCCGCTCGCCTGGTATGAGGCCAAGAACGGTTCGTTTGTGAAGCATGTCGTCAGCGACAAAAGTTACGGGCACGGCATTGGAGCGGGCGATGTGAACGGCGATGGGCGCACCGACATCATTACGCCGAAAGGATGGTTCGAGGCCCCGAAAGATCCGCGGTCGGACCAATGGACCTGGCATCCGGAGTTCGATTTGGGAACGACCGGATTTATCTATGTGTACGACATTAACGGCGATGGCCGTCCCGACATCATCACCTCCGCCGCGCACGATTACGGCATCTTTTGGATGGAACAGGGACCGAATCATCAATGGACGAAACACATGATTGACGATACGTGGTCGCAGTCGCACGCGATGACGATGGTGGATCTGAACGGTGACGGCAAGCCGGAGTTTGTAACCGGCAAGCGGTACATGGCGCACGACCACGATCCCGGAGCGCGTGAACCGCTGGGCGTCTACTGGTATCAATTCCTGAAGGGCGACAACGGACAGTTGGTTTGGATGAAGCACATCATCGATTACAGTTCGCGCACCGGCGGGGGAATGCAGATCCCGGTTGCGGACATCGACGGAGACGGCGATTTGGATCTTGTGACGCCCGGGAAATCGGGCTTGTTCCTGTTTGAAAATCTGACGAAAGGCGGTACCGCACATGAAGTTCGGCGTTAATACGTTTATCTGGTCGGATCGGTTCGATCGCAGTCATTTGCCGTTGCTCGTCAGAGTCAAGCAGGCCGGGTTCGACGGAATCGAGGTGCCGTTGTTCGATCCCCGGGCGGCGCGGGATCCGGAAATCAAGCGCGCGCTCGAAGCGGAACAGCTTGCGTGTAATTTCTGCGCTGTGTTGCCGCCGGGCTTGAATACCGTCGATGACGATGCCGGAATCCGGGCGAAGGCGCGGGCGCATTGGGAGGCGTGCATCAAGACGGCGGCGGAAATGGGCGGGAAGCTCATTGCCGGGCCGCTGTATGCTCCGGTCGGATATCTGCCGGGACGGAGGCGGACTCCGGACGAGTGGGAACGGGCCGTGGAGTGTTTTCAGGCGCTCGCCCCGGTGCTCGAAGATTCTGGCGTAACGCTTGCGATTGAGCCGCTCAATCGATATGAGACGTACTTTCTGAACACAGCGGCGGATGCGGCGCGGTTGTGCAAAGAAATCGATCATCCAAGTGTCGGAATTTTGTTCGACACGTATCACGCAAATATCGAGGAGAAGCACGTTCCGAATGCCATTCTCGAAGCGGGGCCGTATTTGCGCCACTTTCATGCGTGCGAGAACGACCGCGGTACTCCGGGCTCAGGGCATGTGCCGTGGCCGGCGGTTTTCGACAGCTTGCGCAAAGTGAAATACGACCGGTGGCTGACGATTGAGAGCTTCGGATTCTCGTTGGGAGCCCTATCGGCGGCTGCGTCTATTTGGCGGGATTTGGCCGCAACGCCGGAGACAATCGCATTTGAAGGAGTGCAGTTTTTGAAAAACGAGGCGAAATGCCTGTCTCGCTAAAAGATCAAGTCGCGTTGGTGCTCGGAGCATCGAGCGGAATTGGCCGCGAAACAGCTCGCTTGTTCGCACAAGAGGGAGCGCGCGTCATGGCCGCTGCGCGTAGGAAGGAGCGGCTGGAATCTCTCCGTAAGGAATTTGAAATTGCGATTTTCACCGGCGATGCTTCGAACGTGGAAGAGATGCAGCAGCTTGGCCGGCGCACGCACGAACGGTTTGGAAAGATCGACATTCTGGTTTATGCAACCGGAACGAATACGCCGGACCGGGCTTTGACGCGCTTGAACCCGGATCTCTGGAACGAGCTTGTCTCGGTCAATTTGAACGGAGCGTATTACATTACTTCGGCCGTGCTGCCTTTCATGCGCGAAGCGAAATCAGGTCACCTGATTTATATTTCCTCGATCTCCGGTTTATTGCCAGATGTTTCGGGTGCGGCGTATCAGGCTGCAAAGCGCGGCTTGGTGGGTTTGGCGCATGCAATTCGCATGGAAGAAAAAGAGAACGGCATACGAACGTGTGTTGTTTGCCCTGGCTTGGTGGATACGGAGCTGCTGGAAAAACGCCCAGTGAAGCCCACGGCGGAAACGCTGGGCAAAGCTCTAAAGCCGGAAGATGTGGCCGAGGTAGTCTTGCATATCGCAAAGCTGCCGCCGCGCGCGGCCGTCCCGGAAATCCAGGTACTCCCGACCTATTTGTAGATGAAGATCACCAGGCTGACGACGGCGGTACTCGAATCGAATTTCGATTGGACGCTGGTCAAGATCGAAACAGATGAAGGGATCGCGGGCTATGGAGAGGCGTTTCTCGGGCCGGGGATCGCGGCCATCATCAAAGAATTTTCGGCGTTGCTGATCGGCGAGGACCCGACCTCGATCGATCGCGTGCTGCGCCGCCTGCGAATGACCCTCGCTTACGCATTGCCGGGCCTCGCGATGCAGGCGATTGGGGGAATTGAAACAGCACTGCTCGATCTGCTCGGGAAGCGGTACAAGATGCCGGTCTGGCAGCTTCTCGGCGGAAAGTATCGGGATCGTGTCACGGTTTATGCGGATTGCCACGGCGGTTCGGCACTGGAGAGCATCACGTGCCTGCTGGTTCCGCGCGTGCCGCACTGGGCCAAGGCCGAGCGCGATGCGGCGGCGAAGAGTGTAGTCAGCCTAAAACATCATGGCTGGGATGCGACCCAGGCAGACGTACCGGGACCCGAAGCCTACGCGGCCCGGGCGCGCGAGATGGCGCAGCGTGGATTTCGCGTTTTGAAGTTCGATGTGGATGTCCCGATGCCGTACGAGACGGACGAGTACAATCGCGCCTTAAGCCGCGCCGAAATCGAATTTGCGGCGGAACTGGCTCGGTCTGTGCGAAACGCGGTGGGCCGCGAAGTGGAATTAGCCATCGACTGCCACTGGAATTACGACGTGCAGAGCGCGATTGAGCTGGCGCGCGCGCTCGAAGATGTGAAGCTCGTTTGGCTGGAGGATCCGGTTCCTCCGGAAAACATTCGCGCGGTGGGCGAAGTGCAACGAAACACCAGAACCGCAGTGGGAACCGGCGAGAACAATCATTATCGTGTCGACTTTGAGCGACTGATCTTAGAAGCAGGGCTGCGGGTACTGACTCCCGATGTGCAGAAGCTCGGGATCTGGGAGGGGCGGAAGCTGGCGGAACTCGCGGATATGCACCACGTCAATATCGCATGGCATAACGTGAGCAGTCCTATCGGCACGCTGGCGGGAGTACACCTGGGCGCCGCGACGCCGAATTTTTTGGCGCTGGAATGGCATGCCGCGAGCGTGCCGTTTTTCGATCATCTTGTTAAGAATGCAGAAGGTCCGTTGATTCGGGATGGCAAGATCAAGGTTCCCGACGCGCCCGGGCTGGGGATCGATCTGGATGAAGACGTGGCATACCGGTATCGCAGGCCGGGCGAGCCGTTTTTCGAGTAGAAACATATGCGCGTTTTAGTGACGGGAGCGCAAGGCTGCATTGGGGCATGGGTGGTGAAGCTGCTGCTCGAACGGGGAGTTCCGGCGCTCATTTACGACCTCGATCCGAACCCGGCACGGCTTTCTCTGCTGGCGTCTCCCGAAGAGATTCGGAAGGTGCGGATCGAGACCGGATCGATTGAAGATAGCGATCGCGTGAAAGCGCTGGTGCGGGGCGGAGAAATTACGCATATTGTTCATCTGGCGGGCGTGCTGATTCCGTTTTGCCAGCAGAACCCGGTGCGTGGCGCCATGACGAACTTGATCGGCACTCTGAACATTTTCGAAGCTGCGCGCGATGCGGGCAGGCCGGTACGCATCGCGTACGCCAGCTCCGCGGCGGTGTGGGGGCGCAGCGAGGAATACGAGGACCGTGCGCTTTCGGAGAACGACGCGCTGCATCCGGAGACGCACTACGGCGTATACAAGCAGGCAAATGAGGGAAATGCGCGGGTGTTCTATCTGGCAAACGGCATTTCGAGCATTGGCCTGCGGCCGTGGACCGTGTACGGCGTAGGTCGGGATCGCGGGTTGACCGCAGGTCCGACGATTGCAGCGAAAGCGGTAGTTTTGGGCAAGCCGTTTCAGATCCGCGCGAGCGGGTACATGGATCTGCAATACGTGGAGGATGTGGCGGATACGTTTCTGACCTGCGTGTTATCCGAATTGCAGGGCGCGCATGTGTTCAATCTTGCGGGCGAAGTGGTGAGCATGGATGCGTTCATTAACACCCTCGACGAGCTGCGGCCGGGAGCGCGCGATCTGATCACGGCAAGTGGGCCGCAAGTTCCGGTCGCATACAAGATGGATGATTCCGCCTTGCGGGCTCACGTCCCGGGCATTCGCAAAACACCGCTGCGCGAAGGACTGAAGCGAACGCTCGAAATCTTTGACCGGCTGAAGGCAGAGGGGCGATTGCCGGCGGAGTTGGACTATTGATCGATATCGAAGATCGCGAGCAACAGCTCGCGTATCTGATGAATCGCGGCATCGAAGTCAGCTCCGTTCAGAGACTGGAAGGCGGCGTTTCGAACCGCGTGGTGCTGGTGCGTCCGGAATCGGGCCGGCCGTTTGTGATGAAGCAGGCGCTTCCGAAACTGCGGGTCCAGGTGGATTGGTTTTGCACGCCGGCACGCATCGAGCGCGAGGCGCTGGGACTCAAGTACTTGGCAGAGCTCGTACCTGGCAACGTTCCGGAGCTGCTGTTCGAAGATTCCGAACACTATCTGCTTGCGATGGAGGCGGTGCCCGAGCCGCATCGGAACTGGAAATCGATGCTGATGGCGGGCGAACTATTCCCGGAGCACGTTATGAGCTTCGGCCGCCTATTGGGAACCATTCACGTCAACTCGGCGCGGCGAAGTGCGGAGTTGCTGCCGATCTTTGAGGACCGATCCATCTACGAGACCTTGCGAATTGAGCCGTATTACCGGTACACAGCTTCCCGCGTCCCAGCGGCTGCAGATTTCCTGAATGCTTTAATCGAAGACACGTACGCCACGCAAGCGGCGCTCGTGCATGGCGACTACAGCCCGAAGAATATCTTGATTCACCAGGATCGGTTGATTCTGCTCGATTGCGAAGTGGTGCATTTTGGCGATCCGTGCTTCGACGTTGGTTTCTCCATGGCGCACCTGTTGAGCAAGACGCATCATTTGAAACAACACCGGGCAAAGTTTGCGGAAGCGGCGTGTGAGTATTGGTCGGCTTACTGCGGTTATGCTCGGGCGGAAGCTATGGAGGCACGAGCCGTTCGCCATAGTCTGGCGTGCTGTCTCGCGCGGGTAGCGGGCCGGTCTCCGCTTGAATATCTCGATGCAACGGAACGAGCGAATCAGCAAAGTGTAACGGTTGAGCTGATGGCGAATCCACCGGAGCGAATTCCGGACCTTGTGGAGGGGTTTGTGGAGCGGATCGCATGCCGGTCGTGAGGAGGCTCGCGGCGCGAGAGATTCTGGATAGCCGCGGGCGGCCCACGGTCTTGGCAACTTGCCGATTGGAGAACGGCGAGCCGGTTTCCGCATCCGTACCTTCGGGAGCATCAACTGGGGAGGCCGAAGCGCACGAACTCCGGGACGGCGATCCACGGCGGTATCGCGGGCTTGGGTGCCGGAAAGCTGTCGCGAACGTAAATGGAAAGATCCATCGGGCGTTTGCGGGCCGGGAGTTTTCGGATCAGGCCGAGCTTGACCGGGCTTTGATTGAACTCGATGGCACTCTGGATAAGTCGCGGCTGGGAGCGAACGCGATTTTGGCTGTATCGATTGCGTTTGCAAGAGCGTCAGCAAAGCGTTCGCGGATGCCGCTGTGGAAGTATTTCGCAGGACTGACGGGCACGGAACCGGACCGGTTGCCGCGGCTCACGATCAATCTCTTCAGCGGCGGAAGACATGCAGGTGGACAGGTGGCAATTCAAGACGTTCTGGTGGTTCCCGTTGGAGCGAAATCGACCGATGAATCGCTCGCGATGACCTTCGACGTTTATCAGGCTGCCGCCGAGATCGCGTTGGAACGCTATGGCATGCGGCTGCTGCGCGCCGATGAGGGCGGTCTGGCGCCGCCGTTTCGATCTTCCGAAGAGATGATTGAGTGTGCGCTTGCTGCCATCGAGAAAGCCGGCCGCGATTTCGCTTTGGCGGTAGACGTCGCCTCAAGCGAGTTCTACGAAGGCGGAATGTATCGGCTCGATGGTGAGGCGCTCACTCCGGAAGCAATGATTGAGCGAGTCACGGGATGGGTGAACCGCTATCCGATTATCAGCATCGAGGACGGACTGGCGGAAACAGACTGGGAGCACTGGCCGAAGCTGAAAGCGGCAATCGGGAACCGGGCGCTGGTGATGGGCGACGATCTGCTCTGCACCAATCCCGAGCGGATCCGGCGCGCTATTGAATTAAAAGCTGCCAATGCGCTGCTGCTCAAAGTGAACCAGGTGGGCACGGTGACCGAAGCAGCCGAAGCCAATCGGCTGGCCCGTTCGGCTGGATGGAGTGTCACGGTGAGCGTGCGAAGCGGAGAAACCGAAGACAATTGGGCCGCGGATTTGGTTGTCGGCTGGCGTGGAGATTATTTCAAGAACGGCTCGATTACGCAATCAGAACGTCTGGCGAAATACAACCGGCTGCTGGAAATCGAGGCGGGCGAGCTCACTTCCCGTTCTTAGCTTTGTCATTGCGCGCGGCTTCTTTCCAGCCCTCGTGGGCTTGGTGAGCGGCTTTTTCGAGTTGCCGGCCGGCCGCGCTGGCTGCCTTGCCTGTCTGGACAGCGACGGCGTGAGCCGCTTTGCCGACCTTCCCCGCGGGCGTGTTGGCGTCTTCGTGCCGCTGAGCGGGGGATTCTGTTGAACCGGTGCATCCGCCAAAGGTGAGGACGGCGGCGAGAACGCCAATTATCAGGAAGGCGCTTTTGGTGTTCATGGTCATTAGATGCGCGGGCCAGCCGAAGAGTTCGCTATACTCCGGTTTGCCGATGCGCAAGTGTAAATTTTGCATAGCATTCCTCGCCCTTGTGTCGCTGTGTTTTTCCCAGCCTGCCGTTCTGAATTCCATTTCGCCGGATGCGCTGAAGGGCGATCTCTCGTTTCTCGCTTCAGACGCGCTGCAGGGCCGGTATTCGCCATCGCCCGGGCTGGAGATTGCGGCGGACTTTATCGCCTCTCAATTTGCGGCAGCGGGACTTGTTCCCGGAGGAAACGAGGGTTACTTTCAGACCGCTGCAATGGTTGACCGCCATTTGCCGAAGCTTCAGACCGGTATGAGTGTCCAGGATCGGTCGCAGAAGTTTACTGTGCAAGCAGACTCGATTACGGTCCTGAACGTGAACCGGGCTGCTCAGATTGAAAATGCGCCGGCGATTGTGTTTGCCAGCCGCGATCCAGCGCTTTTGAAAGGCGTCGATCTGGCCGGCAAGGCCGTGGTCGTGACACAGATGACACGCGCATTCGAAAAAGCGCGCGAGTTCGATAAAGCCATTGGCAGTTCGCATGCGGCAATCGAGATTCTGGTCGTCAATCGCAGGTTTGGGCAAGGGAATACAAGACTTTTGCCTGCGGATTCGGCCGAGAGCGCACGGCCTCCCGTTATCTTGGTGACGAGCGATCAGCTCAAGAACTGGACCGAGCATCCGGCGCAAACGCGCACGATTTCTGTTGAAATACCGGCACCGCAGGACCAGCGCGTGACGCTCAAAAACGTGATCGGCATCCTGCCGGGATCCGATCCCAAGCTGAAAGATACGTGCGTTCTGCTGACCGCGCATTATGACCACATCGGCACCACAGAGACTGCGAAAGGAATGGCGGAGCACCGGAGCCAGTCAACGACTGATCACATCTATAACGGAGCGAACGATGACGGGAGCGGAACTGTTTCGGTCATCGAGATCGCAAGAGCGCTTGCGAAACTTAACCCACATCCCAAACGTTCAATTGTGTTCATGACGTTTTTCGGTGAAGAGCGCGGCGAGCTCGGTTCCGCGTACTACGGAAAGCACCCGATTTTCCCGATTGCGAAGACGGTCGCGGATGTAAATCTGGAGCAGGTGGGCCGCACCGATTCCACTGTCGGGTCGAACGTCAATACCGCGAGTTTGACTGGTTTCGACTACTCCGATGTAACCAAGTTCTTCGAAGACGCCGGACGTGAAACGGGAATTAAGGTCTACAAAGATCCGGAAGCCAGCGACGCTTACTTCACGCGCAGCGATAACGACGCGCTCGCGCAGCAGGGCGTGCCGGCGCACAGCTTAACAGTGGCGTTCGATTACCCCGATTACCACGGGCTCGGAGACGAGTGGCAGAAGATCGATTACGACAACATGGCGCGGGTGGACAAGATGATTGCCCTCGGCCTGTTGAATATTGCCAATAGTCTGGAGGCACCGCGCTGGAATGCGGCGAATCCAAAGACATTGCCGTTCCGGAATGCGCAGCAGGGAACAAAACCGGCTGGCAGCACGTAACTCGTTTGGGAAACGAAATTGATGCTGACCTTTCTACTTTGGTGCTTGTTGTTTGTGATCTCATGGCCGCTGGCAGTAGCGGCGCTGCTATTTTATCCGATTTTCTGGCTGTTGCTATTGCCCTTCCGGCTGGTTGGGATTGCGGTACACGGTGCGCTGGAGTTGGTGGCCGCGATCATCTTCCTTCCGGCGCGGATCATTCGCGCGATCGCGTAAGTTACTGGTGTGGATTTGTGTCTTTCGAGTGGTCGCCGGTGACTCCGTTCTTCACGCCCTTGGCGCTATTTACAACGGCGTGGCCGGTACCTTCGCCGATTTTCTTGGCGCCTTTACCGACATCTTTCCCCAAATCCTTGCTGCCTTCCACTACGTGTCCGTGGGCGACTTCCTTGCCGAACTCTTTTCCGCCCTGGCCCACTTCCTTGCCGCCTTTGGTATAGGAGTTTTTCACTTCGGTACCGGCTTCGTGAAACTCTGTCGCTGCGCCTTCGTGTTTCACACCCAGGCTGTCCAAGGTTTGCGGCCCGAGCCGGCCGTCGGCCGCTAAGCTCTGCTTTTCCTGGTAGCTGCGCACGGCGGCCCTGGTTTTCGGCCCGTAGATACCGTCAACGGCACCATCGTAGAAGCCCTTGTCTTTCAATACTTGCTGGGCGTCACGAATGGTGCCCGAACTTTGCGCGTACAGCGGAATCACGCTAAATCCCGCGGCGAGAATGGACATCGCGAGTAGTTTACGCATTTCTTCCTCTCTAAAAATGTAGATAACTTATGGTGGAAGGAGTTTCTTGAAAACTGCATTGATTACCGGGGCCGCGCGTGGAATCGGGAAAGCGATTGCGGCGAGATTGCTCAAAGATGGATTTTCCGTAATCGTGGCGGACCTGGACGAAGCGGCGGCGCGCGAAACGGCTGCGGCGTTGCGGGCTGTTCCGATCTGTGTCGACGTGGCCGATCCCGAGTCGGTTCGCGCGATGGTCGAAAAGAGCGGACCCGTCGATGTGCTTGTGAATAATGCCGGGATCGCGGGAAAAGCAGCTTCCATTGCAGAGTACCCGGAGGAGGAGTGGCGGCGCGTACTCGCGGTCAATTTAGATGGCGTGTTCTATTGCTGCAAAGCAGTGCTGCCGGGAATGCTCGAGCGCGGCTCGGGACGCATCGTCAACATTGCTTCGATTGCGGGCAAAGAGGGGAATCCATACATGCCCGCATATTCGGCGGCGAAGGCGGGAGTGATCGGATTGACCAAGTCGCTGGCGAAGGAAGTTGCGACGAAAGGGATTTTAGTCAATTGTGTGGCTCCGGCGGTGATTCACACCGAAATTTTGGATCAATTGACCGAAGAAGCGGTGAATTACATGGTGGCGAAGATCCCGATGGGACGCGTGGGGCAACCGGAGGAAGTAGCAGCGCTGGTTGCGTGGCTGGCCTCAGAACATTGCAGTTTTTCGACCGGCGCGGTGTTCGATATCAGCGGCGGCAGGGCCACCTATTGAGGGTTTTTACCGCCTATAAAAAAAGGGGGGCGCCAAAAACTACGACGCTTCTGCGAATAAGCCAATATCTGCAAGGGCTGGAGGCACCGGACAGTCGGTGATTCGGACGCGGACGCGCCGGGTAATAACTTTTTGGTTCGAGCGCACAATTTTACGGATGCCGATGCTGGTTCCCCGGCCGAAGGTAGACCATCTACCATCGGCCCAGATGTCGACGGCGAAGGCGGCGATGCGTTGACCGAGGCGGGTGTTTTCGCGCAGCCGGACCAGATCGAAGCTGACAGGCCGCGGCAGATCGAGAGTGACCGAATCCGGAGTGGAGGTTATTTTCGCTCCAGCGGCGAGATTTTGGGCGAAAGTATCGCGAAGAATGCGTCCAAACGTTCGCAATGAGACAGCATCGGTGTCGTAGATGAGGCCGCGGCGATCCGGCGGGACATTCAATAGAAAACTGGCCCCGCGTCCCGCGGATTCGTAGTAGAGATCGAGCAGCTCGCGAGGCGTTTTCACCTTCGAGTTTTCGGCCGGATGCCAGAACCAGCCGGGGCGAATGGAAACATCGCACTCGGCGGGCATCCAGTATTTTCCGTTGCGGGTTCCCGTGGTGTTTTCGGAGGCGACGACATCGCCGGGAGCGCCGGGCCCGCCGTTGGGAGAACGCGGCGTGAAGGTGGCCCAGCAGGTTTCGCCGGCGATTCCTTTCTCGTTGCCGATCCAGCGGACATCGGGACCGACGTCGCTAAAGATGCACGCTCCGGGTTGCAGTTTGCGTTCGAGCGCCCAGGTTCCAGGCCAGTCGTAGTAGTGGAGCTTGTCGATGGTTCGGGTCTCGCGCGCACCGCCATAGTAACCGCTCCCGCCATTTGCGCCATCATGCCAGATCTCGAAGACCGGGCCATAGCCGGTCAACAGCTCGCGCATCTGCTCGCGGTAGATGGGGATGTATGCCGGAGTGCCGTAGGTTGCCTGGTTGCGGTCCCAGGGTGACAAATAGACGCCGAATTTCAATCCGTGCCGGCCTGCGGCTTCCGAGACTTCTTTGACGATGTCGCCTTTGCCGTTTTTATAAGGGCTGTATTGAATGGAATGCTGCGTGGTTTTGGTAGGCCAGAGGCAGAAGCCATCATGATGCTTGCAGGTGAGGATGACGCCCTTGCTTCCGGCGGCTTTCAGCGTTTCGACGATCGCGTCCGCGTCAAAGTTCGTGGGATTGAAGATGGAAGGACTCTCGTCGCCGTATCCCCATTCTTTATCGGTAAAGGTGTTAACAGTGAAATGGAGGAAGTTGTAGAAATCCAGCTCGCCCCAGTGGATCTGGCGCGCCGATGGGGTAGCGCCATAGGGGGCGAGTGGTAATGAATAAGCACTGAGCGGGGCCGCCAGTAAAAGGGAACGTCTGGTTATTTTGCTCAACGAAAATCCATTTCTCGCAGTATGCCGTTGTCCTGTGATCCTGGTTTGTCCGCGCTTGCGTAGTGGACCACGACGGTTCTTGGCGTCTGCTCGCCGCAGATAAATTGCGGAGGAGCGTCGCGCATCAGAACACGAGTGGCGTCCGGGACTGCAAGTCTCAGGATAGCTTTGCCCGCCTGGACCGCTATTTGCGTGACGCGGCTTCCGCTACAGCCAATCGTTTTGAGCTGTCCTTCGACGCTCTCCATGCGATCACCGGGTTCGACGAATGGATTCCAATCGGTTGCGCCGTGCGGGATGCGGGTCATCACCATGCGAGTCTGGCCATTGGCGTCGTGGGTTAACTGGACGGTGAGGTCGGTTTTCGCCACGTACTTGAGTTCGGAGACATGGGAGCGTTCGTCCGCTGTTTTGGCGTACGGCATGGCTTTGTCCGCCGCATTCTGTGCTTCGTCGCGCTGGTTTAGTTCGGTCAAGGCGTAGGCGAGCGCGCTCCAGTAGCCGTAGGCTCTCGCCGGAGCGATCGTGTGCATGGCATGGAGGTTCGCCACCGCAGCGGCATATTCGCCGGCATTGCTTTCGAGCAGAGCCAATTCGTAGCGGGCATCGTCCAAGGCAGGGTTCAATGAGATTGCACGTTTTAAAGCGGGGCGGATTTCGTCAGCGCCGAGGCCCGCTTGTTCGGCGAGCACGGCGTAGTGGTAGCAGAGGTTAGCGTCGCGCACGCCGTCGTGGATGGCCTGTTTCCAGTAGGCTCGGGCGGATGTTGTGTCGCCGCGGCGGAGGGCGATGGCGCCGAGAGCGGCAGGAATGTCGGGGTTGTTCGGGCTTTGTTGGCGGAGATGAAGATAGATTTGTTCGGAGCGAGCGAGGTCGCCGGAGGCGGAGAGGAGGTCGGCGATCACGGCGTCGGGGGCAACAGCCGAGGCCGCTCCCTCGCGGTCGCGGTTCTGTTCAACGGCAGAGAAGGAGAGGGTGGGGAACTTATGGGAATCGACTAGGGCGTGGAGGTCGTGCGTGATGGCGTCGAGAGATTTGCCGTAGGTTTGCGTGACGGCCTGGGCGCTCGGCAGGCCGGAGTGGAGTGCGTGCAAGAGAGTTTGAAAGCGGTCCGGGGAGAGGACGAGCATTTGCGTCAGGGCCCAGCTTTGCGCGTAAAAGAGCGCGGCCTGATCGCGGGTTTGCGGCGAATCCAGGCTCCAGGCGAATAGTTGCTCGAGCGGCATCCAGGAATGGTGCAGCAGGGTTTGGGACCGCATGGGGAAATCGCCTCCCAGCTCGCAGCCGCGCGGTCCAATGCGTACAGTGGAGAAGAATTCGGCCAATCCTTCGTTGAGCCAGGCGGGCAGTTTATCGCCGCGCGCCCGAAGGAGCGCGTGCGCGTATTCATGCGCGGCCATGCCGAAGCGGTCGGGGCCAAGCGACGGCATCACGATGTAGTCGCGGGTTTCGGTGCCGACGTAATAGGCATCGGCGATGGGACGCAGGCGATAGGGCTGGTAATCGGCGACGGAGCGGAATCCGATAACGCGGGCGGGGCGGTTACTGGTTAATCCGATTTGCTCAAAGGCAGCGCGGAGTTGTTCAAACCACAGGAGAGCAGCGCGTCCGGCGTCGGGTCCGGTTTGGGAATAGATTTCGAAATGGCCGTCCTGGACGAGAGCCCAGGGAAGGAGGAGGGCAAAACAGGCGAGTTTACAGCACAAAGCTTGCTATTCTGGATCTTACCCTATATCCATGCGTACCACTACAGCCGCGCTGCTGCTCCTGGCCGGCATGGCCATTCCCCTAGCTGCCCAGGCTCCCGCACAGCGACCGGCCCAGAACGGGCAGAATACCCCAGTAACGCCTCCGCGGCGTGGTTTGGGAGGACGCGAGTATCCGGATTACGACCAAGCGGAGGTGCAGCGCGGGCAGACGCTGTTCGTGTCGACGTGTGGCTTTTGCCATGGCGCGAACGCGAAAGGCGGAGAGACCGGACCGGACTTGCTGCGCTCCGTGCTGGTGCTGGATGACGAGAATGGAGAAAAGATCGGGCAAGTGGTGTTGAACGGACGGCCGGACAAGGGGATGCCGAAGTTCAACCTGAGCCAGGATCAGATTCGGGATATCGCCACGTTTCTGCATCAGCGCGTAAAGGATGCGGCGCTGCGCGGAACGTACCAGATTCTGAACATCGTCAGCGGCGATCCGAAAGCGGGCGAAGCGTATTTCAACGGCGCGGGGCAATGCACGCAGTGCCATTCGGTGACGGGCGATTTGGCGCACATCGGATCGAAATTCGATGCGGTGACGATTCAGCAGAAGATCGTGATGCCGCGGGAAGGACGGCGCCGTCCGGGAACACCGGCCGCGCCAGACGCTGCCCCGGTGCAGGCGACCGTGACGTTACCTTCGGGCCAAACGGTGACGGGGAAGCTGGAACACATCGATGACTTCACAGTAGCGTTGACCGATGCGAACGGCGATTATCAATCGTTCACGCGGAACGGCGACACACCGAAAGTAGAGCTGAAAGATCCGCTGAAGTGGCATACGGATCAGCTCCTGAAATATAGCGATGCCGATATCCACAATCTGACTGCCTACCTGGTGAGTTTGAAATGAAGTTGAGCCGAATTCTTTTTGGGGCTGTTGTGGCATCACTGCCGGCCTTGTTATGCGGGCAGATGCTCGATCCATCGTTGCTGCTGAAGCCCCCCACGAATGCGTGGCCGACGTACAACGGCGACTACACTGGACGCCGGTTCAGCCCGCTTTCCCAGATCAATCAATCGACGATCAAGACGTTGAATCTCGCCTGGGTACACCGAGTGATGCCGGGAGAGGTGCCGGGCTCGATTGTGGGCGGCTTGGGTCCGGCCGCGCGTGGGGGCGGATCGAGCGAGTTTGGCGGGCCGCAGATCAAATCGACGCCGCTGATGGTGAACGGCATCCTCTACTTTACGACTCCGGACAACACATGGGCGGTGGATGCGCGATCGGGCCGCGAGTTGTGGCATTACTTCTGGCGGACCACGGGCGGCATTCACATTGGGAATCGCGGGGTCGGGATGTACGGCAACTGGCTGTTCTTCGAGACGCCCGACAACTACCTGGTTTCGCTCGATGCGAAGACCGGTAAGGAACGCTGGCACGTCCAGATTGCGGATGTAAAGCAGGAGTATTTCTCGACGCCCGCGCCGGTCATCGTCGGGAATCACGTAATTGTGGGGACTGGCGGCGATTCGCTCGACGTACCGGGATTCTTAGAAGCGCACGATCCGGAGACCGGCGCGATTCAGTGGAAATGGTGGAGCGAACCGCTGAAGAAGGGCGACCCTGGATCCGAGACCTGGCCGGACGAATATTCGATGCGGCACGGCGGCGGGATGACGTGGATTCCGGGCACCTACGATCCCGAGTTGCACCTGTATTACATCGGGACCGGCAATCCGAATCCGGTGATGGCCGGACAGAGCCGCAAGGGCGACGATCTATTCACGTGCACGATTGTGGCGCTGAATGTGGATACCGGCAAATTGGTCTGGCATTTCCAAACGTCGCCGCACGATACGCACGACTGGGATTCGGTGCAGACGCCGGTTCTGATCGACGGCGAGATTGACGGGAAACCGCGCAAGCTGCTGGCGCAGGCGAGCCGAAACGGCTATTTCTTCCTGTTGGACCGGACCAACGGCAAGAACATCGTGGCGCGGCCGTACATCGAGACGCTCAACTGGTCGAAAGGCGTGGACTCGGAGGGACATCCGATTCCGAACCCGGAGAAGGAACCGCAGGTATCGGGCGTGCTGGTTTCCCCGCCCTCCGGCGGAGCGACGAACTGGCCCTCGCCGAGCTTCGATCCGGAAACCGGTTTGTTTTACGTGAGCACTTCGGAGGCGTTCAGCGAGTTTTATTTGACCGACACCGATCCGCATCCGGAAGGATATGGCGCCGCCGAGCGCGCGTCCGGCAGGTTGGGATCGACGCTGCGGGCCATCGACTACAAGACGGGTAAGACCTGTTGGCGGCACGATTATCCGGGCGGCGGCGGGATTTCCGGGTTGCTGACCACGGCGGGCAAGCTGTTGTTCTCTGGGGACGGATCGCAGCACCTGGTGGCGTTCGATCCGGCGAACGGAAAGATTCTGTGGCATGCGGGCCTCGCGGGGAACATTAGTAATGGACCCGAGACGTATATGCTGGACGGGAAGCAGTATCTGGTGGTCGGGGCGGGCGATTCGCTTTACGCGTTTACGTTGGCGGAGTAAGACCGCTCCCTGGCACGTTAAAGCGGGCGTGCCCTGGCACGCCAGGTCGCGGCTCGGTTTGGGGGGCAGCGCGCAGCCGGTCACTCCTGGCGGAGCGCGCGGATCGGGTCAACCCTCGTGGCTCGCAGCGCTGGGATCAGGCTCGCGAGTACCGCAACCACAATAAGGAACAGCGCTGCCCCCGCTATGCTCACAGGGTCGGCTGGACTGACTCGGTAAAGCAGAGGCGCGATCTGCGGCGCCGCTGCGAGGGCGATGGCGAGGCCGGCGGCGATCCCCAATAAAGCCAGCAGCAAGCCTTCTTTCATGACAATCCGAAGCACGCCCCCAGGGTCGGCCCCCAGCGCCATGCGGATACCGATTTCCCGAGTCCGTTGGCTTACCGAGTGAGCCATAACTCCATAAAGACCTACCCCGGCGAGCAGCATGGAAATGGCGCCGAGCACTGCAAGGAACGACGAGGCGATCCGCGACCCAAACCAGGCAGCCGAGATGTAATCCGACAAGGGCATGGCCGTGAGGCCGGTGGAATTTGGATCGATGGCCGCCATTTCGCGGCGGAGTAAGGGGACTAAATCGCGCGCGTTACGGTCGGTCCGGGCGTAGAGGGCTACTCCGTTTTCGCCACTGCCGTAGTGCACCTGGTCGAAGGACATGTAGAAGTAGGGCTGCGGCGCTTCCGACAGATTGAAGTACTTGCTGTCCTTGACCATTCCTACGATCTTGAACGGTTTGCCGTGAATCTGCACCCGGTGCCCCACGGGGTCGCGCCCGTCGAAAAAGCGCCGTGCGAAAGACTCGTTGACGATCATGACGCGCGGCGCGGTTTCGTTATCCTCGGCCCGGAAATCGCGGCCGGCGAGAAGCGGGATGCGCAGCACGTCGAAATAGCCGGGCGACACCGAGGCGTGATGCACATCCAGGTTTTCGCCGGGCCGCGACGCGTACCCTTCCACCACGACGCTGTTCCACTTTCCCAGCCCGAAGCCGAGCGGGATGGAGTCGGAATAGGCGGCGCTTGTCACCCCTGGTGCGGCCAGCAGGTGGTCGCGGAGCCGCCGCGAGAACTCCTTCTCCTCGCTGGGCGTGTAGTTGTTCGTCGACAGAAAAAGACGGCACACCGTCACGTTGCGGTGATTGAAACCGGCCGGAGTGTTCTCTAATCCGTAAAGGCTCCGAACAAACAGTCCGAGCGTCACCAGAGCCGCGAGCGCCAGCCCCGTTTCGGCTATCACCAGTACCCCGGAGATGCGCTTCGCGTGCCCGCTCCGTGTACCGCCTCTTCCACCTTGCTTCAGAGCATCCACCAGGCTGCGCTGCACCAACTGAAACGCGGGCGGAATCCCGGAAATCAGCGCGGAAGCCAAGCAGACCAGGGCGGCAACCAGGAACACCCGCGCGCTCGGCTGTACGTTGAAACTCACCGGCACGCCTGTGGGCGGTACGAAATAGATCAGCACGTTCTCAAGCCACAGAGCCAGCGGCAACCCGACAAGCGCTGCCAGGGCCGCCAAAAGCAGGCTTTCAAAAATCAACTGGCGGCTCAGACGACCCGGACTGGCGCCCAGGGCAGCGCGGATGCCGAACTCCGTCTGCCGGGCTGCGGAACGAGCCAGCAGAAGATTGGCGACGTTGGCGCACGCAATCAGCAGCACGAGTACACACGCCGCACCGAGGATGGCCAGCGGCCATGCCACAATGCTCGACGCCCCCTCCTGCGCCCTCCAGATGGGTACGATCCGTGCGCCGATCCCCAGGTTGGTCTTCGGAAAGCTACGGGCAAGGCGCGCGGCAACCGTCGCCGCCTCGGCGTTTGCCTCCGAGATGCTGACGCCGGGTTTCAGCCTGACTATGGCATGGAAGTTCCGCGCATCGCGCTCGCGTTCGCCAGCGAGCCGCGCTGGAACCCAGACGTCGAGCGCCACTCCCGGGAAATCGCCGCCAAATTCCGGAGGCGCTACGCCGACGATGGTGACCGGGTACCGATTGATCCGCACGGTGCGGCCGAGGACGGACTTGTCCGCATGAAAATAGTTCTTCCACAGCCGATAGCTGATGACGGCCGTGAACGCTTTGGCCCGGTCGCCGTATTCGTCACGAGTGAACGCGCGACCCAAGACCGGCTTTACGCCCAGGACGTCGAAATAGTTTCCGGAGACCCCTTCGTACCACACGGAATAGGGCTTTTCTCCCTCGCCGATTGAGGCGGGGCCCTTTTGGTTCAGCAACAATCCGGAGATACTGCGGAGGCTGTCCTGGAAGTCACGGGAGTCGGCGTACGAAACCTGATTCTGCAGGCCGCTGGCACTGACGGACTCAAGCACGGCGAGTTGTCCGTCGTCCCTGGCGCCGCGGAACGGGTGTAGGACCATCCCGTCGATCCAGCCAAAGACGGTCGTGATCGCGGCAATCCCTAGCGCCAGAGTAAGCACTGCGACCGCGGTCAGTGTCGGGGTCCGGCGGAGGACACGCATCGCATACCGGAGGTCTTCAAGGACGCCTCGCATGTGGTTTCCTGCCCTTTGGATGCAGGTTGGCTTCCTAAGGAGGTGCTTGATTCTATTGAACGGTGAGGTCAGCCGGTGGTCGATTTCGGGGTTCAGGTTTCCGAAAATGGGACTCGCCCTTCACGTTTTCTAGCTGATTGCGACGGTGTGGCCGCAGACCGAATAAGTCGAGTCGCATTTCGGAATCGTTCCGGGAGCAGGGCGGATGTAGGCGTACAGACCCAGGATTTCGCTGCCTTTCGGTATCCACATTGACCGGTTGTCGCCGATGCTGAGACTTGCCAGAGCGGTGGAAGGGAATTAACTCCGGCCTGGTCCGGAAGGGTTTACAAATCGTGCTTACCGACGTGAAGGGGACTTGCCGGTATATGTGCTGTTGCGTAAAAGGCAACACGGGGCGAGGGCCTTCTATTGCCCTGACCGTGTGGAAGTGTGCTTTCTAGGAACTTGGCAAGCTTGGGCGGACTGACAGTCCGCCAGCAGGCTGCCCCACAAAGCAGCGGAGCCGCAGCCAGAGAATGCCGGACGAGGGCGTCCGGCGCAGGCCAGGGGGCCTGCCCCACAAAAATCTGCGCAGCTTGCGAAGAATTCGAGCTGTAGTAGTACACAAAAAGAACACAATCAAGCGGTCAATACACTAACCTAGTCTCGCCGGACGGCCGAGGGTAACAGGGTACGATCAAAAGACTTACCGCCGGTAGAACAATAGTCCCGTACCGGCAGGATCGAAGAACCTTGCCGAAAAAGAATCAGATCGGAATCGCACCCAAGGCCGCAGCGTCGTCTCCTATCATCGGGACGATGAAGTCGACCTCTCTCTTCACGCGGCGTGAAATGCTGGAACTGACCGGTGTGGCCGGACTCGCTACTTTCACCGGCGCCGCCACAGATGCGGCCGCGCAGACTGCACAAAAGCGGCCGCGCATTACCTGCCTCGTCAGTTATTGGGGTCGCCCGACCTCCCATGCCGACTGGATCGTAAACAAACTGTTAGATGGTTATTGGTGGCGGGGCGCGCACACTGCTTCGCAGGTAGAGGTGGTGTCCGTGTACATCGATCAGCTTGATACAAGCCTGTTAGGGCAGAAAGTTTGCAAAGCGAAGAACATTCCGATCTTCAAGACAGTGAAGGAAGCTGTCACGCTGGGCGGGAAAGAACTTGCTGTGGATGGTGTTGTCATCGTCGCGGAGCACGGGAATTATCCAACCGATCTCAAGGGGCGCTGGCTTCTGCCGCGCTGGTGGATCTATCAGCAGGTCATTCAGGTTTTCGAGCAGAGCAAACGCTCAGTGCCTGTGTTTAACGACAAACATCTCTCCTATAGCTGGGACGAAGCCAAGTGGATGTTCGACAAATCGCGTGAACTGCACTTTCCCTTGACGGGCGGGTCCTCCATACCGACCTACTTCCGCAAGCCCGAGATCGAACTCGCGATCGATACCCCCATCAAGAACTCCATCGTGGTGGGAAACGCGGCGGATGAGGGAGCCATCTTCCATTGCATTGACGTTCTGCAGGCCTTTGTTGATCGCCGAAAGGGCGGTGAGACGGGCGTCAAGGCAGTGCAGTCTATCCGGGGACCCGAAACATGGGCGTGGGTCGAACGCAATGCCTGGGCCGGCAATCTGCTTGAAGCAGTGGGGAAAAAATTCGACCTGAAGCCGGGACACTTTCAGGAGGGCCGGAGGCCAAACATCTGCGTCGTAGAGTACAACGACGGAAGCAAGGCGGCCGTTATTTCAGGCGAGGGCGTGGGTTGGACTTACGCCGGCGAAATCGAAGGGCAGAAAGAGCCGACGATTGTGTCCATGCTTGGCTGGCCTGGCCCTATCTCGCAGTACCACGCCGCGAACGCCCACGAGCACTGGATTATCCAAATGATGCTGACGGGAAAAGAACCGTTCAACGCGGAGCGGTTGCTTGTGTCGACCGGTATCGTCAATTACTACATGGAATCCAATTGGGAGGACGGCCGTTACTCTGCAGTCGGACGCCGCATCGAGACGGCGTTCCTGAACATAAAGTATCGCTCCACACACGGACCACTATTCAACTCCGGACCGAGGCCGCCGAATACTCCCTACATTCGGGGTTTTGAGTCGTAGGCGACGCTTCCTGGAGGCTTTTCCCCTTTTTCCAGCTTAGTTAGTCCCCGGTAACGCCGCAGCGTACAGCCAAGTAAGGATTCCGGAGCGGAGGCAGAGCCGGAATACTGCCTGCCATGGCGAAGCGACGCAAACGCGCCTTCAAATCTGTAATCAAGCTGCGGCAGCAACAAGGCGAGTCGGATCGCGTGCAACGGCTTCAGCCCAAACGTTATCTGGGGCGTGGTCAGGCAAGCTTGTGCAACCTGCGGACTGGCGAGCATGGGCCTCACGACCTTCGGCGCACTTGCGCGCTTATGTCACCACGCCGACGGAGAATTCGAGCAGATCCAATTCCTGCTCGGGCACCTCCGCGTGCAGACGACCGAACGGTATCCGGGCTGCAAACAGCGATTGAGGAATGCCGTTAGCGACAACCTCGGCCTTGTGCCTCAAGCATGATCCGTCGATCGAAGGGGACTGTCGTTCCTGACCGGCTCGGCAGAGATCGACGGACAATACTTAAAGGGACGGCAACTCGCCCTGCCAGAATTGCGTCGGGTGAAGCCGCTCGGAAAATCTAAAGACACGCAAACGAGTACTTAGCTATGGGGGTGACTCCGATCGGAACCAGTTTCCCACTCGCATGATTAGGAATCGGCTCCTGTTCTCGTCCGGAGCAGCAGATCTCAGGGGTTGTTGCCATAGCAAAGATGCTTCATTCGCTTGTGAATCGCCTGTGACCGAATATTCAGGAATTCCGCATAAGGTAAGGAAGCATAGTCGTAATTTGACGGATTTGGAAGTAGGTTCGAAGCGAAGATTTTTTCAGCATCCCCGTTGTGTGACTGAATGAGCCTCGGCAAATAGTCATTGGGATCGTCGTCGCTGATTGCACGATTTTCAGAAGCGGCGAGGATGCAGATATTGCAGAGACTATTTATCTCTTCCTTCACTCCGATCCTGTCCAAGTAACCCTTTGGATAGACGTGGTGGAACTCTTCTTATAAGGTCGATAAAGCCTCGGTGACGTCGATAGCCGCTCCATTGGTGAGGTTACGGGGTGATTGAAGTGCCAGCAGCAAGATGTACGCCCTTGATCTGGAATTATTGCTTCTAAAAACCGCTTTGGTCAACTGTTCGGCGCTCGGGGGTTCACCGAAGCCGGGATCTGGCTCCTGCTTATTCACTATAAAGTTATCGATTGCCTCAAGGTCTCGAGAGAGGAACGTGTCAGAAGCTCCTCTATAGCGGCCGGAGAACGCGCTTTTCCAGAACCACTGTCGCACTCTGCGGATCTCCTCGGAATCTAGGGTCCGACGCTTCGCGAAGACGTAGCACAGGACAACCGCAACTGCCTCATAAGGCAGGAAATCCCAGCTGTAAACTTTGAATTCTGTTGACAGCAGATCCACCGCCTTGAGAAGGGCCTCCCGGACCTTCTCAACGAGGTCGTCCATTTTAGGCTTGTCAAGCTTTCGCAGTGAGAGTACCTGCTCTCGTTTGATGCTCTTATGGAGGACGGCCGACATACACTTCAGGACCGTGTCTCCTTCGATGTCCCCGAAACCTTTCGGCTGCAAGCTTATCGAGATCCGTCCGGTTTCGTCGTTCAAATCGAATTCGTTCGACCATGTGGCCGCGACCATCAGGTCGTAGGTCGAAAGGCGTGTGCCCGAACTATTAATCCTCTCGAAGATAGGGCACACTTCTTCAACGGTCAAATCTTTCAGTGTAACCACTGGCACCCGATAATTCGTGAGTACTTCGATCACCTGGTCAAGCCTTCGCTGTAGCTCATTCGAATTTGGATGGTGAACGAGACTTGATCGGAAATTTAACAGCTTGCTCGTATCAAAAAGGATTCTCAACGGGAACTGCTGATGCTCATAATCGCCCCTCTGGAGGAAACGCTCTGTTGAGAGATCGTATACAGCTTGAAACCCAGGCTCCGTTTCCTGGGCACCCAGACAAGAATAAATCACAGTTAGTCTTTGCTGCCCATCTAGAACGTAATCCGTGGGAGTCATATCGTCGGTTTTAGGTAGCAGGAACTCACCCAGATTCCGTTCGGCAGCAAGTTTGGTATGTGTTCTCCACAGCAGAAGACTCCCGACGGGATAGTTGCTTGCAATGCTATCGAGCAAGTTCAGCGCTTGTTCATCAGCCCACACGAATCGGCGCTGGAATTTGGGGATTTTGATTTCACCTCGTTTCACACCTGTGATCAAATCTCGAAGAAGTGGGGTTCCGGTATCCAGCCGGCTCGAAATGTTGGGTTTCACGCAGAAAATTGTAACCCAGCGCCCTCTTCATAGTCGCGGACCGTTCAAGTTAGACGAATAGAGAGGCGCGCCTCGCGCATTTAATCGGATGTTCTGCAAATTAAGTCCTCATAAACGCGCTACCCTCCTCTGAACTTCGCGCCTTCCAAATTTCAACACCTTTTTCGCCACACCGAGGAGTTGCAGAAGATCTCGGAAAATCCGGCTCGCAAACTGAATGCATGCTGCGCGAGGGGGTATAGTGCCCTGCTAGAGCGAATTTCGTGTTGCTGTAACGTTATTTACGCAAGGGCTGTGGTGCGGAAGTCAGATTTCGGGTCGCTTACGCTTCCGGTTTCCGGGCCACCGGTGTATGCGGGCGTAGGCCCCGCGATGGTCGGAGCCGGCACTTACTGTTTCCACTCCAGTTTAAGGGCGCTTGGACTGACATGCTGTGAACAAATCGAAAACCGCTCCCTGGCGGTCGCGGCTCTGTTCCGCTGGTCAAGTCTTTGCCGATTTTTTCACAGCTTCCTACGCTTCCGGCTCGGAGCCGGCATTTACTGCTTCCCTTCCGGTAACACGAAGTCTGCTCTACACAGGCTACAATGCCCTTCTCTCTGGAACTCGCGACTGCAATTCCTCGAGCCGGGACAATAGGCGCTGCTGCAAAGGAAGATATTGGGACTGACCGTAGAGATTCTGCGTTTCGGCGGGATCCCGGCGCAGATCGTACAGTTCAAATTCCTGCGGATCCATCACATAGTGAATCAGCTTGTATTGCTCGGTGCGAATGCCACGGTGCGGACGCACCCCTTCCGGATTCGGCCACTCGAAATACTCGTAATACCACTCCTTACGAAACGCAGGATCGGCCGCTTTTGCTAAAGGAAGAACGCTCTTTCCTTGCATATGCGAGGGGCAAGTAAGGCCGGCGAGATCCAACAATGTTGGCGCCAGATCGAGATCCACAATCATTTCATCGCGAACCGTGCCGGCGGGAATACGCTTCGGATAGCGCATCATGAGCGGCACACGGATGGAGGGTTCGTGCATCAGCCGCTTGTCGAAAAGGCGCCACTCGCCAAGAAAATACCCGTGATCGGATCCATGGACGACGGCGGTGTCGTCCAGGACATTCTTCTTTTCGAGATAGTCGAGAATGCGGCCGACATTTTCGTCCGTCGCTACCAATCCCGCATAGTAGTTCTTCGCAACCGCGTCGAGCGAACCACAAGCAGGATGCGTCATCGTGGTACCAAGCTTGTTTCCTGCGTCGGCAAAACACTTCGGCTTCCCGGGATAACCCTTGAGGTCGTCGTCGAATGTCGCGGGTTTTGGAATTGCCGTGTCGTTGTACAGATCGAAGTGGCGACGCGGACGAAAGAACGGCTCGTGTGGCGCAACAAACCACACCAGCAAGCAGAACGGTTTGTCGCCTCGATCCTGCTCCAGCCACGCCAGTGCACGATCCACCGCCAGATCGTCTGGATATACGCCCCGATATTGGATTTGAGGACCAATTTTGCCCTTGCGCCCTTCCTTGAAGAGTGGATCAACATAGTTGTTACTGGCGGCGTTGTGGCCAAAATAGTAGTCCCAGTAGCGCTCCTCGGCGCCGTTGTGGACATGCACCTTCCCTACAATGGCGACCTCATAACCTGCTTGATGAAGAAGATCGGTGAACAGGGGTATATCGGACGGCAGGGGAACGTTCAAATGTTGATTCGAAAGCGCGCCTGTCGACCGAGAATACATTCCTGTTAACAGGGCCGCGCGGGCAGGTGCGCAGAGCGCATTTGTGCAGAAAGCGTTCCGAAAGCGAATCCCTTCACGACCGATGCGATCTTGATTCGGGGTCTTTAGAATTGGGTGGCCGGCGATCGAGAGCGCGTCATAACGCTGACCCTCGCCCAGAAAGAGAACAAAATTGGGCCGTTTCCGGGTCGTCTGCGCCGAAACATTCGAGCCACCGATCTGAGAAGCCAGCAACGTGGTGGCACCGAGCGAGCCTTGCAAGAACTCTCGCCGTGTCCTCTCCTTACCGGCCGTTTCCGCCAATTGATCCTTTGTTTCGTGTTCGTGGAACTCGTTTTCATACGACATTTCAAATTCTCCAGGGAGCCGGGTTCAGACGTTCAGGGACTTCAGGTAAGGCACGCTCGGCGGCATCAGCGCCGGATCTTCTTCCAGCTCGACGAAGTAGTTCTTTATGCCGCCTGTTTTTGCGGCTGTAAAGACGGCCTTCCAATCCACGACGCCCTTGCCCAACGGAACCTCGCGGAAGCCAGACTTGGTGGAGGGGTCCTTCACCCAATCCTGGCAGTGCATCGAGAGGAAGCGGCCCGGATACTTGTGGAAGTAGGTCACCGGGTCGTAGCCCTTCTGCCAGCTAGAGACCTGAAACTGCAGTTTGGTCGTGGCGGGATTGAGCTCGGCAATCATCATGTCGTAAACCGGTTTGCCGTCGATGTATTCGGAGACAAAGCCTTCATTGTGCAGCAGTGCGACGATTCCTGCGGCGTGGGCCTTTTCGGCGAAGGCATTGAAGGGCTCAACGTAACGTTTCACGTCGTCGACTGTCTGGGTGCTCTTCGGGCTGAACGGTCCAAGGGCGGCGATGGCCATCTGGGTCATGCCGAACTCCTTCGCATAGGCGATGCTCTCATCCGCCTTTTGGAAGAGTTCCGTCGGCGCCCAGTGCGCGGAGATGCAGCCCAATCCCCAGTCGTTCAGCATGCGCCGCAACTCCTGCGGCTTGTATTGCCGGAGGCTCGAAAAATCGGCGTAGCCGTATGGCGAGCACAGTTCAATCTGGGTGAACCCGGCTGCACGTAATCCCTTCATCGTGGCGGCGAAGTCCGTACCGATCGACTTGCGCACAGGATAGGTCTGGCAACCGATCGGCAGGCCAAGCGGATTGGCGGACCCATAGCGCGTGCCGGTGAGGAGAGCCGAAGCAGCAGCCCCTCGCATGAGAAACATTCTGCGATTTATCGTGTGCATGATCCTGGTTCAGCGATGGAAAGACTATAGCACCAGCAGGAAGACTGCCTGAACCGGCGCTACCTGTGGGTAGAGTCGAGGAGAGGCGCGGTGCCGAGGCCCGTTTCCCCTCCCCGCTCATCAAACCGGACGTGCCGATCTCCAGCATCCGGCTTTCCGACAGACTTCACGCGCAGCACACGCAGTC
>Ga0070741_10005939_pt1 | contig 26587 bp, 28 predicted proteins | sample Coa_R1_4_FD_66440 | JGI IMG/M metagenome (GOLD analysis project Ga0070741, IMG submission 66440) | Surface soil microbial communities from Centralia Pennsylvania, which are recovering from an underground coalmine fire - Coalmine... | ecosystem: Environmental > Terrestrial > Soil > Unclassified ... | reverse complement strand
GGGACGGCGGCTTCGGTGGCGCTGGGCATTGCGCAGGGGGCCGATATTGTGCGGGTGCATGATGTGCATGCGATGATGCGCGTCGTGAAGGTGAGCGATGCCATTGTGCGCGGCACCTTTACCCTGCCAGACGGTTAGATATACATCGATGCCGCACCCTGTAGGGGCAGGGCTTGCCCCTGCCCTGCTAGCACGGAACGGTTCAAGGTAGGAGAGACAAACGTGAATTACAAAGAGGCGTTAGCCTATATTTATAGCTTCACCGATTATGAGCGAGGTAGCTCCTATACGCGAGATCGCACGGAAAACCAGCTTCGTGTGAGTGCCGTACTTGACTTGCTTGGCGAGCCGCATCGGCAATATAGTAGCACGCTGATTGCGGGCACAAAGGGGAAAGGCTCAACCGCCGCTTTGATTGAGCGCGTGTTGCGCGAAGCTGGCCTGCGTACCGGCCTCTATACGCAGCCCGACCTGCACACCTTTCGCGAACGTATGCGCGTCAATGGTCATCTTATCAGCGAAGATGAGGTTGCAAGGCTGATACCGGAGATACAGGCCGCCGTCGAGACGGTCCAGGCCCGCCACGAGTTTGGCCCGTTCATTACCTACGAGATCGGAACGGCTCTGGCTTTTCTCTTCTTCTATCGCCAACAAATAGAGCATGCTGTAGTAGAAGTTGGATTGGGCGGGCGGCTGGACGCTACCAATATTCTTCAGCCGCTCGTCTCGGTGATTACCTCGATTAGCTATGATCATATGCATATTCTGGGCGATACGCTTGGCAAAATTGCGACCGAAAAAGCGGGTATTATCAAGCCCAATGGCATTATAGTGACCTCCGCTCAATCTCCTGAGGCTCTGCTGGCTATTGCATCCGTTAGTCGCCAGCGCCAGGCTCGTATGGTGCGTGTTGGTCCAGCCGAAAGCGATCCCGCTCAGACCGATGTTGATGCAGGCCAGTTGCCGGTCGTGAGCTATCGCTATCGGCCAGAGTCTCACAACGAGGAAAAACAACGCTTTACCATCGAGACGCCTGAATCTACCTACGCCAACCTTGAAATACCACTGGTTGGAAGCTATCAACTGGAGAATGCCACGGTGGCGCTGGCAACCCTTGAAGAATTGCGGCGGCAAGGCATTTTATGGGATGAGGCCGCGCTCCGTCGCGGATTTGCCGCCGTACACTGGCCTGGTCGCATCGAAGTTGTGGGGCACAATCCAACCATCGTCGTTGATGGCGCGCATAATGCCGATTCAGTGCAGAAAATGCTTCAGGCGCTCCGTACTACCTTCACCTTTCACCGCTTAATCGTCGTACTCAGCCTTAAACGCGATAAAGACCTGGCGAGGATTGTGCGCGCCCTGGCTGATGTAGATATGGTGATTGTGACCAGGATGAATAATCCGACCGCCATTGCTATCGAAGCGTTGCAGGAGCTGCTTGCCGAGCATGCGCCTCACGTCACTGTTCATACGGCGAAGGAGAGCAACGAAGCCATGAACCTGGCCCTTGATCTCGCCGATGCCAGCGATCTCATCTGTGCCACCGGTTCGCTGTACCTGGCGGCAGAAGCGTTGCGCTGGGCGGCAGCTCGTGGCGATGAGAGGGCGGCGGCGGAGATCGAAGGGGTGGATCATTGAAAACTGCTACGGTGCCGCAAGGTAGCGATAATTTATGATAATCTATAAAGCAAAGTGGTTATCAAACAGCCAGAACGTCACCAGACTTCTGGTTGTTGCAGTTTCACCGAGGAGGTGCCAAGCATGCAAGGTCTAATGATGGATTATCCCCTGACATTGCAGCATGCGTTTAATCGAGCTGTACGCCTCTTTGCCCGCAAGGAGATTGTGACTCAGACCGACGGTGAGGCCCATCGCTATACCTATCGCGATTGGGGGAAACGCACTATTCAGCTTGCGAACGCCCTGCGGCAGGCTGGCGTCGTGGAGGGCGAGCGCATCGCCACGTTCGCCTGGAACACATACCGTCACTTCGAACTGTATTTTGCTATTCCCTGCATGGGGGCCGTTCTGCATACCCTGAACATTCGTCTCTTTGCCGATCAACTGGTCTATATCATTAATAATGCTGAGGATAAGATCATTTTTATTGATGGCGACCTCGTGCCAATCCTCGAACCTCTGGCGGACCAGCTTCCAACGGTGAAGTTATATGTGATTATGGGCGAGGCCACTCATACCACCGGGAAGCTACAGCCCTCGGTCGATTACGAGAGCTTTATCGGCAACCAGCCGACCAGTATTGAATGGCCTAAGCTGGATGAAAACGCGGCTGCCGCTATGTGCTATACCTCTGGCACGACGGGCAATCCTAAAGGCGTCGTCTATAGCCATCGCTCAACCTATCTCCACTCGATGGGCGTTGGCCTGGCTGATGGTATCGGTCTTTCTGAGCGTGACACAGCGTTTCCGGTGGTGCCGATGTTCCATGCCAATGCCTGGGGCCTTCCCCACGCTGCCGCTATGGTCGGCGCGAAACTGGTCTTGCCAGGACGTTTTATGGACCCGATGCGGCTGGGGCGGCTGATAGAGCAAGAGCGCGTGACCGTTGCGGAAGGGGTGCCGACGATCTGGATCGGCTTGTTGAACCTGCTGGACAAAGAAAAATTTGATCTTTCGACGCTCCGTGCCATCTATTGCGGCGGCTCGGCGGTTCCGCGTGCCTTGATTGAGGGACTCTACAAAAAGCATATCAACATTGTCCACGCCTGGGGCATGACCGAAACCTCGCCTCTCGCCTCGGTGTGCCGCTTGCGCAGCTACCACGAAGGTCTCTCTGAGGACGAGCAGCTTGACATCAAAGCCAAACAGGGCACGATCTTACCCGGCGTTGATTTCCGCGTTGTGAATATGGAAACGGGGCAGGAGGTTCCCTGGGATAGCCAGACCTATGGGGAGCTTCAAGTGCGCGGCCCCTGGATTGCCCGCGCGTACTATCACGACCCTGATTCTGCCGAGAAGTTTGCCGATGGCTGGCTACGCACAGGCGATGTGGCTGTTGTGGACGAAGATGGCATCATCCAACTCGTTGACCGCACCAAAGATCTGGTAAAATCGGGCGGCGAATGGATCTCCTCGGTCGAACTTGAAGGCTTGATCATGGGGCATCCAAAGGTGCTGGAAGCCTGCGTTGTCGGTATCCCGCATCCCACATGGTCCGAGCGTCCCCTGGCCTGCGTCGTGCCCAAGCCTGATTATGAAGGCAAGATCACAAAGGACGAAATTATCGAGTATCTGCGCCCGAAAATCGCCAAGTGGTGGCTTCCCGATGATGTTGTCTTTATCGATGCTATCCCCAAAACCAGTGTCGGTAAATTCGATAAAAAAGTGCTACGTACCCAGTATGAGATGCGCACGACGCCGCAAAGTTAACGTTTCCCATGTAAAAAGTTCAGAGATTGCCAACTGCATCTCTGGACTTTTTCTCAAATCTCTACACCAAACAAATGACATAGTACCTGTGTCGTAAACACCAGCATTAGCTCCCTCGAAACATCTCCTTGCTCCACCAGCGCCTGCACTGCCTGCGGATCGAATATGCCGGTTGCCCGTATCGCCTCATCAGAAAGCGTCTGTTGCAGCAAATCGGACTGCTGCGGGCTGAGCAGCGAGGAAAAGGGAACGGCCAGAGGCAGCTTCGCGGGCGTTTCTCGCATGTTCGGTATGTAACGCCTAACAAGTGGTGTAATCAGCGTGGATTCAGCCGGCTCATCATCCAATATCGCAGGTAAGCGCGTCAGCAGATCAATCACCTGGGTATTAAGATAGGGCGAGCGCACAGCCATGCGTTCCTGCGTTGCCAGTTGCTGAAGGGTATTTACCATATCCGGCAAGTGTAAATGCAGGTCAAGATAATACTTTCGCTGCCTCTCTTCAGCCAACTGCGATGCGCGACGCGCCAGCTTGCGAGCGTGCAAAGACTGCTCCCACGGTTCTTCTGCCCGTATGATTGCTGCTGCATCAGGGGACCAGGGCGATTGTCGTGTTCGGGCCGGCGACTGTATTTGTCCATACCAATCCAGGGTATCTGTCTGTTCACCTGCGCGTTGCACAACGTGTTTGTGGCCTATAGTATTAAGCAGTATTTGTGAACCCAGCCCGCTAATGGCGACGCGCGCGCCCGTTTGGGTTGCGACAGTATGAAGCAGTTGATGTAAAGCCAGGGGGCGGGTATCCAGACAAGGAGCTTCTATCGCGGCCAGCGCCGCCATCCAGAATTCGGGCTGATCCACTCCGGTAATCGCGAGAAATGGATGCTGGCAAGCCTGGGCAATCGCTTCTCCGGCCTTCCACAGCTTTGCAGTATACGATTTCGTATAGCCAAAAGATACGACAGGGAACGGAGCCGTTGTGTGGCGTGCAGCAAGGAGCGTGGAGAGCGCGGAGGGAGGAGCGCCGCCAGTTAAGGCGACGAGCTGATCGTGGGGAGGGAGCATACTGGCGGTAGCATTATTAAGCGTTGTATCAAGCTTATCGATTGCGTCTGATGGGGTAAGTGGTTGGTCAAGCTGGTAATCGAGAATTTGATTGGTAACCGTTTTGGCTCGTTGCCAGCGCAGCAGCCAGCCTGCCGGGACAACGTGGATATCTTTGAAGGCTGTCCAGGGAGCGGGAATAGATCCGTAGCGCAGCAGCGTATCAAGCGCGGCGAGATGCAGGCGTCGTGGCACACCAACGGCGAAAAGAGCTTTTATCTCGCTGGCAAAGAGCAGATTCCCCTGGTCGGGCCAGTTTTCGATATAGTACAGCGGATGTATTCCTGAAAGGGGACGGCGATAGACAAGGGTACGGCGATCCGGCACCCAATCGAGCACAGGCGCATCATCTTGCTGTGCCATCGTATAGGCTGTATCGGAGAAAGCGATCAAGCCCGCGCCGGGGTGGATGGTGTGGGCTGGTTGGCCACCATGCTGCCCCAGCACATTGCCCATCGCCATCAAGGTCTGTTCGATAATCTCAGAAGGCACCTGTTCGCCCGTCAGCCATCCTGCAAGTGTGGGCATCTGTATTTCCTATTAGCCAATAAATATTTGTAGCACGGATGTTAGTTGAATTTATCTTTACGCCAGGGAGCATCCGAGCGACGCATCCAACGATTATTGATGTAGATATAGCTATCCTCGCTCTCGAAGGCCGCATCGGCCAGGTCGCAGGCTTCCCATTCGCCAGTGGTGCCTTCGGCGCGAATCTTCTGCAGCAGGTGATTGATGATAGCCAGAGCATCAGACAGATCCACCCCCGGAAATTGCTCCTCAGTAATCTCGTCCTCAAGCTCTACCTCTTCACCATTTCGCGTGCCGCGCAGAATGTAATAAATGTACATACCATTGCTCCTCTGTTTTCAAAAAGTTGATGATGCTGCGATTATCATATATCATCCAGGCTATCTTGTCATGAGGGGAAAAGCTTGAACACGGAGCTTCGCAAAAGTCGCTGCACGCTCTGACTGCTCGCGCCAAAGGCGCTCACAGGGAGAGGAAGGTGCTGGCGGTGGGCACAACCCACCGCCAGCACCTTCCTCTCCCCAACGGCTCGCTTGCGAGCCGTTCAGGATGAAAAGACCACTTTTGCGAAGCCCTGAGCTTGAACACGGGACATTTTGCATTGCAATAGATGAAATGTAATGGTATATTTTAAAGCACAGGAACGAAGTATTGGAAAGGACTGTTGATGATTATTCTCCTGTGTACGCTCCTCGCTATTGCTCTGACGATCACCGTTGCTGGTCTGCTGCTTTCGCTCAAAACCTCCCTTTCTGATCAGCGGGAAGTATCGTATATGGTGCGCGATGGTGGGGTACGTCGTGCCAGTATTGACAGGCAAAGACGTATCAGGCGTTCTGTCACCACTGCTGAACGGCGCTCCTGGAGTGGCGTCTTTCCATCAGTAAATATGGGCGCCCTTTTTGGTGTGCGAGCAGGGATGCAAACGCCCTGGCTAGGGATTCTGCTGATCTTGCTAGCCCTTTTTGGTTTTAGCTTTTACTCGCTCAAATCTCTAGTGTTGGATACCGGTGTGCTTGTCCCGCCCACCTGGCCCGATGCCGCCGTCTCCTCTTCCCCTGTCGCCAGCAATCCCGCAGCCTTGCAGATGTTCCCTGATACATCCGGCGCTTCAAAAGCCCTCGTGCGCGTAAGCCAGCTCGATCCGGGTCAGTATAGTTCACAGCAAGAATACGATAAATGGGCCTATTCCGCCTGTTCCGCAGCTTCCATGACCGAAGTGATTAACTCATACGGCAATCATTACCGCATTACCGACATTCTGAACGTCGAGTCCCGTATCGGTGAAATCACGCCGGAGCTCGGTCTCTTAGAACCGGTCGGTATTGATCGCACCGTTGCCCAGTTCGGCTACAAGGCCATCTGGCTCACAAAATACTCGCTAGACGATATCATCAACGTTGCCAACAAGGGAACCCCCGTTATCGTCGGCTTCCCGCCTGCTCGCTGGTCCGGCGGTCACATCCTCGTCCTGCGGGGAGGCAACGCCCAGAGTGTCTATCTCGCCGACTCGTCGCGCCTCAATATGCAGGTCATGGCCCGCCCCACCTTTCTGAAATACTGGGCCGGCTTCGCCGTTGGCGTCGTGCCGAAATGATTAATCGTAGGGGCGGAGCTTGCCTCCGCCCCGTATTGTCGTACAAAGTAAAAAATTTGCGGTTTTTACTGCTCCTCGGCGGGCGCCTCTTCCTTAGGTTCAGGCGGGATATGCAGCTTGATGCGACGGAAGCCTTCAGCAAATTGCATATCCTGGCCCCGCTTCTCCTTCGCCTCCTTCGCCAGGTTGGCGGCGCGTTCTCGGATGCGCTCAGTCATGTTAGCTTCGGGACCAAACTGAGTGACGTGGCACATCAGACCCTTCCCCTTCAGCTCAATGGTCTCGGTCACGTCTACATAGGTGTTTGCCTGTCCGGTGGAGAAAAGGTAAAGCTCATGCACTTTATAGGGTAGCAGTCCTTCTGCCAGCAGTTCGCGATAAGAGCGCGGGTTGCCGACGGCGGGGAAGATGGCATCAAGCACAATGTTACCCGTTGCGCGGTGATCGGGATGGTTGAGATGGCCGGTAGCCTCGGGCTTCTCGTACGGATCAGGCGCGAAGATATGCTGCGATGGATCGTGCGTGAAGATGATGCGAGGGCGATACTGGCGGATCAAGCGCACAACAGCCTTACGCGTGACATCGTTATTCGTCAAATGTCCATCGGGGAAGCGCAGGAACTCTACCGCCTGCACACCGTAGACCTCGCAGGCCATGCGCTGTTCCTGTTCGCGTGTCAACATCAGTTCGGTATCAATCAGGCTGGGAACCTCGCTCCCCTCCGTACCATCGGTCATCACGACCCATACGACCTTCTTGCCCTGTTTGGACCATAAGGCGCTGGTCGCGGCTGCCGCGAAATCATCATCATCCGGGTGCGCACCAATCACCATTGCCTCGTAGTCAGGCGTGGTTACGACTTGCAGTGCGCCTGGAGCATTTCTGTCTCCCATAGAAAACCTCTCGAAAATTGTTGTTGAAAGTTCCGTTTAGTATAGGATGGAGCTTAACGCCATGTCAAGCGCATCCTTTCTTAGGATACAATAATACGTTCAAAAGCAGCAATAACTTCTTCTGCCGCTATCATACGTCCGGCGAGTTCCGCCAGCCCGACGGCTCGTTCCTGCAAGCCTGCGCGCAAGAGCTGCTGTTCCTCTTCTGTGTGCCCTAACAAATGCGCCAGGAATGTGGCATCACAGCTCAGCAGAACACCAGCTTGCAAGAGGCTGCCCGCGCGCCGGCGGATCATATCCAGCCCCACCACTTTGCGTTTGCCCACAACCACTTCATATGGTGAAAGGGTGCCGTAGCAGGCTCGATGCATGAGCGACTCGTACTCGCGTGTCTCTGGCTGCTTGCGTAAAGCTCGCTGGGCGTGCGCTTCTTTGGGCGGAACAACGCGCGCCTGTATACCCAGCAGGTGCAAAGCCGCTACCCATGCCTCACCAAGCCAGCGATATGATTCCACGATATCCGCCAGGATCAATGGATGCCCGGCTGGTAGGATTACGTCGAGGCCAAGCAGCGAGGGACCCACCAGAACCGCCGTGCCGCCAGCTCGCCGGTGATAGATAGGCACCAGCGAGGGCGACAGTAGATTAAGTGTATCGGACTTCTGGGAAAAACCCAGGACCAGCCCGCATGGTTGCGCCTGCGACCAGTAAAGTACGGGCTGATCGTCTGGCTGGATCGTGCCAAGCAGGCGCTCACTCTGCTCGATATGTTGCTGCTGATCGGCAATAGTGAGCGGATAGATGCGCCACTTCCTACTCAATGAATGTGGACTCTGCAATACTCTTCTCCGCGGACGCGCGCCAGAACCAACCTCCGACCGCAGCGGCCAGGCTCAAACCGGCGCCCGCCAGCAAGGCTATAGGCGCGCCGAAAAAGTGGGCCAGTCCGCCGGTAAAGAGGTTGCCTAGCGGGATGCTGCCCGCAAAAACCAACATGTACACACTCATTATTCTACCACGCAGGTAATCAGGCGTCACCGTCTGCAACGTTGTGTTAGACGTTGCGGAGAGAGCGATCTGAGCAAAGCCGACGCTGGCTATCAACACGAGCGACAACAGAAAGATGTGTGAGAGCGCAAAGAAGGCTTCCAGGATACCGAAACAGATGCATGCGATCAGCAGTCCCGACATACTTGGTCGTTTATTGCCCCAGGCCAGCCAGAGCGCCGATATCAGCGAGCCACAGCCGAAGGCCGAAGAGATGAAGCCGAATCCTGCCGGGCCAGAGTGCAACACATCGGTCGCAAAAAGCGGGAGCACCACGTTGAAGTTGATACCAAAAAGTGAAATGATGCCAATGACCACAATAATTAGCCGGACGGCAGGAGTACGGGCTACATAAGAGAGGCCCTCGCGCAAGCTCTGTAGCGTTCCCTGCCTTGAGCCGCTGCTCTGGCTATTCATGCGTTTTGTCTGAGCGTGCAACTGGCTTAAATTAATCAAAGCCAGACCGACGATAACCGGAATAAAGCTAATCGCATTCATCAGGAAGAGCGGCGCTTCACCTAGCCATGCAATGACCAATCCGCCAATGCCGGGGCCAACGATACGTGCCACATTGAAGACTGACGAGTTCAGAGCGATAGCGTTCGGCAGATCATCACGCCCTACCATCTCGACCACGAACGCCTGGCGGGTAGGCATATCGAGCGAGCTGGTAAGCCCAAGCAAGGAAGCCAGCACCATGACATGCCAGAGCTGAACGGTGTTGGTCGCGACCAGTATCCAGAGTATAGCCGCCTGTACCATCGCGGACGATTGTGTGAAGAGCAGCACTCTGCGCTTGGGCAGGCGATCTGCCAGGACGCCGCCGAAGAGGGCGAGAAACATCACAGGTAAGAACTGGAGTGCGCCCACCAGCCCCAGTATCCAGGCGCTATGGGTCAATTGCAGCACCAGCCACGCCTGTCCAGTGGTTTGCATCCATGTTCCGATCAGGGAAATAAGCTGCCCACCCCAGAAAAGCCGGAAGTTGCGATGGCGTAACGCGACAAACGCGCGCAAAAATCCTTTTGCGTGCTGCTCCTGCTCTACAACGGCCTGCGGGATAGCCAGCTCCTGTTTTGAATTTGAAAGTGTTTGCATGTGGCACAAAAATCCTGTCTAGTAGAGACGATAATCAAATGTATCTATATTTAGTATGAAAATTGTTATGTTATAAATCTTGAATGCGCAAATTCTTGCGCATCTGCTGATGTCGCTCCAGCTTACTGAGCAGGGTGGCGCGCATCTGTTCCAGCCCATCGATTTTCATCTCGACGAGCTGCAACTGTTGATGGATAAGCTCATCGGACCGATCTAACTGGCGTAATTTGGCAGCAATCTCGGTTTCCTGCCTGAACGCCTCTTTGATCTGTCCGCGCTCATCCTCTGCATCGAGCAGGGCGCGAATATCGCTCAGAGTAAAGCCCAGCAGGTCGCGCAGCTTTTTGATGCGTTCCAACTGTTGCAGGTCCTCTTCGGTATAGCGGCGATAATTGCCTTCGGTTCGGCCTGTAGGGGGAAGCAGACCGACCTCTTCATAATAGCGTAATGTTCGCTTTGTCAGACCTGTGCGAGTCGCAACCTGTTCAATGGTATAGAATGGCTCATGAGCCTCGTTTTCTGCTTGCGGTTTATCCTTAACCACTGCTCTGCCTCTTTCCCACGTTCTATAAAAATAGACATCATTAAAATGGCTTGCATTCAATCGTACAATCATAGTATATCATAAGATTAACGTTTACGTCAATGTTATGGTGGAGAGGAGTGTTGCATTCCGATTAACGTGAGAAGCAGAGGAAGCACTATGCAAGACAGGGTAGTGGATGAAAATATTCTTTAAGATGTGATATGCTTTTTGCATGATAAAGCGACATCTCTTTGAAAGCCAGGATGTGTAGGAGTAAATACATCATGTCCGAGTCCGTCTTCAGGTATTGTCCAATGTGTGCAACAGCCCTTATCGAGAAAGATATTAATCATGTTCGCCGTCCAGCCTGTCCAGCTTGTAGCTTCATTCAGTTTCTTAACCCGAAGCTGGTGGTAGTGGTGGTGATCCAGTATATGGGTAAACTGTTGCTCGGCAAGCGAAATATCGAACCTGGAAAAGGATTGTGGAATTTCTGCGGGGGATATATCGATCTAGGCGAGACGGTCCAGGAGGCGGCCATTCGTGAAGTCAAGGAAGAAGCCAATCTTGATGTGCAATTGGAAAACCTGGTCGGTATCTATAGTAGCGGTGGAGGTTCGCACGTCATCATTGCCTATCAAGCGAGTATGCTCAGCCACCAGATGAGTAGTTTAGCCCCGCAGCACGAAGAGGTGAGCGAGCTTGCCTTCTTTGACGCGGAAGAATTACCACCTTTCGCGTTCTTTGTGGATGAGGAGATAGTGCGTGATTGGAAAAAGCTTAATGGCTAATGTATGAGCTATTGAGCGCTTCCGCAATACCTTTCCCAAGAGAAAAAATTGGATGGAGTTGTCCATATAAGCCTTCCGCACTACTGTCCTGTAAGCGTTTTTTGCTCAATCCTGCCAGATAATTCGATCAAGAAGTCTCTGGAGGAGACCAGAAATAGGCGCTGAATAGACAATATTCGCGAAAGCCAAGACGGCGATACAAATTGAGTCCCATCGGCGTTGATTGCAACGTCCCGATTCGGTAGCCTTGCTTACGTGCCTCTAACAGCGGAATCACTGTCAGCGTACTTCCTATACCCTGTTGTCGCGCCTCTGATAGTGTTGCTACGTTGTAAATGCCAGCCACCCCACCCCCTAGAAACAGCAACGAGGTAGCTACTGGCTCACCGTCTAGCTTGCCAAGATAGCAATGCACATCAGGAACTGCTTTGAAATCACGTTTGGCGGTAATATCCAGTAGCAGCGATAGTATCTCGTCTGGTAGCTCAGATCCGACTGTCATGACGCGGAGCCAGGTGCTAAGGGCTGCTCCATCGTCCACACGCTCTATGGTCAGACGTGGCGGCAATGGCGGTTGATTGCCCAAAGTTTGTAGATCAATCGCCATTCCGGGGGCATCATCGCGCATCCAACCGCGCTCCTGAAGGTAGTTTCCCAGGTCCGTTGGGTGGGTGCATGGACCAACTAACCAGGCCAGGGGGACGCGGGGAGCCGTCAGTTGTTTGAGCTTCTCCTCGAAGGTTTCCTTTATGTTGTTAGAAGGAAAGTGAGCATGCATAATGCCGTTCGCCAGATGAAAAGGGCGTCCTGAAGAAAACCATAGTAGCTGCGGTTCATCATGAATTTCTGCCCCTAGCATGCGGCTTAGCCGTATCCATGCTGCGTGAACATTGGCTTCCATCGCCGGCAGTAAAGATGAAAGCGAGAAATCCTCTAAAATATCATCCATAACGCATCGCTCCTTCCCACCTTTTAGGGTTGTGTATCGATAGGTTCTGCTCCTCTGGAGATAGCATAACTTCTTTTCCCTGACACCTGCTGTCAGTGTCTTCGAGAATGGGCGGCCATAGGATGCAAGTCATGCATACACTACAGCCGCCCTTGAGCAAGGGTGCCTACAAACGCCTGCGTACTTCAAAGCGAAGGGTTGGCAGCCCATGACGCTCCCAGAGCCGTTGGTAGCGCGAAAGAACCGGGGCATCGAAGCCAGTCAGGTAGCGGTCAGCGTGTGTTTTCTCGAAGCGAGCATCCTGCTCTACCAGTTCGAGCATTTCCAAGAAGTACTCGCAGTGATCCGTCATCACGCTTAGTCGTCCATCAGGGCATAATGCTTGCGAGAGGACATCTAACAACGTTGGCGTGAAGATCTGTCGCTTGCGAAATTTTCGCCTGCGGTTGGGATCAGGGAAATGCAGGTACACTGCTTGCAAAGAGTTGGGCGCAAAAAGAGGGAAAAGACGATGTGCATCCGCTGCAACAAACTTAATATTCTCCAAAGCAAGCGTTGAAGCCGTGAAAGCGGCCCGCTGTAGCGCCTGGTATGAAATGTCGATGCCAAGAAAATTCCGTGCCGGATTTGCCTGGGCAAGCGAGCAAAGGAAGTCTCCATAGCCACAGCCAATCTCCAACTCCAGGGGTTGTTGATTGGCAAAGAGGGTATCAGAGGTAAGCGGAGGAATGTGCTCAATATGATGGTAGAGGTAATGCGAAGAAAACATGATCAGATACCGCTCTCTTGTAGCTTGATCCAGTGATATCTGTGCTAAATTTCTGAAGACCGTTCTTCTAGGCATCTCCGCCTCCGATCTTCAAAAGACGAACAGCCTGCTCAAGCAAGGGCAAAACAAGGCAAGGCAGAAGAGTAAAGGTTTGATAGCGCATAGAGCGCTCCTTTCACAGCAATAACTGCTACGGGTAGCGCTCAACCGTGATCAAAAACATCTCTGTGGCTCTCCAGTCAAGAGAACCCTTTCTTTACAAAGATGGTCGTGGAAGCAAAAAGAAAAGACCACAGGCGAGAGCCACCCGTGGCGAGGGATAGACGAAGGCTATATTCAAACAATAGCGCCCGACGAAAAGCGCAAAGAGGCGCAAGGCACGTCCTCGATGATCCGAGGACCAACTCGATTGTATTCGTCGATAAAGCCAATCTACCAGTCCACAAGGGCACTCACATCAGAGTGATGTGCTTGTTCACTGGCCGGACCGTGTTACGCTGTGTAGTAAGGGGCAACATATGTTTCTACTTTCTCATTCATTTAGGATTGTTGGGAGCACTATACCATACTCAAGCGGTTTCATCAACCACGGAAATACTGTGTTGCAGGGCTTTTCAGTTTTCGTCATGCTCGCAGGGCGAAGCCCTGCTCGCAAGGGGAGAGAGGTGCAGGCAACCCCGCGATGCGGGGTTGCCTGCACCTCTCTCCCCTTGCCCTGCGCCCCGAATGGGGCGCGAATCCAGTCGGCAGGAGCCAGAGGAGAGGAAAACTGAAAAGCCCTGTACTGTGTTGCGTGGACCAGATACGAAAAACTCATCTATATATTTGCATAAAAGTGACGATTGAGAAAACCAGAAAAAGGCAGACACGAAAAATCTTGTTCATACGGATGCGCTGTAGGGGCAAACCCTTGCGGTTGCCCTGTCACCTACAGACGCAGACACGAAAAATTGCTGATGTTATCAGGAGAAAATTACTGTATGTGGATATTTCATCAAAAGGAAAAACATCGTGGCAAGGAGGCTGAGCGATCTCGCTTCTATATATGGCGTCGCACCCGTCCATTCTGGGGGGCGATTTTGATGATGGTAGCAGGAATGTTGGTGCTGTGGGGGCCTGTTGGGATGATGTCCTTTGCGCTGCTACCCGGCAGTATGATCTGGGCTGGAGTGCTGGTCGGCTCTCTTCTTTCCCTTATGGGGGTGCTGCAACTGCTCGTGCCCTCCTATGCGCTGATGACGGGAGCAATAGGAATTGTCCTTTCCATCGTCTCCTTGCTGGTTGCCTTAGGTGGGATCGGCATTGGTATGCTATTAGGCATCATTGGCGGGTCCCTCAGTGTGGCGTGGAGGGCTGGAGGTATAGCCGCAGTGAAGTCACCTCGTACGGCTTTAAAGCTCCCTGGATATCGTAGGCGCAGTTTTCAACAAACGATGTAAATTGATCTTTTTACACGGGAGGCATTTGTAATGTGGCATGTAGATGAAGCAAGTCAAATACAACAAGATCAGGAGCCTGGGGATCAAGAAAATCAAATACATCAGAGCCAGGAGCAAAAATCTGAGGAGAAGGCCACTCAACCAGTAGTGGCAACGGCTCCACAGTTCGGTCGAACGAATCGCCGCATCTTCTGGTCGGTATTTCTGGCGTCATTCCTGCTGGTCTTGAGGTCACATCCTCCTCTGCGGAATTGACCAATGCCACGATTAAATCACCGTTCCTGAGCGCCAACACTGCTCAATTCACAAACCTATCAGTGTTCTTCACCTTCTAACCGACGCTGGACCCCTCTCCTTTTCTATAAGGAGAGGGCTTTTTTGTTTTCGTTACCTTTCCTAAGGCACAACGAGAAAGAGGAACAGAATATAATAAATGATAATAATGGATAAAATAGTCCATCCTGGCGGGTTCAGATGATAAAACCATCGTTACCGAAGCGTGCATGATCGGTATGACCTCTTGCCGGGTCTTGCCCTGGTGTACTGGTACAGAAGCGAAAAGGCATCTTTCGAACGTACTATTTTTAAGGGGGTTGACCATCAAAGAAGAGGTAAAAGCGTTAGCGTACTTACTTTATAAGCTCCACATGCTGATGGCAGGCCGATCCAGCTTGATTTTGTTTGATGGCTAAAATAGATGAAGTAATTGTTTTGTGCTATGTTCGTAGGTAAGGGTGGGATATGGTAAAATGAGGATAAGTCATTTTGGTACGCTTGCCTGGAATAATTGCTTGATCATAGCTCGACGTTATCATCGTGAAGCGACCTTTGATGCAAGGATGTGTGACAGATGCACGATACTTTAGCTTCCCTGGTGGAAAGAGCCCTGGCAAATAATCCACGCCCATTGGAGTTTTATTTACGTGAGCATAGCCGTTTGTCCGGGTCTCGTGCGAATACGGAGTTGGCAAATGATGTCAGCCATCTCCTTGCCGCCTCCAGCTCCAGGAATCCCGATGGTGTACGCACGCTCCTGGACTATTTTGTCAGTGATGACCGCAAAATGGCTGCGAGTAACACACCTTCTGAATTTATTGTACTCTGTGGTATCATTGCCTTTGGTACATGTGCGGCGGCTCAACCGGTCTGGCGCGTGGAAACGTATGCCCTGCTAAGCCAGTATGCCAGTTGTTCTTTCTGGCGCATACGTGACGGCGTTGTCGTGGCCTACCAGCGTTTATTGATTGCCGATGCTCATGAGGTCATTCCGCGCCTCAAGGATCTGGCAACCGGCGGTAGTTATCTTCAACAAAGCGTGGCAATTGCGGCAGTAGCTGAGGCAGCCTTGCTCTACTCTCCTGAGATGTTTACCGCAGCTCTGGAGCTACAGCGCATCGTGCTTGAGCGTTTGCACAGTACCCCGACTATCGACCGGAAAAGCGAGAATTTCCGGGTGTTACGGCGAACGTTGGGATATACTCTCAGTGTCATCACCGCCGCAGCGCCAGAACAGGGCTTCGCGCTCATGCGAGAGTGCGCTTCCTGGAATGATAGCGATGTTGCCTGGATCTTGAAGGAGAATTTGAAAAAGAAGCGCCTGGCAAAATTTCCCCAGGATACCGAAGCGGTCTCGAAGCTTCTCGCGTCTCGCAGCTCCTGAGACGAAACAGGGCCATAACTCTGCATCGTGGCATCTTCTTGTAGGCAAAAGTGAGCGCAATGCAGCTATTCGTGGCTTGCAAGCTGCTCGTACTGCTCTGGCCGCTTTTCTCTTCTCGCAACAATTTAGGAAACGTGATACAGTAATGTCGCATCTATTCTATAGTATGACAATGCCAGGGTTAGAGACGCTGGCATTTAGTGAGGTTCGTGCGCGGGTGCCGGATGCTAAGCTGGTAAAGTTCGCGCGGGGGATGGCTCTTTTTGAGGCAAAAGAGCCTGATGAGTTGCTAGAGCTACGTACCGTTGAGGATGTGTTCTCTTGCCTGACTCATGTAAAAGGGCTGAGGTACGGGCCTGATGCGCTACGCGTCATCCATAGTGCAACTCTCAATGCCAATATTACCAGCGCTCTTACTCTATGGCGTCGTGTGCATATGGGCGCTCAACCCAAAACCTGGCGTGTGGTTAGCCAGATGTCGGGAGCGTATAATTTCAGACGCAAGGATGCGGGTCAGACGGTAGGCGATGCCCTGCGTCGTGCCATGCCGCGAACTCTGCACCAGGTTGAAGATCATGCAGACCTTGAGTTCTGGCTCTGGCTCAACGACCATGAAATGCTGCTGGGGTTACGCTTGAGCGAGGCTGCCATGCGGCATCGTCTTTATAAACGCGAGCATTTGCCCGCGTCTCTGCGCCCAACGGTCGCGTCTGCTATGAGCTGGCTATCGCGTCCCACGCCGGAAGATATTGTGCTAGATCCTCTGTGTGGTGCGGGAACGATTATCATCGAGCGAGCGTTGCTGGCTCCCTATGATCGTCTGATCGGAGGAGATATTCGTGATGAAGCTGTGGCGATGGCGCGTAAAAATGCTCGCTCCGCCGAGGTGATAGCAACGTGGCGAAGCTGGGATGCGCGTGCTCTGCCTCTCGACAAGGCCAGCGTGACGCGGATCATTACCAATCTGCCCTTTGGCAAGCAGATTGGCGCACCAGAGGAGAATGAGCGGCTCTATGCTGCCGTCATCCATGAGTTTGAGCGTGTCCTATCTCCTGACGGTCTTATGGTCACGCTTACCAGCGAGGATCGGCTCTGGGAGGGCAATTTACGCGATCATGGCTGGCGGATCGCCAAAAAAGTTGTGTGTGTTGTGCTTGGTCAGCCTGCCAGTATTTTTGTCGCTGAACGAGCCTAATCATAGAAAAAAGAGAGGAGCATAGTTCAATTGGCTAATGCAACAACTGCCGATTTTCGCAACGGCATGGTTATACGGTACAACGGTGAATTGTGGACCATCACTGAATTTCACCATAGAAACCCCGGGAACTGGCGCGCATTCGTGCAAGTGCGTATGAAGAACTTGAAGACCGGTCGCGTACTGGAGCAGCGGTTCCGCGCAGGCGAAGAGATCGACGAGGTGCGTGTTGAGCACCAGAACTGGCAATTCCTCTACGTCGATGGCGAAGATTACATTTTTATGAATACCGAAAGCTATGACCAGCAGCCCATCCCCAAAGAGATGCTCGGCGATACCTTGAAGTTCTTGAAGGAGCAGGATATTGTGGAGATGCTGGTCGATGGCGAAAACATCGTCGCCATCGAAATGCCCAACTTCCTGGAATTGACCGTTGAGAGCGCCGAGCCTGGCGTGCGGGGCGATACCGCCAATAACGTCACCAAGCCCGCGACCCTGGAAACCGGCGCAATTGTCAACGTACCCCTGTTCGTCAATCCGGGCGATAAAATTCGTATCGACACTCGCACCGGCCAGTACGTTGAGCGCGTGAAGTAGGCTCTCTTGTGGATCAGGGAAACAGGCATTTCATCTAAGCGCCTGTTTCCCTGCGATATTTCTCTTGCCATTTGGTACTGATAGCAAGTTACGTCCATAGTAGTATCAATAAGACTGTTTTACTTTCCATCGCACTTTGGAAGGAAGATTTCGCGAATGACAAGAGTTGCTGGAGGTTTCCCATGTTTATTCTTTCTCTACTGCCTTTCATCTTTTTCGTCATCTACCTTGCGGGCGCAGCTCTGATCGTCTATATCCTCATCTTACTGGTACAAGTGCTGCGTCTGAGCATCCGAGCGTTACAAAAATATCTCCAGTAAGCTTGCTCTGAGGTGGGTATACTTGTCCTGAAAAAAAACAGTGTACCTGCCTCACTGTCATTGTAAACCCGTTGGGGATACTGAAACTATCCCCCGCTGAGGAGCGCCAACAAATGTGGCCCAAAGATTAGCAACCCGATGATGACCGCCAGAATAGCGTTCAGCAAAACCGCGCCAGCCGCGACATCTTTGGCTATTTTTGCCAGGGGATGGTATTCGGGCGAGGCCAGATCAACACAAAGCTCCATCACCGTATTGAACATCTCCGAGATAAAAACGCCGGCGATGGCGACAAAGATAATAGCGAATTCAACAGGGGAGATGCGGAGGAGAATACCCGCGATAATGGCGCATAATGCGATGGCGAGGTGGACGCGTGCATTGCGTTGGGTGCGGAGGGCATACCAGAGGCCACTAAAAGCATATGTAAATCCTCTGATAAATTTGGCCCATTCGCTTTTTCCCTGGTCTTCAATGGGTGGTACAGGTGGCTGGCTCATTGATGTGATTGCAGCACGCGCTGTTGGATACGGACCATTGCTTGATATCCTGCTTCGGTCTGATCGTCATAGCCAACGAGGTGAAGCACACCGTGAGCAAGCAGGTAAAGCAGTTCTGAGACGGGGGAATGACCGGCTTCACTGGCCTGCTGCACAATCGTGGGCCAGGACATCACAATATCGCCCAGATTGACAATTGCGCCAGGCGGCGTGATAAACTCTGGAGTTTGTTGTCCCCCGGCCTTTGAGCCACCTTCGTCCTCCTGAGGCTGCCAGAGCTGATCGGCGGGAGCATTGACGAGCGGCTTATCAAGCAACGGGAAAGAAAGCACATCGGTCGGTTTGCTCTGATTGCGATACTGTGCATTCATCTCGCGTATACCATCATCGTCGGTCAAGAGCAGGGTAAGCATGACCTGTTCCGTAATGCCAGCCTCGCGTAACGTTTGCTCAACAACACTATCCAGGTTGACCACGGCAAGCAATTGTTCGACAACTGCATTTTGCCGGTCGTCGCCAACGCTGATATACAGCTCTATCAGAGGATGTTCTTGCATAGCTACTACCTCAAAATTTTCAATCCCTCAGGCGGATCAAGATAGCCATGAACTCCTGCCGCCACCCGGCAAGGAGAGACATTAAACCCTGAAACGCCAAGTGGAAATGCATCAGGAATGTGCAGAGGGGCAGTATTCTATAACTATACCCTTACCTCGGAACAGATCATTTGCCATCATTGCAAAATGATTATCTGGCCTTCAGGTAAGGGTATGGCTTATCACTTTTCCTATTATTTAACCCTTACGCGCAGTTTTACGGCGTCGTGCGGCTTCTTTTCTTTTTCGCTTAACGCTCGGCTTTTCGTAGTGCTCTCTACGGCGGGCTTCCGCAAGGATGCCATCCTGTTGAATTTTGCGGTTAAAGCGTTTCAGCGCAGTCTCGAACGACTCATTCTCGCCGATCTTGACTTCCGACACCAGTATCCCCCCTCTCGTGGCCTGTTTTTCGAGGTAGCGAGCTATCTCTGTTTATACTTGCATACTTCGCGGGCCTGCGCAGAAATTATAGTGGAGTCGAATCACCCTGTCAAGATTTTGGCTGTTGTTGCGTTTGTTTTGCCGCTTTTCGGCCAAAGGCGATCAGGAAGACAAAAAACCCAATGATCATAATGCTGAACAGGCTGATGATACGGTCAAGCAGAATCGCGGCGGCGGTAAGATTAACGCCATTTGGACCCTGGTAGAAGAGGGCGATCATGGCGACCATACCGCCTTCGACCAGACCGACGCCGCCACCGGTCGCGGGGATAATCGTCAGCAGAGCCTCGCCAAGCCCGATAAAGATGGCGGCGGCCAGCACATGGATTAATGGGCCACCGATCAGGCTGAGGGAAGCGGCGACGAAAAAGAAACGAAATGCTTCACACAGCCATACTCCAACCGTAAGCCCCGTCAGGATAGGGAGGCGGCGGAACGAGCCAAGCGTACCCTCCTGGAGGTGATAATACTGCTCACGGAACCGCTGCGGCACGATTTTGGCGATTGGCTCGCGCGCCTGTCGTAGCACAAAAAGCGCAATCACACCGAGCACTACCGCTACCAGCAAGATTTCTAAGCTAATGAGCAACTGAGATGGTAAATGCTGGTGAAGGCTAATAATAATCGCTGGAATGAAGAGCAGCAGCAGGACAATCAGATCCAGGAGGCGCTCCGCCAGTACGGTGCCGAAGCTGCGTGTGGTAGAAACGTTGATTTCCTGGCGCAAAAGATAAGCACGGTAAAGATCGCCCAGTTTGGCCGGAACTACCACATTGGCGAAGAACGAAATATAGATAATCTCTACAATTTTCCAGAACTTTGGCAGATGGATACCATTCTTAGGAGTATAGCCAACGTTTTCCAGCAGCAGTTTCCAACGTATAGCCCGGATACCAAATGAGAGATAATAGGTGATAAATGCAGCCACGAAAAGCAACAGGTTAGCACTGCTGATTGCAGCCCATGTTTTTTGTGGGTTGATATTTGCCTTTTGCGCAAAAAAAATCATCAGGCCGATGACGATCACAAGCGGGACTATCGTGCGCCAGTTCAACAAGCGTTTGCCCAGCGCCAACTGCTCCCGCGTTACTTCCGGCGCTTCCTGGTTTTTTTCTACCGGAGGCTGGTTGAGCAGCTCAGCTATCTTGCCCTCTGCTGCTTCATTTTGCGTATCATTAGCAGCAGATATACTGCCATGTTGAGCTTTATTGGTAAGCAAATTGTCCTCCACTATTGTCAGTATGCGATATCATTTCCTCTAGACGGATAACAAGAACGAGGAGTAACGAAAAGAGAATGGTCATGCTGTGTACGTACAGGTTGTCTACCATGTTATGTACGCACACAGAGAGCAGCGCCGCCAGAAGTCCTACTGCCAATGCACGGTCGTTCGTCAGCATTTTTGGCAGGTCAGGGAAAGGCAGGACCTTTTTAGGCGTCGGGTTCGATGATGAGGCGATGCGTGACTGCTTCACCTGGACATATTTGCGGTTAATGGCCTGATACGAGCGCGCTCCAGCTATGAATACTGCGGTTAAGAACAGCAAAAATGTAACCAGTCCGAATATACCAGCCTCAGCGGCAATGTTGATATAGTAGTTGTGCGCATGGCCTAGCGGGTTGACGAAGATTGTGATGAAGTAGTGTGGGTAAGCGTCGGCATAGTTGCCGATGCCCACGCCGGTGAAGGGATGATCCTGGAACATGCGAATGCCCGCGATCCAGTGAGCCAGGCGCTCGGCGGTCGAGAAGTCCTGTTTGCTGGGCAGGCTCAACGAGATGCTGGTAAGGCCGAGCGTTCTCAGGATTGGCGCGAGCAAACTATCGGGCAGGAGACCCGCCAGGTATGCGGCGGCGACACCCAGGACGCCGATTCCCCCCAGTTTCACTAACCGGTGCAGGTGTGGCAGACCCACCACCGCAATCAGGAACAGTGCCGCCGTAATCGCGATCTCTCCTCCTCGCGATTGTGAAAGGTAAAGAGCCAGGGCGAGGAGCACCGTTGCGCACGCTGCCAGGCCCTGAATGGCCCAACCACGCGCCAGCAGCGCCAGAGCTGCCGTGATACTCAGACCCATATTGATGTATCCGGCGTAGGGATTGGGCTGGCCAAAGGTGCCATAGACGCGCAGTCCCGCATCGCGCACAAACGCTTCCGGTCCCAGATTGAGAAATGCCTGCGCGTACCCCAGAAGCGCCTGCGAGACGGCGGCGAGAATGATAATGGTCACAAGTATCCAGACCTGGCGACGTGTGCGGATATATTGCGCTCCCAGCAAGAGTATGACCGCAGCTTCCAGCCATTTGCTCAGTTCTTTAAGGCTCGAACTGAGGTTAAAGGCCGTTGGCATTGAGATCAGCATTGCCAGCAGCAGAAGTACCATTGCGATTGCCAGATAACGAGGAAGGTTGAACCCTTCGCGATCTAGCGGGCCAGCGCTTGCATCTCCTTGCTCTACAAAACGGCGCAGCGCAAAGCCCATCAGCCAGCTTGCGGCAAGTAGCGCGACCAGGATATCCGCGCTATTTAAATTGAGTCCCCCCAGGTTGAAGCTATCGAGCGAACCCCAGGGGATAGCGATGGGTAGCAGGTAGAGCGCGACTCTTGGGCGCAGAATCGTCCAGATGGCGATCACCAGGTAAAGCGGCAGGCGAATGTTCCAGTAGTTTGTGTTCGGCAGCAGAAGGAGGCAAAAGATAGCAACCAGCGCACCAATCAATCCCGTAAGATTTGACATGGTTGCCCATTCACGTATACCTGTTATGCTCTGATTGAGCCATGAAGCATGATTCTGGCGGCCTGGCTCGCCAACGCCTGGATTATACATACCTGTTTGTATTTCTCTCGCTTAGTTTCTCTGAAAGCCCGGCAATATATACTATAACACACTGGATAAATGGGTGATGCGATTACCGAACCACTCGATGGTCCGTTTCAGTCCTTCTTCCATGCTAACTTTTGGTTGCCATCCTAAGATCTGCTGCGCTTTGGTAATATTTGGCCGCCGTCGTTCCGGGTCATCAGTCCGCTGTGGCTCAAATTTAATGGTGGATGAAGCATTGCAGAGCCGGATAATCAGTCGCGCAAAGTCGAACACAGTTAATTCTTCGGTATTACCGAGATTAAACACCTCGCCTGCTGTCCCTGGCTGAAACATCGCCAGTAGCAAGCCTTCTACCAGGTCGCTGACGTAACAAATGCTGCGCGTCTTGCTGCCATCTCCGTAGATGGTAAGAGGCCCGTTCTTCAAAGCTTGCGTGATGAAGTTGGGGATCATGCGGCCATCCTCTATCTGGCTATTAGGGCCATAGGTATTGAAGATGCGCACGATGCGCGCGTTGAGTTGGAACTGGCGATAGTATTCCATCGTTAGCGTTTCGCCTAAACGTTTGCTCTCATCGTAGCAGGCGCGGGGTCCAATAGGGTTCACATTTCCCCAGTATTCTTCGCTTTGTGGATGGATCTGCGGATCTCCATACACTTCAGACGTTGAGCTGACCAGAAAGCTCGCTCGCTGCTTGCGGGCCATTTCCAGCATTTGATAGGTGCCCTGGCTATTGACCAGAATGGTTTCTATCGGGTGATCAAGATAGCCTACCGGGCTGGCAGGACTGGCAAGGTGAAAAATAGCTTCCGCCTCGTAAGTAAAAGGTTGCGTGATATCATGCTGGAGAAATGTAAAGTGTGGATGATTGCGAAAAGCAGCTATATTGTCTATAGAACCGGTGATGAGATTATCTACACATAGCACCTTATGACCATCATCGAGTAAGCGGGCACAGAGGTTGGAGCCAATAAAGCCAGCTCCACCGGTCACAATGATTTTCAAGAAATTAGACCTCCAACAGTAGACAAAGTTCTTTGATAAGCTTGACGAACCGCGCCTATGATAGTAACGGGAGAGCACTGAGGTAGGAGGACTGCGTAGCTCCATTCTCTCCTGCTCTAAACATTGCCCGCCTTATGAGCAACCTATAAACAAGATATTTTTGCTCTTACGGTAATTACGCTTATGTCACACAATTCGTTACCGCATCTGCTTATTTTTCCTGGCGCTGCCGGCGCTTCCACACGCGGTAGAGGACCTCGTCCCCCCAACTAAGGAAGCCGCAGGTGGTGAGACCATGAACAATGGCTACCGCGAGCAGCGAGCGTGGCGTGGGCTGAAGCAGATAGACCAGGCTAAAGACGATTCCGGCAAGCCCCACCCCGCCAACGCTGCGCCAGTTCCATTTGCCCAGGCGATGATAGAGCGTGTAAGCCAGTGTACTGACCAGCCAGCCCCAGCCGAGCCAGCCCGTCCATTGCGTCACCGCCTCCAGCATAAAACCGCGAAAGAAGAGTTCCTCCACCGGCCCATTAATAAAGAGATAAAAAAAGCTCTGGAAGAAGTGATCGCTGACGGTCGGCCAGCGGAACCAGGGACCGACGATATACATGCGATAGGCTGCCGAGAAGCCTGCCATCAGCAGCCCGATGCCCAGCCCGAGCGCGACCTGTTGTGGCACATCATGCAGCGTTAATCCCAGAAACGAGGGTGGTAGATGGAAAATGAGAATGTAGATAAAGGGTATAACGCTTAGAGGGATGATCCGCATCAAAATATCAGGCCACATCCAGCGCCACGAGTCCGCCATTGTGGAGCGTGCAACCTGCACAGTTTTGATCGATGGCACTTGTCTACCTCATCTGAAAAACTCTATCTTACCGGGCCGTTCGTTTTAGCTGGGCCAGCCCCTCTTCCGCCTCTTCCCGCGAGAGGTTGCCTGCCAGTAAATCCGCATCGCCCTTTGTGAGCAGTCTGCCATAGAAAGCTTTACCCCGCTCAATCAACCCACCATCGTCGGGCTCGGTCTCAAGTAGCTCGAAAAAGATATCTTCGGCTTTCCCGTAGCTCCCGATATATTCGTAATATATAAAAAGTTTTTCCTGGATGCTGTTTGGCAACTCATAGTCGTCGAGCTGCTTGATCAGCTCTGTAATGGCTTGCGCAAATTCAGGCTCGCTGGTAATGTTCTCATGGCGTAACACTTCAAGCAACAAATGGAGCGATTTGAGGTAACGGTGGTAGCTTTCGCCGGTTTGCCCTGTTTCCTCGTAAATCTCCCCCTCGGCCTTGAGCAGCAATGCGCTCCAGAGAGCCGCTTCGATGTTTAACTTGCCAAGCGGGGAGAGTATCTGAATGATCATCTCTTCTGAAAGCGAATTGAGAAAACGGGAGGTAAAGCCTGTTGTCTTGAGCAGGAGGTCGTCAATATAAATGAGAGCTTCTTCGTTCTGGTCGAACTTACGTAAACGGAGAATAATGGCTAGGTATCTGCCGAAACGTTCTGCCAGGCGCAAAATGTAATCTTTGTTAATCATGCAAGCCCTCTATTTTCAGCAAGGTAAAATGGTAGAGCTATAGCAGACAGAAGATCCCCTTCTGAAGGAAACCCCCTGTCTGCATGCATCAGAGTTTTAGCTGGATAATCGTTCGATAGCCTGCTCAAGACGTTTCAAGCTGATTGTGCGCCCCAGCACTTCCAGCATCTCGAACAATGGCGGCGTTGCTATTCGACCGCTGACAGCCGTACGAATGGAGCCAAACAATTGTCTTGTTTTCAAGCCAAGCGCCTCAGCCAGCGTACGCATAGGAGGCTCCATCAACGTCTTTTCCCATACCGGCAATGCTGCCAACAGGTCGCGTGCCTGAATTAATGCTTCGCGTGTGCGTGTGGCATCCATCCCCTTCTCGATCAGCGTTGTTGTGTCGTATTCGATCTCATCTTCATAGAAAAATGAAACGGCGTGCGCGGCCTCGCCAAGCGTCTTCAATCGCTCGTGCTCCATGCGAAGCACACGCGTAGTATACCCGCGGTCCAGTGGGCGCTGCACCACATCAGGCAAGCCGCCCTCTGCTTCTGATCGCTCCATATAGGGAATGGTGCGGCTGACCAGTTCCTCTAGAGAGAGGTGGCGAATGTAGTAACCATTCATCCAGAGCAGCTTGTCAGGATCGTAAATGCCGCCGGAGACGCCGATGCGGTCCAGCGTGAAGACGCGGATCAACTCTTCCTTTGTAAAGATCTCCGTCTTATCATCGTACGACCATCCAAGCAGGGCCATAAAGTTAAAAACGGCTTCTGGCAGATAACCCTCGCGCTTAAAGTCTGACCACGAAGGAGCATTGCGGCGCTTGCTGAGCTTCTTCTTATCTTTGCCCAAAACGTTCGGCACATGGTAGAGCAGAGGTGGCTCCCAGCCCAGCGCCTTGTAAATCTGCATATGGCGTGGCGCGCTGGGGAGCCAGTCGTCACCACGCAACACATGCGTGATGCCCATTAAGTAGTCATCAACGAGATATGCCAGATGGTATGGCGCCAGCCCATTAGATTTAAGAATAATGGTATCGTCCAGATCGGCGTTTTTAAAGACAATATTGCCGCGTAACTCATCGTGAACCACCGTTTCGCCGTCGATTGGCATGGCGAAACGTACCACCCAGGGAAGGCCCGCGGCATCATTGGCGGCTCGCTGCTCGTCGCTCAGGTAGCGGCAGCGGCGATCATAACGCGGTGGCAATTTCTGCGCCTCTTGCTCTTTACGCATCTGGTTGAGCCGTTCCGGTGTGCAGTAGCAGCGATAAGCATGGCCCGTCTCTATGAGCTGGTATGCGTAGTGCTGGTAGAGGCCCTTGCGCTGGACCTGAAAGTAAGGGCCATACGGACCGCCAATAACGGGACCTTCATCGACATCCATTCCTAGCCAGGCGAAGCCATTGATGAGATCTTCAACTGCGCCTTCAACAGTGCGTTCCAGGTCGGTATCTTCGATGCGCAGGATAAATTGTCCTCCCGTATGGCGAGCGTAAAGCCAGCTAAAGAGGGCGGTGCGAAATCCACCAATGTGCTGAAAACCGGTCGGGCTGGGAGCAAAGCGCAAGCGCGGCACCCCCTTCCCCAGCGCCTGCCGGTCTACCTGTGTATGGCTGTCGATCTGTGTCATATTTGCAAAATTTCTCCTTTAGCTTCATGGCTGCATTATCGCTCTATTGTAACATAGTTGGGAACCGTTGTGTAGGCAGGGGCACGCCTTTGCCGGGCTTCGCAAACGTTGCTACAGGCTCTGGCTGCTCGCGCCTGCGGCGCTCACTGGAGAGGAA
>Ga0070741_10005937_pt1 | contig 26594 bp, 22 predicted proteins | sample Coa_R1_4_FD_66440 | JGI IMG/M metagenome (GOLD analysis project Ga0070741, IMG submission 66440) | Surface soil microbial communities from Centralia Pennsylvania, which are recovering from an underground coalmine fire - Coalmine... | ecosystem: Environmental > Terrestrial > Soil > Unclassified ... | reverse complement strand
GGTCAGTGCAATACTTTAAACGCCTGCCTGCTGTTTGTCTTCTTCTCCGTGCGTGCCCAGTTTCGCCAGACCTTCTGCGATGGCCCCAGCCACGCCGGTTTCTGCCGTTTGACGAGCTACACGCAGAGCGTTTTTGATGGCTTTGGCGTTGGAGCGACCATGAGCGACGATAGCGGAGCCGTTGATGCCCAGGAGCGGCACGCCGCCGTATTCGGCATAATCGAGCCGCCGGAAGACCTTGCGCAGTCCGGGACGCAGCACTGCGGCGGCAAGCTTGCTGGGTAGCGAACTGGTCATTTGCGTGCGAACCATTCCTAGCAGGGTCTCGGCCAGGCCCTCGCTCAGTTTGAGCACCACATTGCCCACAAAGCCGTCGCATACGACCACGTCAGCCCCGCCCGTGGGGATATCACGCCCTTCGATATTGCCGATGAAGTTGAGGCCAAGCGTTGGCGCGCTGGCTTTTAGCAACTCATGCGCTTCAATCACGAGCTGGTCCCCTTTGGTTTCCTCTTCGCCGTTGGCAAGCAGACCAACGCGCGGCGAGGTGACGTCGAAGATGCGTTCCATGTAGATAGAACCCATCAGCGCGAACTGCTGTAAATATTCTGGCTTGCAATCCGTGTTTGCGCCGATATCAATCACCAGGCATGCGCTGTCTCGGGTGGGGAAGACGCCACCGAGGGCAGGCCGCTCGACGCCGGAGATGCGTTTGAGTGTAAAGAGCGAGGCCGCCATCATCGCGCCACTGTTTCCGGCGGAAACGGCCCCGAGCGCGGAACCATCGCGTACAAGTTGTAAGGCTAGAGTCATCGACGCATTTTTCTTACGGCGCACAGCATTGGCCGGGTGCTCATCCATCTCAATCACTTCATCGGTATGGACGATTGGCAGGTCCAGGCCGGTGGTGTCATGCTTTGCCAACTCTGCGCGGATGGCCTCTTCTCGTCCCACGAGATAGACCCCCAGGCCATATTCGCGGGCGGCCTGTATTGCTCCCAGGACAGTCTCAGCAGGGGCGTGGTCACCCCCCATTGCATCCAGCGCGACGCGTACAGCAGGAGCGGCACTGCTCATAGGTTTCTTCCCTCGGGTTCTCCAATCGTCTTTTTGACCAGCTCGACCAGTTTGTCGAGGTCAAAGGGTTTATAGACAATGTGAACAACGCCCGCCTCGCGGAACTCCTTCTCCTCATTGGCGGCTCCGAGAAAGGCTGTAACGACGATCACCGGTATCTGGTGATCGACTCCCATCGCCATCAATTTTAGCTCGTCGCGTCCATCGAGATAGGGCATCATCAGGTCGAGCAGAACAAGGTCCGGCTGATGCTCGCGTACGGCGTCGTAGAAGCGCAGGCTTTGCGTCGTCATATACGTCTCATAGCCCTCATCCGCTAACGCCTCGGTCAGGAGATCAGCAATAGTAGGGTCATCGTCCATTATGAGTATCTTTTTTGGCATGGAAGCGTCATCCCCCTCATCTCAAAAAACAGCACTTCTGCTATGAGCAACCTTGCCCGGTTGCTCAGCACGGACATAGAAGCATTATAGCACTATGTTGTATACCTGTACACGTTGAAAAACGCCAGGAAGCTTCCAATGTAGGACCTTGTGATTAGAGGATAGTTCTGCTCAACAGGTCTTATAATTGATACAGTGGCTACAGACCATTTTAAGCAGATAAAAAAGTAATGATTCTGTGCAGACTGTCTTGACATTCTCATGGCATTGTATTACTGTACAGGTCAGATTGTATAGGACAAATGTTTGGAAAAAAGCTACATGGCATCATCTCCGTTATTTTGTGATCGATGCGGGGCGGTGAACCGGGCCGAGGCTGTATATTGCAAGGCATGCGGTCAATCGCTGCATGCCCTGGCAAGCAATACCATTAGTACCACGATGACAGGATTGCTGGATCAGCAGCATATGCTGAAGCGGCGCTATGCGATTCTTGCCCGCATTGGGCGTGGCGGCTTTGGCGCTGTCTATAAAGCGGCGGATACCTATTTCGGCAATCGGCTGGTTGCCGTCAAGGAGATGAGTCAGCACAATCTGAATCCCCAGGAGTTGACCGAAGCCACGTCGTCTTTCAGGCAGGAGGCCATACTGCTGGCAAATCTGGTGCATCCCAATCTGCCACGCATTTACGAGCAGTTTACGGACGGCGGGCGCTCCTATCTCGTCATGGATTTTATTGAGGGGGAGACGCTGGAGGAGCATCTTGTGCGCCTGAGGACCAGGAAGCTTCCTATTGAGCGCGTTCTTGACATCGGCATTCAGCTCTGCTCAGTCCTTGACTACCTGCATACACGTAATCCGCCTATCATTTTTCGTGATCTCAAGCCTGCCAATGTGATGTTAACACCCGCGGGCCACGTTTACCTGATCGATTTTGGCATTGCGCGCCACTTCAAACCAGGGCAAAGCAGGGATACAACCGCGCTCGGCTCCTCGGGCTATGCCGCGCCCGAACAATATGGGAAATCGCAGACAACCGCCAGAGCCGATATCTACAGCCTGGGCGCGACATTACACCAGCTCATCACCGGCGATGATCCGGCTGAAGCTCCTTTTCATTTTATTGCGCTGCGCTTTGGCAACCATCAGGCGCTTTCGGGTCTGGATACACTGATTATGAATATGGTGAGTATGGAGATCGACAAACGGCCCGCCAATGTCGCCGACGTCATGCAGGAATTGCTCCACTATGCCGATCTCTATAGCGGTCAGGTGAGTCCTTTGCGCTATACTGCCCAGACACAGCCCGTTCCTCCTGCTTCATCCGTCTATCAGACACCACCGCAGCCATTCCAGACGCCAAAACTCCAAAAATCAAGCAGAAGCTCAAAGCAGGCGGTCATGCCGCAGGTTCGACCGCAGATCAATACGCTCTATATCTGTTACGGCCATGCCAGCCGCATTACGGCGGTGGCGTGGTCGCCCAATGGAAGATTCCTGGCTTCAGCAAGTTATGATAAAACGGTACAGCTCTGGGATGCAGCCACCGGTCATCACCTTTTGACGTACAAGGGACACTATCAGCGCGTCAACGCCATCGCCTGGTCACCTGACAGCAAACGGATCGCGTCTGCGAGCGACGATCAGACGGTGCAAATCTGGGAGCCAACGACGGGCAACCTGTCCTTTAGCTATTATGGCCATAACGAGCAGGTACACGCGGTCGCCTGGTCGCCTGATGGGCTACGTATTGCCTCGGCGGGCGAGGATAGAGCGGTGCATATCTGGCATGCCGACGCGCATGTGTTGCTCTATACCTATCGCAATCATCAGGATAGGGTACAGGCTCTGGCCTGGTCGCCCGATGGGAAGCGTATGGCCTCGGCTGGCAAAGATCGTAAGGTGCAGATCTGGGACCCGCTAAAAGATCTACAGAAGCGTTCGATTTTAAGTACTCTGCTCTTCCCTGCTCAGGGGAGTCGCACTTTAGAACGTCATCACGGCCAGATCCATTCTTTATCATGGTCTCCCGATGGAAAGTATCTCGCCTCTGCCAGCGGCGATCATCGCGTGTTGATCTGGAATATCCAGGCAGGCCCGGCGACCCTTGCTCATGGGATCAACAGTACCAGCATTATTAACGCGGTAGACTGGTCGCCTTCGGGCTATCATCTTGCCATTGGAGGCAATGATAAGTCTGTTCAAGTCTGGAACGCGTTCAACAAAACGCTGGCCTTTGCCTATCGCGGCCATGTCGGCTATGTAGTCACGCTTGCCTGGTCGCCCGATGGCGCGCGTATCGCCTCGGCAGGGGTTGATCGCACCATTCAGGTCTGGCAGGCAGTCTAGCCGCCTCTTCGTTCTCGTTCTACCATCTCTCCTCTTGCGCCGCGCAATATCTATATGCTACCACTATAGATAAGAAACGATTTTGCCTTATCTACTACGGTTAAGATAGGATAGTTCAGGTAAGAAGAGGAGTCCGTGATGCATTTTGACCTCGATGAAGAGCAGTCAGATATTCGCGACATGGTACGTCGCTTTGCCGAGCAGGAGATCGTTCCACACGCTGAAGCGTGGGACGAGAACTACTATTTTCCCCGCGAAATCTACACGAAAATGGCCGAACTGGGCCTGTTGGGTATGACAACCCCTGAAGAGTATGGCGGCAGCGCGCTCAGCCGCCTCACCGGCGCTCTGGTCTATGAGCAACTGGCAAGAGGCGAGATGGCGACGGCAGTTGGCCTTTCGGTCCATAATATGATCACGGGCTCGCTGGCCCACTTTGGCAATGAGGAACAGCGCCGGCGCTGGGTGCCGCGCCTCGCGGCAGGCGAGTTGCTGGGAGCGTTCTCGTTGAGCGAAGCCGAAACTGGCTCCGATGCTGCCAGCCTGCAATGCCGCGCGCAGCGCAGCGGCGACGTTTACATGATCACTGGCAGCAAAATGTGGGTTACTAATGGCGGCGAGGCCGATCTGTACCTGTTAATGGCGCGCACTCAGTCAGGAGAGGACGCTTCGCGGATCAGCAGCTTCATGGTTGAGAAGGGTACCCCCGGCTTCTCTTTCGGCAAAACCGAGCGCAAAATGGGCTTGCATTCATCACCGACGCGCGAACTCATCTTTGAACAATGCGCGCTCCCGGCGGCTAACCTTGTTGGGGAAGAGGGTCAGGGCTTTAAGATCGCGCTCTCCTCGCTTGATGGCGGGCGGATCAATATCGGAGCCATCGCGGTCGGCGTGGCGCAGGCCGCGTTTGAGACGGCCCGCGACTATGCTCGCGAACGCAAGCAGTTCGGCAAGTCGATCAGCACCTTTCAGGCCATCCAGTTTATGCTGGCGGATATGGCGATGAAGATTGAGGCCGCTCGACTGCTGGTCTATGAGGCGGCTTATAAGCTTGATACGGGGCAGAGCGCGGGCATGTACGCCTCGATGGCAAAATGTTTCGCGACCGATATGGCGATGGAGGTCACGACCAATGCGGTGCAGATTCTGGGTGGCGCGGGCTATGTGCGTGATTATCCGGCAGAACGCTATATGCGCGACGTGAAGGTGGCGCAAATTTTTGAGGGCACCAACCAGATCCAGCGCATCGTTATTGCGCGAGCGTTATTGGGGGAGATGCGTTAGCACTTCGATGTCGCGTTCCGTAGGGGGCAACCGCAAGGGATTGCCCCGACAACGCGGCAGTTCTGTAGAGGCAGGGCAACCGCAAGGGATTGCCCCTACAGCGTTGGAACGCGGAACATTTCAAGATACGGTTATTACTGCAATAGTTGTTTGATTGCCGCTATGCTGTTCTCGCTTGCAGTTGTATTCCATTGCCGGTATTGGGCTACGAACTCGGTCATGGCTTGCAGCTCGGCAGGGTCAGCAATCAATCGGGTAAGTAGCGTCTGCTGCTCCTCGGCTTTGAGCGCGACCCAACCTAATTTGTGGCGGCGAATAAACTCCAGATTGCCCTTCTCCTGACCAGGAATATAGGCGGTGGCAATAAATGGTTTCCCCAGCGTGACCGCTTCGAACAGCGTATTGGGGCCGGCTTTCCCCATGACCACGTCCGAGGCAGCGATAAAAGGAGCAATTTCTTTGGTAAAGGGGAGCGCGTAGAGGTTTTTGACGCCTTGAAAGCGGTGCAGTAGCGTCTCATTTGTGCCAGTAGCCAGGATGACTTGCAGCTTCTGACTGGTTGCCAGCACGCGCTCAACCGTGCGGCCAAACTGCGCGGCCCCTTCGCCTCCACCCTGCAAGAAAACGGTAAACCGCTCGGGGTCCAGTCCCAGCCTGGTAAGCGTTTCGCTGCGGCATGATGGGTTGGCGCGATAAAACTGCTCTCTCACCGGCCAGCCAACATGATGAAGCCTGGCAGGGTCAAAGCCGACCGCGAGGGCCTGCTTGTATGTTTCCTGTGTCGGGGCCAGAGTTGCGGCTGCGTGCCGTTCGGTCAGCCATGCGCAATGCACGCTGGCGGGATCGGAGAAAAGCATGACCAGAGGGATGTTCGCGCCTGTTTTTTTAAGGGTTTGACTTACTTCAAAGGAAAGAAATGGGTAAGTGGTAATGATAAGATCAGGATGTACCTGTTGTAACAGGTTTTTGAGCTTTTTCTGCAAGATGAGCGCAAAGGTGGAATGGAGCAGTTGTGATCTGAGCGGCGTATCGACGAGTTGGAACTCAGAGGCCCAGAGCCAGAGCGCGTAGCGGCTCACCACGCGGTAATGCCATTGGATAAAGCCAGGCTGCGGATCGATAAGCTCAATAGTGTAATCTTTGGCGAGGCGGTCACGTAATGCCTCGGCAAGGCTGACGTGGCCGCCACCTGTTTTTGATGTCAGAATAAGGATTGTGCGTTGCTTGCTCATGGAACGTCCTTCTCGGCCAGGAACGCCTCGCTGCGGGCGCTGGTAGCTATTCCTGGCTCTACTATATCTTGGCACATATGTGGCAATATGGTAAAATATTCGTATAGTGTCAGCAGGTACTTCCCTTCAGATCCAATTGCGGGATTGTAATCATCTTATCACCTGGGAAGGACATGGTGTGCTATGGTAGAGGTTAGATGCCCTGGTATTTCATAGAGGAGATGCATCTGCATGGTTAGAGCAGCACCCTCTTGCAGGGTGTTAGCAAGTTGTAGTTCTCCTTCTGTGAAATATGCTGGCTGGCCGCCTGCCATCATGCGCAAGTTGACAGAAACGAGAGAACTCGAAGATGTTGCGTTATAGACTAGAGGGGAGTGGAGCGCCTCTACTCCTGATCCACGGCTGGGGGGTGACCTATGCCATCTGGCAAAATCTGGCCCCGCTGCTTACACCGCACTTTCAACTGATTATGATAGAGTTGCCTGGCATCGGCGGCTCGCCCTGTCTCGACTCGGAGAAGCCATACTACCAGGCGAGTGCGGAGGCAATTGAAGAGGTCCGTTGCGCTCTCGGTATTGAGCAATGGTCCATTCTCGCTTACTCTTCTGGCACGCGCGCTGCTGAAGCATATCTCCAGCGCTATTCACGCTACGTCACGCGCGCAATTTTCCTCTGCCCCATTTATCTCACCGAATGGTGTTCGCTGGCTTTACGCCTGCTTGACATGACTCATACCAGACCCACATTGGTGCATTGGCTGTTCTCCGACTGGCGTTTGTATGGATTAGTGCTGGCGCTGGGGTTCAACGGGCGACGTCATCAGTATACCCGCGTCTGGAAGAACGAGATTGAGCTTCAGCCCATTGATATCCTGGTCCGTTCGCTCTGTGAGTTGCCCGGCAAGGGGCGTATTCCTTTTCAATTGCCGGCAGTCCCCGCCCTGTTTCTCTGGGGCAGCAAGGATGCGCTGACCGCGCCGCCTCGTCTGCCGCGTCCCAATGATGTTTTTATCTCCGCTGACCATAGCGCCCCTATGCTTGCAGCGCCCAGCGTCGCGGAAGTGGTGATCCCCTTCGTAAGCGAAGGGGAGCTGATCCCTCCCACTTCCCGCCTGCGACGGCGGTACCATATCTGGGGCAGAGAGAGAACGAAGACGCAGGCCAGAGAGCGTGCGCACTTGCTGGATATCATCCTTGCCTCCGGCAAACACCGCCTCGCCTTGTCCAGGCGCAAGCTGTTGCAGCGGACGAAGAGCAATTAATTGAGAGCCTCTACAGCAAGCACTTTTTGTTGAGGCAATTTTGTGCTGCGAGGTTACCCTATCATTCAGCCTGCTTGCTGTGAATCTCGTTGCATTTCCTGATAGGAAAAGCCAAATTTTTGTGTAAGGTTTTGGGACACTAACGCGACTTATCAGCGGAGGGAGACGAACATGTCCTATGCCTGACATAATAGTGCTCACACAAGAGCCTGAAATAGCTGATAACGAGCCTACGATTAATGAAAGCGAGAGTTGTCCCCTGGCTAGCAGTCTGGAAGAGCTACTAATGGCGGCCCAACCCCGTTTGGAGCGTCTTGCGCGGGCGCAGGGAGTCGCCCCTGATGGGGTCGATGATGTCTTGCAGGAGACGCTGATAGAGGCATGGCAGCACCTTGAGCACCTGAGGACACCAGAACGCTTCGATGCCTGGCTCAACGGCATCTGCCGCAACGTGTGCCTGCGCTGGTTACGGATGCAAGGGACGACCGCGCGCCGCCAGAGTAGCTTCTCTGCATTGCAGTATGAGGCCAGGGATGGCAGCGTAATAGATCTGTTGGAGATTGCCGATCCGCTCGCGCCAGACCTTGACGAAGAGTTAAGTCGTCAAGACCTGGCGGTGCTGCTGGATCGTGCTATGGGACATCTTCCACAAAGGGCACGCGAGGCGCTGGAACTCCACTACATCGCCGATCTGCCGCAGCGCGAGATTGCGCAACGCCTGGGTGTCAGCACCAACGCGCTAGAGGTGAAGTTACATCGTGCGCGTCGCCAGCTTCGTCAGGTGCTCAGTGGAGCACTGCGCGCCGAGGCCGAATCTTTCGGGCTGGCAGTAGATGCAGAACAGCTCGAAGGGTGGCGTAGTACTGGCATATGGTGTTTTATCTGTGGAAGTCAGAGGATGCTAGGTTGCTTTGAGCCGCTACCTCATGGTGGGATCGATATGCGCCTGCGCTGTCCTGTCTGTTCGCCTTCTTCCCGTCTTGATCATATGGATATTGTCAATACCTGTGGCGTTGTGCCACTAGAAAACTTGCGCTCATTTCGCCCTGCCTTGAAACGCACGGTACAAATGGCACCAGCCTTCTATGTAAAAGCGTTACAAACTGGCTATCAAAACTGCCTGTGGTGTAAAACGCCAGCGAAATTGCGTGGCATTGAGCAATATACATTTCCACCTCCTTTTCACAAGAGAGTTGGCCTGGTGCTGGAGTGCCCGCAGTGCGGAGATCAGGTCAGCGGTATCATCTCAGCCTGTATGGATTATGCCATAATACAACAGTTTCTCGCACAACACCCGCGCTGTATCCTGGGATCAGAAGAAATAGTTGATTATCAAGGGCAGGAAACTATCCACATCAGCCTGGTTGATATGCTGAGCGCCTCGCAGCTCACTCTCTTCCTCCATAGCCAGACGCTTCAGCCACTTGCGACCATCCTGGAATAATGACATCAAGCGAAAAAGGAAGTATTCAATGTTCTCAGTTTTACGTCGGCGTAACTTCGCCCTGCTTTGGAGCGGGCAGTTCGTCTCCTTGTGTGGCGACTGGCTCCTGATTGTTGCGTTACCATTCTATGTCTATCAACTGACGGGCTCAATCTTACAAACAGGTATTATACTGACGGCTGAACTTTTGCCGCGCATCGTGCTTGGCTCTCTCGCCGGGGTCTTTGTGGACCGCTGGGACCGTCGTTGGACCATGCTCATCTCTGACCTGCTGCGAGCGGGCGTCTTGTTGCTGCTGCTGTTCGTGCATTCGCGTGACTTGCTGTGGCTCATCTATGTCGTGGCCGTCCTCCAGTCCATTATTGGGCAATTCTTTGCACCTGCGGTCAGTGCTCTTACGCCCTCCCTGGTCGAGGAGCACCAACTGGTCGCAGCCAATGCTCTCGAATCTTTCAACGATGCCGTTACGCGCTTTATCGGCCCACCTCTGGGTGGCATCCTCCTGGGGATATTGGGGCTGGAGAGCGTTGTGTTTGCGGATAGCGCCACCTTCCTCTTCTCCGCGTTGACGATCCTGCTCATCTCAGTTCCGGTGCATGCACTGGAAGAGAAGCCTGCGGCAACGTCTGCTTTCGTCAAGGCGGCGAACGTCTGGCGCGAGTGGCTGGATGGCCTGGATCTGGTTACCAAAAATCGGTCCATCGGCGGCATCTTTGCGACCTTCGGGCTGCTGATGGTGGGGCAGGGCATCATGAATGTGCTGCTCGTTGTCTTCATCAAAGATGTTATGCATAGCGGTGCCCAGGTCTATGGCTGGATGATCACGGCACAGGGCGTAGGTTCGCTGCTGGGCGCTCTCCTGGTGGGATCAGTCAGCAAATTTGTGAGACCTGTTTACCTGATCGTGCCTGGTCTGGTGATGGCAGGAGCCTGTATCCTGGTGGTTATTCACTATCCCGTGCTCGTGGTGGCCCTGTCGCTCATCGCATTTGTTGGGATATTTGTCGTCGGCACGTTTGTCTCCATGCAAACATTGCTGCAACAGAGTGTGGTCGATAGCTACCGTGGACGTCTCTTTGGTACCTTGAGCACCACCATGTCAGTCTTTATGCTGGCCGGCATGCTGCTCGCCAGCGGACTGGGGGCACAACTGGGCGTGGTGCCGCTGCTGGATGTGGCGGGCATTTTCACCTTCCTGGCTGGTCTGGCGGCTCTGGCGATGTTGCGTGACGCCAACTGGCAGCAAACGGAAGCGACTGGGGAGAATACAATATCAGCATCCTTGCCCGTTGGGGGAGACATAGGGGGTCAGTGACAAAAAATGCTGCTAAAGAGACTACATAACGAACGGGCTATGTAGTCTCTTCTTTTGTCATACCCCATGATGAAATGGTGAACGAGCAAAAGTGTTATCAGTGCGCCATAGCCGATTGGAGCGTCGAGCCCCGGGTGTCTACCGCGCGCAGTTTTGCCAGTTGCTCATTGCTTACCAGCATGTTCGTTTGCGGATCGAAAACGACTTCATCGCGGGCGCAATACCTCAGGTCGCGCCACGCTGCCATTGCCTGATCCCAGACAGGAAGACGTACCGTTGTTTCCGCATCACCCTGGACCAGGCGCTGGAAGGCGTAGAAAGAGAGCGCCAGGGCCGCCAGGATGCAGATGAGCGTGATGGCGACGAGAACGAATTGCCAGACAAATCCAAGATTGGCTTCTGAGCCGATAAGCACAATAATGAAAAAGATGCACAGACCGACAAGAATGGACCCGGTTAGCATATAGAGAATCATTGGGACCTGTTTCGTGGGCATATCGGGCGGCGCACACCGCTCGACGCCGGAAGCATAGGCCGCTTGCATTGTCTTAACTTGATCTGACCGGTTGCAGACCGGACAGGTTGTCTTCTTGTCTTCATTAGATGCCATAGAAAAACCTCCTCAGGTTGCTCAACCGCTGGTATGGGTGAGCAACATTTGTTATTTTCCACCTAGAATAGCATAGCACGTTGTAACGTTTTCGACAACGCCAATTGACACGTGCTGGCCAGGTCGCTACACTATCTCCAGGCATCGGAACAAAGGGGAGGACTTGTTATAACATGACTACTGCGGCTATCACTATCCTGGGTCTTGGGCCGGGCAGCATCGGGGATCTGACCTTAGAGGCGCAATCCATTTTAGATCAGGTTGCTCGCGATCAGCATACCGTCTATTTTCGCACGACGATCCATCCCACGGTGGAAGCTCTACGCCAGCAGCTTCCCCGGTTGCAAATAGCATCGTTTGATCGACTTTATGATGAGTCGGCAGATTGGGGAACGCTATACCGGCAAATCGCGCAAGAGATCTGTGATCTTGCAGCCCAGCAACCCGTGATTTATGCTGTCCCCGGGCATCCGCTGGTCGGCGAGGCCTCGGTTCAACTTCTGCTGCGGATGGCCCGCGAGCGCAATCTTAGCATCACCATTATCGCCGGTCTATCGTTTCTGGAACCGGTATATACCGCGCTCGAACTAGATCCTTTCGAGAGCGGGGCGCAACTGGTTGACGCGACCAACCTTGCGGCCCTGCAAACGGACGAGCTGGCAGGCAAGATTATTCCCACGGTTCCGCTACTGGTGGCCCAGGTCTATAATCGCCGCCTCGCCAGTCAGGTCAAGCTGGCCCTGAGCGAATTCTATCCCGACGAATGGCCCGTTAAGCTGGTGCGGGCGGCGGGGGTGGCAACGGATGAGATGGTGGTCGAACTGCCACTCTATGAGCTTGATCGTGACAACTTTGCCAATCATCTGAGTACGCTCTATCTGCCACCATTGGATGAGCTGACCGCGTTGCGGCTGCCGGAAACGCTGCGCTACATCACCATGCGCCTGCGACGCGATCCCGATGGCTGTCCCTGGGACCGGGAGCAGACCCATCAAAGCCTGGTCAAATACGTCATTGAAGAAACGTATGAGGTAGTGGAGGCTCTTGAGGAGAATGATATGGAAAAACTCGCCGATGAACTGGGCGATCTTTTGCTCCAGGTCTATCTCCATGCTGAGATTGCGCGCCAGGACGGCGATTTTGCCATCGGCGATGTGTATGAACATATCAATGCCAAGTTGATCCGCCGCCACCCGCATGTTTTTGGCAGTGTTGAGGTCAGTACTGCCGGGCAGGTGTTGCAGAACTGGGAGGCGATCAAGCGCGAGGAGCGGGCACAAGCGGGCAAGGATATTCATAAGGAGAGCGTGCTAGATGGCGTTCCCCCGGCCTCTCCTGCGTTGATCATCGCTCAAGAATATCAGAAGCGGGCCGCGCGTACCGGCTTCGATTTTGCCGATCAGCAGCGTGTCTATGCCAAACTTGAGGAAGAATTGCAGGAACTGCGCGAGGCTGCAACTCCTGAGGAGCAATTGGAAGAACTGGGCGATCTCCTTTTCATGGTAGCCAGACTGGCCCGTGCCTTGAAAGTTGATGCAGAAGAGGCGTTGCGGCGGGCCAATCGCAAGTTCCGCCAGCGTTTTCAGGTGGTGGAGGAGCTTGTGCGCCAGGAAGGGCGCGCGCACTCTTCGTATAGCTCTCAGGAGTGGAGCGCGTTATGGAAACGAGCGAAGGCCCATATCCAGCAGGAGAATGCGGCTCACTAAAGGGGAGAAAAAACTTCTCCCCTATCATTGCAGAATGTAGAGTGTTCCGTGTATTATCGGCCCGCAGCGAATATGACCTGCCAGAAGCCTCTGGGCCAGCCGACTGTGAAATAGTAACAGCCGCTGGTCGGGATAAACACGGTGGTATCCCAGGCGCCAGTGTGAACCTGAGTAGCCTGAATGGAGACGCTAGCGGCACGGCGGTAATCGAGACCAATGGATGTAGTGAGCGACGTGCCGTCGGGGGTTGCGAACATGGGCGAGGGGCCATCACCCAGATTGCCAGCGGTGAGCGTCACAGGATCGTTCAGGTTAGCTTTCATGGTCAGGTGTAATGGCACGGCCCAGCCATTCCAGCCGGTCAGGCTGGGGACAGTGATTCTTGGTAAATGAATGATGGCATCAGGGCCGTCAAAGTTGCCCATCCAGAGAGGGAACTCCCCGATTTGGCCGGCTAAATCAACCTGCGCTCTGGAGGGGCAGGTGGCCGTTGGCACAAATCCCGGTATGACGGTATAGAAGTTGTTAGAGCTGGATTTCAAGATCGTGATTGAGCCATCTGATACTCTGATAATCCCTCGTGAAACGTATATCTGTCCGGTCCCTCCGGGTATCTGGGAGGTATCAGTCTCCCCCGGAACAGGCTTCGCTGCGGGCGTGGAAGCGGTTGGGTGCAGGTAGTTGGTCAGCGCCTGCCAGCCTTGATAAAGCGATGATGTCCCCGCGAAAGTGAGTACAAACGCCAGCGATAGTGGGACGAGAAGCGAGAGAAAGATGGTGTTACGTGTGCGAGGAGTAAAGAGTCGAATTGGTTTAGCTGCGGTAGGGATAGTCGAAGGGAGCTGAAAGTCTTCAAGAGTGGTATCGTCCTCATCTTCCTCAGAGGGCAGATCGGTGATGTAGATCTCGAAATGGTCCTTGTCGTCTTCGCCAGGCTGTTTGTCCGGTAGTACCGTAAGCCATGCGGTTTGCGCTTGCTTCAGGAGCCGGGCTCCAAAATCTACAAGATGACCAGAGAAACTTTGTACTTCTTCGGGCGGCAGGTCGGCAATCTCCACTTCAAAGAAGTCGTCTTCAGGCTCCCCATGATGAGCGTGCATGCAATCTCTCCCGTTTGTCCTGGCTAGCGTTGATCTCAACAGTCAAATTTGCGGGTACGTTCTAGTATTGTAAACCACACAAAGATATAACGTCTATGTCTATAGATCCGGCTCATCAATATTGGGCTGTTGTTCTTGCAATAGTCGCAGTTGCCAGCGCGCAATGGTTACAATCGAAATTCCGCTAATGCTTCCATCGTCTGTTTTGGATGTTCCGCGTCCTCGCTTTTATTGTACGAGGCCATCAGACGCTGCCAGGTTTCGTTGCCGCCCAGGTGGTAAATGGCGATGCCTGCAAGTTTGATCGGAGGAGGAGCGCTGCCCACAAAGAGGATAGCCAGCGAGTGACCACGACGCTGCAACTGTGTGAGGGCATCCACCAGTTGTTCGCCTAAACTACCGGTAATAATCACAATGGTTGAGCCTACGGGGAGGCGTGTATGTTCGGCCTGGATGACATCTTCGATTCCTGAGCCAAAGTAGCTCTGCGTGCGGGCCAGGGCCTCCATGATGCGTTTGCGCTGCTCCGGGCTGCTGGACGGAGGAAGGTGGATGCGGCGGCGCTTCAACTGGGCCTGAATCCGGGCGCCGAGCGTGGGAGAGTCAGCTTCTTGCTGGGCAAACTGGATATCCTCATCCGGCATAGACATAATGGTATTCGCGTACAGCCCGACGGCGTAGCCCTGGTCAATTGCCCAGTCCGAGATAGAGGCGGCGGCGCTAATCGATAGCTCCTGGACATCAGGATTGATGCCATAATGAGCGTCGAGGCGGACGACAATATTGAGGAAAATAGCCATTGTATACGTGGTGGTTGGCTCATAGACTTTGCTTTGCAGTTGCATCGTGCGCGCCGTGGCCTTCCAGTGAATGCGCCTCAGGCTATCACCATAAGCGTATTCGCGAACGCCGATGGTGCGCGAAGGATCTTCCAGCAGGCGACGTGGGGCGCGTCTCTCTCCAAAGGGATGGCGCGCGGGAAGACCGAAGCTGGTGAGCGGGGCCACCAGGGGATAGACCAGCAGGTATTGCAAGGTGTTGAAGCGGGCCTGGCGCTCGATAAAGCCGAAGATATCCCCGCTGCGCAGGGTGGTCGGGCCGAAAGCATAGACCCCACGCCGGTAACATTGCACGGTGTAGCGCCTGGTCACGCGTTCGTACCAGCGCAGGCTGAACAGGCTGCTCAACATCGTCTGATTATTGATCATGGTGGTATATACCTTCTGCCCCTTGATTGTCAGGGTCGAAGGTATGGAGTCATCAATCTCCAGCCAGGGGAGTGGTAACAGCTTGCCATTCTCGACCGCGTGCGAGAGCGTGACCTCCTCACCGAAAAGCACCTGTTTTTCGCTCAAGCTGCGCTGGAAACGCAGATCGTTCAGGCAATACCTGGCCCAGATATCGGTGGTGCCGAGGGCGATGAGCAGCAATACGCCACTAACTTCGAATAATGGTTGCTGCAACGGAATCCCGATGCCAAGCAGCACAATGCACAGGAAATACCAACGCCTGTTCAGGGAACTGCCGCTACCTGATGCCTGTGAGGAGGCAGGGATGCGTCTGGAAAGGGAAGATCTCATGATTCCACCGGAACTGCGACTGTGTGAAGCACTTCGTCAATAATCTGGTCCATGACGCGACCGTGCAGCCGTGACTGGCTGGTAGCGAGAATACGATGCGCCAGCACCGGTTTGGCCAGGCGTTTTACGTCGTCGGGCAGCACGTACTCCCGACCATAAATGGCGGCATGCGCCTGACTGGCGCGGTAAAGCGCCAGAGTGCCGCGCGGGCTGACCCCAAGCTCGACCCCATTATGCGTTCGCGTCGCGCGTATCACCTCAACAATATAACTTTCAACCGCAGGCTCCACATGCACTTTGCGGATCACCTTCTGCAAGCTGAGTAGTTGCTCTGCTGCCAGCACGGGCTTCAACTCTGCCAGCGGCTGTTCCTCTTTAAACCGCTGTAGGATCAGCCTTTCCTCTGCTCGGCTGGGGTAATCCAGGCGCAGGCGCATCAGGAAGCGGTCGAGTTGCGCCTCCGGCAGAGGGAAGGTCCCTTCCAACTCGACCGGGTTCTGTGTTGCGAGCACGATAAAGGGGCGCGGCAATGCAAACGTATCGCGCTCGACGCTGATCTGCCGTTCTTCCATTGCCTCTAATAGCGCGGACTGCGTGCGTGGGGTAGCGCGGTTAATCTCGTCGGCGAGCACAACCTGCGAGAGCAAAGGCCCTGGGCGAAATTCAAACTCGCCCGTTTTCTGATTGTAGAAAGTGATGCCCGTAATATCCGATGGGAGCAGATCGGGAGTGAACTGAATGCGTTGGAATTGACAGCCCAGAGACCTGGCGAGCGATTTAGCCAGCGTCGTTTTGCCAATACCAGGAACGTCTTCAAAGAGAACGTGGCCTTCGCAGAGAAGCGCAACCATCAGCAGGTCTATCACTTCTTCTTTCCCTACGATCACCCGACCGGTGTTTTGCCGCACAGCACCGGCTGCTTCCTGTACCTGGCGGATTTCTTCGCTATTCGTCATGTGCAGTCCTTACTTATAGATCAGTGGTAGGCAAATAATCATTGGTGGTCCAGTATGATGAAACCAGCATGAAATAATATACAAATTATACGCACAAATTGAGGGAAACTTCACCTGCCAATTTTACCTGTGTAATCCTGTTGGTAGAAACAAAAGGCACGAGAGCCTGTCCTCGCCCTCGTGCCCACCTGTTCACCGGTTATTTCCTCATCTGCGCACGTTAGAAGTTTATCCCCCCGGATACAACCTGAACGGTGATTGATGGGGAAATAGCCTGCTGGCCATTCTGATCCTGAGCAATAGCTGTGACCCGCGCGGTCGCGACCGTGCGTGAGCCTAGCACGCGGATGCGCCAGTTGAGCGTCGCGGTCCCGCCGCCGTCAGTCGTCTGCGTCCCACTGCTGAAAAAGCCGGGAGCGACACTATACTGGACGAACAACCTGACGGTGACTCCTGGTTGGCTGGCCATGACGGTTACCGGAAGCGTCGTGTTATTAGGGACCTGCTGGGGAAGCCCGGTAATCTGGATTGTCAGATTGCCATCTGGTGCGGGCGTCGCCTGTACCGTCGCGTTCGGGTCGTTGGTCAGCGCGGGTGTGGCATGCCTGGGCGGCTGGCTGCTGGTCGTGCTGCCCTGCCCTCCATGAGGCGGGGCGAAGGTCGGACGCAGGTCCACCGTGCCTGCCGGCGTTGCCCCTGTCGGGCCTGATGGGAACGAACTTTGCGGGGGCGCAAAGAATAGGCTACTGGCAAAACTGATAAAAACAATACTGGAGATAAGTACCATAATGACCGCGACCAGCAGCAGTCTATAGGCCGGCTCCTTGCGTACAAGGTACCAGAATTTCTCTAAGTGAGTGGTCGTCGGTTTCGACTGATGAGAAGGAAGAAACTGCCCGAGATAAGCCGTAGTCTTTTGCTCGTGCGGATTGGGAGACGGTAGCTTTCCAGTATGTGGCGGCAATATGAGCTTTCCAGATACTCGATTGCGCTCTTGTACTTCTGGAAAATCATCAATCATTGATATAAGCCTCCTTTCGCTGCTGTCTCTATATCAACAAAGCTTATTTTAGTCCATCTTGCCGTTTATGTAAAATTGTTGGGCCAAAAGTGCTAATAGGCATGAGGGGACGCTGAAAATAGTTACCCCTTTTGTATCATCGGCTTACTTCTTTGCCAGCGATAATAGTTCTACAATCACGGCAGCGCCCAGGATCGTCAGGGCCATAAAGAGACTCCAACTATGGAGCGCACGCATAATCAGATTCAGTACGATGACTAACGATAATAACGCCCCCTGGCGCATGGCCTGGTGAACTGTAGGGTAATAGCGCCGCGAAGCAAACAAACGGCTGCTGATAACATAGATCAGCAGCGCGAGTGTACTGGTCAGGGCGACGCTCAGGATAACGAAAAAGGCAATGAAGGTCATAGGGGTAGATGGCGGCACAAAGCGCGTGAATAGCAGCAGCCCTCCCCAGGCGAGGGGAGCAATAGGTAGCAATCTATAGAGTGATGCTCGATTGTTCATTCCTACCTCATGAGGTTAAAGCCCTTATTGCCGTTGAGGGGAGCTTCATTGCGGCGACGACTGGCCTGAGCGTCGGGGCTAAAGTATTTTTGCCAGAGATCGGGCGCATCTTTACTCTCGCCTCCGTGAGTGGTGTAGCGCGTGCGCACGCGACAGATCACGGGGGTATTGACGCCCGCGCCCGCCACGATCACCTGTCCTTTAGAGAGAGCTGGCAGATTATCTAGTAGGTCGCGCCCGACTCCTTCAATGGCGGCAGCGATGCTCTTCTGGTCTATTTCGTTCACGATGCGCATAATGCATTGCGTCTGGCACTGGCTGAGCACATCCGCGTCGAGTTTGCCGGGTCGCTGGCTGATCAGACCGACGCCGATGCCAAACTTGCGTCCCTCGGCCAGCACCTGCTTGAGGATCGCCGTTGAAACGACCTCGGTCCCGCCTGGGGCAAAGTGGTGCGCCTCTTCGATCAGCACAAAAACGGGGTAGGGCAGATAGGATTCGCCGTTACTAACCTTGCCGCGCTCGGTATCCATGCGGGCCTGGTTCAGGCGGCGCAACAAAGTGGCGACAATGACTTGCTGATCGCGCTCATCGATCTCGTTGAGTTGCAGCACGGTGCATTGTCCCGGCTTGAAAATTTCTGGTAGATCGAGGTGTTGTGTATCGTCAAAGGTAAAGCTATGCTCGAAACGTTGCTCCACGCGCCATGTCAGGGCATGGACGGTGCTTGAATCGTCGGCGCCTTCGCTCTCCTCATCATTTTTCTGCTTGGAGACGCTTTTGATCGCCTGCTTCAAATCGGCGCATCCCCAGGGGGTGCCGCGCTTGGTCTCGTTGACCTTGCGCAAGGCGCGGCTGAGCAGGTATTGCTGCTTCTCCGTCATCTCCGGGAGCAACTGGCGCATATCGCCAATATTAAGCGTCGAGAGGCGCACTTTGACCTGTTCGGGCTTATACACTTTGACCTGGGCCTGGTAGCCATTGCCGCGCCCATCCCCCGGTTCGGCGAACTGCGGCGCGTTGGCAATCTGGTCCAGTGTGCCATATTCGCCGTGTGGATCGACGATGAGGACGCAGGCTTTATTGTGGGGCTGCATCAGTTCTTCGATAATCACACTCGCCAGATAGCTTTTGCCCGCGCCGGTGCTGGCAATGATCGCCAGGTGGGTGCTGACAACATCCTTCACCGAAAGCACAATTGGCACCGCGTTATCCGGTCGGGTGAGCAGCGAGCCGATGGTGGCGGAGCCGGGCTGCTTTTCGCGCTTGCGGCTCAACACTTCCGAGAGCATCTGATCGTCCGCCAGAAAAATCTGCTTGCCCGATTGGGGTGGTATCCAGGGATTGATAAACGAGCCCGTTACGGCTTCGTAATAGCCCATAATGGCTACGTGGATTTCAAAAAGTTCGTTGGTCAGCGCGTGATAGCCCACCATCGCGGCTACCTGGGCGGGAGAAATCTCTGGCTCACCGAGAAAGGTATCTGGATACAACTGCAAGGGGACGCGTTTGGTAATGCGTCCCAGCACGCGGCGGGTGGTGGGGGTAGCGCCATTCATCCCTGGCTGTGCGGGATCGGAAAGCTCATAATAGACATATTCGCCATTTTTCAGCTCGTGGGCGTTGTCGCGCGAGACGAACGTATATTCGTGGGTTGTCTCGCCTGGCCCTTTGGTGATACCGACCGGCTTGCGTGGAGGGCGTGGGCTGGTTGATACGAGATTGTTCGGTTCGATCATGACAAATCCTCCATCAGCCTGTGGTTTCTACCTTGAGCCGCCAGGCAAAGTTGCGTTTGACAATGGAGAGCAGCGCCAGATTCTGGGGAAAGAGCCGCTCCAGTTGATCAATGATGTGCAGTGTAACCATTGGCAGAAGGCTGCTGCGCTGAGCGATGATATGGGGCAGATAGCCCATGTGGAGATAGGCATCTTGCTCCGCCTCGCCCGGATCGCTAAAGTAGTGGAAGGCGCGCACTTCCTCGTCGGTCATTGTCTCAATCTCGCTGCCCAGTTCAAGCGAGAGCAGGGGCACGCCATGAGTTCTGGAGCGGAAAAGGGAGGTGCCATCGGTCTGGCTGTGCTGTTCCATCATTCCCAGCACCATCACATAGATCAGCACAGCCTTCTCAGAGATATAATCGGGGGAGAAAAGTTCCACCTGCGTCTCATTCGAGAGGCGCGGCCCCAGCGAGCCAAAAGCCGGGTTCAGCAGAATGGTATCGTAGATGACGCCGACCGCGTAGGTAACTGGCTCCTGGCGTCTGCCGAGGGCGAGATCCAGGGTGGATTCTGGATCATCGACTTGAGCCGAGCGGGTGGCGACTCGCACAAAGCGGCCAAAGGCATAATCGCCTGGTTCGGGTTCGACCTCAACCTCGTGCGGCCCGTAGACCTGGCAGACATAATTGATATGCGAGTCTGATTTAACGATTTTCCCGATAAACATCTCGTATCCTTCTCTCTAAGTGCCAATGGTGGCGCTTCCTTTTCCTATATCCATTTTTGGCACCTGATACGTAGTATAGTTAGCGGAACAGTAAGAAGCTATCCTTCTTACCTTTTAGAACAAATGGTTTGGCGGCATTATAACACAGTTAAAGCCAATTTGGATTATTGATTTTTCTCATGATAACCAATTTGGGAGAATAGGGGAGGGGATTGCACTTTTTTTTCAGGTCTATTATGATGAGCATGGTTTTGAACACCTGTTAAATAACTGAGTTATTCTGCCCCTCCTTTTCGTTGTACAGAGGAGATAACATATGTCTACAGCAGACCGATCTTATACATTTTCATCCCATCCACGCTCACCTCGTCGCCCGCCGGAGGTCGATGAGTTCGTTGATGCTTTTTTGCAGACCGTTTGTGATACCAGCAGGCGCTACATTCTGGAATTACTGGCGGTGCCTAATGAAGACAGCCCGGCGGCTATGCCGGAGATGCGGTCGGGTGATATCGCGAAGGCGATAGGGCTCTCTGCGGCAACAACGTCGGAGCACCTGCGGCAACTGGCGAATGCCGGGCTGGTGGTGTCACGTCGAGATGGTAATACCGTCCACTATCGACTGTGCAACCATATGCTGGTAAAAGCGTTTCAAGACCTGCTGATCGCGCTGGATGGAGATTACGCCCTGCGCTCCCAAAAAAAGTAATCGGACGCGCTCAAGCGGGTCCCTACGAAGAACGACCAGCATCGTTGTTGGACGCGCTAAACCAGGTCCCCTCGGAGGTGATCAATCGTGTCCCTACGAGGCTCAGGAAGGTGCATAGATGCTCATCAAGCCAGCAGTTCTTCGATGGTTTGCAGGAACTCATCGAGATCAATAGGTTTGTTCATGCCCAGCATGCGGCGTTTGTCAAGCTCCTGTTGGGGAAGCCTGGCACTCATCATAATCGCTGGCACATGGATGAGTGTTTCTATCGCATGGAGTTTATCATAGAGATCAATGCCATTCATATGGGGTAATTGATAGTCCAGGATGAACAGGCTCGGCTTTATTTCCTGAACGGCTTGCAGCGCTTCAAGTCCGTCGGCGACAAGCAAAGCCGTATAGGGAGTTTCCTGGTTGATGGCCTGGGTGAGTACTTCACCAATATTCGCATCGTCCTCTACTAGCAAAATCATTTTCTTATGATGTGCTCCCTTGATAGATGGTTGTCCTGTCTCATGGACCATACATTGCTCCAAAGTAGTGACAATTTTACAAAAAATGCCGTCACCTCTACAATTTCGCCACATAGCGAAATTGTATCTTGAATATATCACGTTTTACCAGGGAATGGTAGTCAAAAAAAACTGAAGGTCCTGTTTTGAGGAGAGAAATTGGAGAAAAACACTTTTCTCCCACCCGAGGCGAATGTTGAGGGAAAATTTGTGGAGATGGGGAGGGACGCATGAACTATGAATCTTGTTGTATCATAAGAATGAGCACTGCTGATTGTGCCAGCTAATCTCTGGTTTGCGGTGTGTTATCTGCCTATGATGCTGCGAAGCAGTGGGGTATGCTCTTTTCAACGGAGAACAACGCTTCTGCTTGACAACTATCCTGTCTATCGCATACAACTAGACATGTGAGTAATATGCGCTCACGGATGCGCAGCCTGAAGTTTTTCGGGCATAGGAACTGTTATCCTATACGTAACGGAGGTTACGACCTCTAACATATTTTGTAAGGAGAAATGTTCTATGGCATACGAGCTTCCACCTTTACCGTACGACTACAACGCACTTGAGCCGTATATCGATACCGAGACGATGCATCTCCATCACGATAAGCACCATGCCGCCTATGTGACCAATCTGAATAACGCCTTGCAGGGTAGCGAACTGGCTTCCCTGCCGGTTGAGGATCTGATGCGTCGCATTCACGAGGTTCCTGAGAATATCCGCACGGCGGTACGTAACAATGGTGGCGGTCATGCCAACCATAGCATGTTCTGGCGGATTATGAAGCCCAATGGTGGCGGCACACCGACCGGAGAACTGGCGAGTGCAATCAACTCCTCCTTTGGTTCGTTTGATGCCTTTAAGACTGCTTTCAACGACGCGGGCGCGAAACGCTTTGGCTCCGGCTGGGCCTGGCTCGTGCTGGGCCGCGATGGCAAGCTTCAGGTGATCTCCACCGCGAACCAGGATAGCCCGTTGATGGAGGGCCAGTATCCCATTATGGGCAATGACGTCTGGGAGCATGCCTACTACCTCAAGTATCAGAACCGTCGTCCCGAGTACCTGGCTGCATGGTGGAATGTGGTCAACTGGGATGAGATTACCAAACGCTTCGAGCATGCGCGCAAGGGCGCAAAATAACGACCACATACCTTTTGTGGGAACGTGAGAGATCACGTTCCCACATTCCTAAAAACCTCTTGTATTCGCACCTTTTCAGAGAAAGGGTCCGGTGATGGATACCCCACCCAATTCCAGGCCGTCGTCTGATGATGATAGCGACGTGCGTACAGCTTTGGAGCGGCGGCGACGGCATCTGGTAGAAATGAGCACGACCTATCTTTCCGCCAACCCCAGTCTGGGTGAGCGTCTTCTACCGCTGCTCTTTGCCGGTATGGAGGCGTGCTGGCTGACCGCTATTCTCATCGGACTGGCAGATGTCCGCGCGTTTGTTACCTCCGATCCACTGATGCCCCTCTGGACTCCTTTTGTTTTGATGCTTGGCTCCGTCTGGCTGGCCTCGTTTCTGGAACGGAGCTCCGCGACAGAGACCATCACAGAGGATGGGAAGTCCACAGGAGGCTTACCTGGCTCCTGGCTGATCTATCTCCTGGTCGTGTTCACCCTGCTTTTCATTATCTGGTCGGGTATCTATGCCTCATCGACGTCTTTCTTTGATCCGAGCTGGCTGCTGCTGGCCGCAGGTGATCTCCTCTCGCTCTCTGCCGCCGGTTTTCATATCGTTGGCCTCATTCTGCTCTCGACCTATTTTTGCTGGCGTGGCATTCGCCTTGCGCGCGGCGATATCCCACCTGATCGCGTTTTAAGGGGCCTGCGCGTGGGTATAGGGGTTATCGTAGGGGTGATTATTCTGCATGGCCTGGCCAGGGCGAGCTTTGCTAATGTGCCAGTTTTGCTTTTGCTGATCCCGCTTTTCCTTTTCATGGCCCTGACGGCGCATGCTTTAGCGCATGTGTTATTCATCCGGCGCGCTCATCCTGCCGGCCTGCAAGGGAATGTGGTTGCTCAGGAGCGTGGCCTGCTGCTCTCGGTCGGCATTATAGGTATCGTGCTTTTACTATGCGCGTTTCTGGTGAGTTCCTTTGCCAGCCCGACTATCCTGGCAGAATTGCAGCGCGGGCTTGCTCCTTTGGGGCAGGCATACGAGTGGTTGCTCAGTGTGATTGCAACTGTCGCGGTTTTTCTGCTAACGCCTTTGTTCTCGCTCCTTTCCTTGATACACTTTAGCCTGCCCACGATTCGTCGTATCACTCCTCCCGCCAACACACTGCCACGAAATAAAATATCGAGCACACCGCCAGAGCAAGTGGTCACCGCGATAGCGATCCTCAAGGTGGTCCTGCCGGTGCTGCTCATTGTGACCCTGGCCCTGTTGATCTGGTGGGCATTGCGACGACGGCGTGTTGTGTTAAGGCGGCGCAGCGAGGATTTGGCTGAGAGCTTATGGTCATGGGAGCTGTTCTGGAGCCAGTTGAAAGCCTTTTTCCTGGCCCTATGGCGGCGCTTCTTTCCCCTTCCCGTTGCACCCGTTGCGGCGGCGCAGGAAGAGGAAATATCGGGCACGCCAACCGCACGCAGCATTCGTGAGCTTTATCGTGCAATGCTGCGCTGGGCGGCCAGCCAGGGCTATCCACGCAAACAGGATGAGACGCCTTACGAGTTCCGGCAACGCCTGGATGAGGGTATGCCACTGGTAGAGCCGGAGCTAAGCATTATGACCGATGCCTATGCCGCCATTCGTTATGGGGGGGCTACGCTGGATGAAGCGGATCTTGCCCTGGTGCAAAGAGACTGGCAGACGTTGCAGCAAAAGGCGCAGGCGCAGCCCATGCAGTAATGCATCTGAACAAATTATGCTGGTAATATCCCGTGGCGACGCGATTGATCACGTCCGCTTTAGCTTCATCTTGCCGAGTAGTATTCCCAGAGCGGGAAATGCGACTAGTCTTGCCTGCATGGAGGAGAGGCACAATAGGAGGCGGTGAACCGGACGCGATCAATCGCGTCACCACGGGCTTCTTTGCGGTCCCATCGGGCATGCGATCACATTAAATCTTGCTGATATTGCCATCCACAACCTGATAAAGGTGCGCCTGTTTGAGCGTTTCGGCTGGAAACCCTGCTAGATCGGTGGCTGTCAACAGGACCTGTTCGTGCTTGAGCACCTGGCAGAGCAGGTATTCGCGCCGCGTATGATCGAGTTCGCTGAATACATCGTCGAGCAGTAGCAGTGGCTCATCGGCGGTGCTGGCGCGCATGTATCCGAGCTCTGCGAGTTTGGCGGAGAGCGCCGCCGTGCGCTGCTGACCGCGTGAGCCGTAGGTCAGGATATTGACCCCGTTCACCAGAAATTCCAGATCGTCGCGGTGCGGACCCAGCAGGCAGACTCCCTGCTGGATCTCCCTGCGCCGGAGTTCGCGCAACTGCGCCCGATAGCGTTCGGGCGCTTCAAGAACGCTCCAGGTCTCATCCACTTTGAATGAAGAGTGATAGACGATCTGCAAATGCTCGCGCCCGCCGCTGATCGTCGTCTGAAATTGATCGGCCTGCTCGTTGAGCGCTGCTATCATGCGCTGGCGCTCGTAGATAATCAGGCCGGCCTGCGTCGTGAGCAGTTCGTCCAGGTAGTCCAGCATGCGCGGATCATCCTGATTATCACGCACCCGTTTGAGCAAGGCCGAGCGTTGCGTAACCGTCTTGCGATACTTCACCAGCGTCTGGCAGTAGCGCGGCTGCACCTGGCAGAGGGCGCGATCAAGAAAACGTCGCCGTTCGTCTGGTGGGCCATCGACAAGGTGCAGGTCAGTCGGCGCAAATAGTACCACTTTCATCTGTCCAATCAGATCCATCGTTTTGCGCGGGACGCCGTTCACCTTGAGCCGCTTGCGGGGCGCGTTGGTGGGCAATTCAAACGTTCTATCTGTCTGCGGTGTGTTGGGGATAACAGGCGGAGCAGGGTCAAAAATCACGATTTCAAGCTGTACCTCGTCCTCGCGCCGTTGCACCTTGCCCTCAAGACGGGCGATATGATCGGGGGCGCGCCAGTTAACAATCTCGCGATCATTCGAGGCATGGAAAGAATTAGCCGTGGCTAGCATGCCCACGGCTTCAAGCAGGTTCGTCTTACCCTGGGCGTTGTCTCCATAGAAGAAGAACAATCCCGGTTCCAGAGTAAGATCGAGCTGTCTATAATTGCGAAAGTTGCTCAAAGAGAGGCGAGAGAGATACATGCATATATTCCGCAGGGCAGAAAAGGCCGGTAGCTGCTGGACCTTCTCATGCCCTTACCTTTGCCTAGCGGTTCGTACTCATCGGCATGATTACGTACGTATAATCGGCGGACCCTACCGGCTTAATCACGCCCGGACGTCCGGCTGAGGTGACCTCAAGCGCAACCTCCGGCGTATCCAGGACTGAGAGAACGTCCGCAAGATATTTCACATTAAAGATGATCTGCTGTTCTGGCCCATCGATTGCCGCATTGATCGTGCTCACGTTGCTGCCCACATCTTCGGCGGTGGCCTCAATCGTCAGTGTGCCAGGCTCCAATCCCTCGCTTTCGTCGCTGGCAAGCTTGATACGGGTGATATTGGAGCTATCGCGGGCAAAAGGCGTCACCGATTTGACGGCGGCGGCAAACTCTTTCGTCTCGATGACGGCGCGCGTCGTCGATTCTTTGGGGATGATGTTGCGGAAGTTGGGGAAGGTCCCCTCAATCAAGCGCGAGACAAGGTCAATCTGGTCCGTATGGAAAAGCACCTGGCTGCGATTGGGCGTGACAATCATCTGCACCGAGCCTTCCGAGGGCAGAATACGCGCCAGCTCGGTGAGCGTGCGGGCCGGAATGAGAATATTATCATGAGATTGCTCGTGACCGGGCAGCGATGACACGCGAACCGCGAGGCGGAAGGCGTCAGCGGCGGCAAAGGTCAGTTTCTCGTTGTTGACTTCGACGTGGACGCCAGTAAAGACCGGGCGAGAGTCGTCATCGGCAGCCGCGAAGGCGACCTGCGTGATCATCTCTTTCAGCATGGCCGCATCAAGAATAATGGGCAGCTCCCCGCCCTCCGTTGTGGG
>Ga0070741_10005936_pt1 | contig 26596 bp, 19 predicted proteins | sample Coa_R1_4_FD_66440 | JGI IMG/M metagenome (GOLD analysis project Ga0070741, IMG submission 66440) | Surface soil microbial communities from Centralia Pennsylvania, which are recovering from an underground coalmine fire - Coalmine... | ecosystem: Environmental > Terrestrial > Soil > Unclassified ... | reverse complement strand
CCGCCGAGGCCCGAAGACAAACCGCAGCGTGCGGCCGCGCGCATTGCCTTCAATCCAAATCCGGACTCGCATGTTATTTTTCCAACTCCCTGTGTTTTCAATAACATCCTCGGTTCGCTTCACTTGCTCCAGGGCCTTCCAGCCGGAGCACCACACCTGGCGTGCCAGCCGCGCCGGAGTGAGCTGGGGAGAGCGGCATAAACGGGGTTTAAGGGGTCGATGACTCTTGGCAGTGTCCATAGCGGCTTCAGCATAACAGAGGGGAAAGATCGGATGGAGACGAATGAGACCTTTGAGACACTTTTCCCACGTATCCTTCCTTCACGCCCGGAGGGGAATTTCCAGCATTGCTGGGGAAGGCAAAGATCAGAAAAGGCCGAGCAAGTCGCTCCTTGAGCCGAAATGCGCCTCCTCTCTGGGGAAAGGAGGTGACGGAGGTGATGCTATGGGCTCTTCTGTAAATAATCAAACGGGGCCAGAGACCAGTTTTTTAAAAAGACTCTTCAGCCCGCCCGAGATGGCTCTGAGCGGGCTGAAGAGGGGTAGGAGGGAATAATGGTCAGAACATGAACTTCGCCCCAAGCTGAATTTCGCGCGGCAGGCGAGTGCCCGTCGCATGACCGAAATTCCCGCTGGTCTGGTTCGTGCTGAAGGCATTGAACTGAGTCGTGTTAAACGTATTGAAGGTTTCAAGGCGAACCTGCAGGGTCGCGCCCTCGTGATTTCCAGGGAAGGGAATTCCCGCAAAGTTTTTGAAGAGCGAGATATCCCAATTGTTGATGCCCGCGCCGTAAACGTTGTTGCGGGCACTGTTGCCGAATTCACCATCGGGGACAGGCGCAAAAGCGGCCGTGTTGAACCATTCAGCGACCGTCTTGGGGCCATTATTGGCGTTACCAATGAGGTCAGCGCGATAGCTTCCGCATCCGCAATGCGCCGGATCGCCGGAATAGCCGATCGTCAGAGGCAGGCCCGAGTAGAACGTAGTGATGCCGGAAAGCTGCCATCCGCCGAGGAATGCACGCTTAGCCCCCGTCGCGTTGTTGAAGAACGGCAGGTTATAGACGTAGTTGATGACGAGCATGTGCCGGATATCATACGAGCAATTGCCGTAGTCTTGAGCAAGATTATAGGCATTGTTGTTGTCTCCGGCATTGTCATTATCCTGAAAATCGAGGCAATGGGAGTAAGTATATGCGACGCCAGAGGTCAGCCCGTGCCAGTTTGAGAAACGCAGGCTGGCCTGGAGCGAATTGTAGTTGGAGTTAACCGAATTCTCATACCAGGTAAAGCCGGCATAACCAAGATAGGGCCGTGCCTGGTTGATGTTCACGCCGGAGGGAACAGGCGCCGTTGGTTGGTTGATGTTCCGGCTGAACTGCTGGTGAGTGGATTTGGACCCGACGTACATGAGCGAGAAGATCGTTTTCGGATTGAACTGCCGCTCGATGCCGAAGTTCCATTCATTGGTATAAGGTTGCAGGTATCGCGGATCATAGGACACGATACTGCTGGGATTGATGGTCGCCGTCCCGCCACCTGGGTTATCAAGTGATGTGTTGTAAAGGAGAGGGCTGTTGGAGAAAGGTGGATTGGGTGCGACGTTGTAAATGTCATTGCCCTGAATATTCTCGAAGAACATTCCGAACCCTCCGCGAACCACTGTCTTGCCGCCGGAATGCGGCTGCCAGGCAAATCCGACACGAGGCTCGAAGTTCGCCAGATGATTATCAACCAGGTTCTTTGTGACCCCGTCCTGTCCAGGTTCCGCCATGCCGTTCAGATACATTGGCGTACCGTTAACATTGACCAGGCCGGGCGAAGTCGGAAGAATATGGCCCGCGGAGTCAATTTCCGCAGCCTTTGCCGGGTCGTAAAGCTGGGTGCGAAAGACTGCGATGTCATTGTGCTGGACGTAGGCGTGCGGCATGTACTCCCAACGCAGTCCGTAGTTGATGGTAAGCCCGGGCCGGACCTTCCACGTATCACCGAACCACGGTCCGAGGAAGTTGTTGATATATGTTGGCATCGTCTGGTATTGCAGTTCGGTATAGCTGTAGGCATTGCCGAGCAGAAAGTCTGCAAACGAATTTCCCGTCGTTGTTGCCACCTGGCCCGTCGCGGGATCGATGTATTGCCCTCCCGTGCCCAGTGCGGCGTTCTGTGAGTTGAAATTGAAGTTGCCCTGCGTATTGCCGAACAATTCCTGCTGTTTGAAGTAATGCATAAATTCTGCCCCGAAGTTGAAGGAATGGTTTCCGGAAATCTTCGAGACGGAATCGCGGATCTGCCAGTTCTGGTAGACGTTGGTCCACGGCCAGGAGGCCAGGTCAAAAGCCGTATTCAAGGGGGCTGCGAAGCTGAGCACCGGGATGCGGTTGTCAGCATTGCCTGGGAAGAGCTCACTGATGGTAAGCCCTGAGGGGCGCTGGTAGTTGCCAGTGGGTAGCAGTGTGAGTGGCTGGCGGCTCCAGCCGATCATGGCCTCGTTCAGCAAGGTCGGGCTGATGCTACGCGTCAGCTTCAGCATGACAGCCTGAGGCTCATTCAGGAAGTCCGTGCCTACGGTGGGGTAGGAATCGCTGCTCCAGAGCGTCGTGGGGAAGTTCTGGTTAATGCCGTTGCGGATGTAATGGAACATCAGCGAAGTCTTGTCGGAAAACTGGTGATCGATACGAACAATTTGCTCGTTGACGTTGATGGGCGCGGTGGCTGACCCGATGAACTGCGTTCCCGAGTTTGCGGTATTGATGATGCCCGCCTTCACCAGGGTCATTGCGTTCTTGTTCAGCAGGGGTGATGGAATTGTGTTGTTCGGGAAAGGCGCGTAGCAGGTGCCGGAAACGCCTGCCGGGCATGCAATCGGGGTGGACTTATCCAGGATCACAGGACTGTTGGCTGAGAAGTCTCCCTGCTCCCAGGCTGCCGTCGGCGCATTCGGAGTGAATGTGCTGCCCTGAATAATCTTTCGCCAGTCGCCTTCAAAGAAAAAGAAGGTTTTCTTTTCGTGACCGGGAAGATAAATCGGCCCGCCAATGTTAAAACCGAAATCGTTGAAGATCAGCTCCGGCTTGGGTTTGTTTACAGAGTTATTGAAGAAATCTCCGGCGTCGAGCGCCGTGTTGCGGTTGAATTCAAAAGCCTCGCCGTGGAAGTGTGAGGTTCCGCTTTTCAGTTCCAGTTGGATGTGGGCTCCGGAACCAAACCCCACGTCGGTTCCCGCGCTGCTGCTGAGCACCCGGAACTCCTGAAGAGCGTCTTGGTCAGGAATCACTTCCATGCAGCCGCCGCAGCCGCGGTCATAATTTTGTTGTCCGTCCACAGTGAACACATTGTGAGCCTGACGTTCACCGTTGGAGTTCAGGCCCACGTTGGCCGTGACCCCCACCGGCACGTTCAGAGAACCGACCAGGGATGCCCCGGCCATTCCGGGCACAAGCGTGGCCAATTGGACAAAGTTGCGGCCATCGGTGTCAATCTGGGCCACGTGCGCGCCCGTAATCGCCTGGCTGACTGACCCGTTTTCGGTCTGAAGGTGAATTGTCGGGGCCGTCACAGTGATCTGCTGCGTCACAGCGCCCACGGAAAGCTTGAAGTCAACCCGCACGGTGCTGCGGACATTCAGAACCAGATCAGAATGTACGGCCGTGGTGAAGCCGCTCTTACTCGCGCGGACGGTGTAGGTGCCTACAGGCAGATCGGGCACGGAATAATTGCCCGCGGAGTTGGTGGTCATGGTGCGGACGATGCTTCCCCGGAGCTGATTCGTGACAGTGATCGTGACGCCCGGCACCGCCGCCCCCGACGGGTCAGTGACCGTGCCCACGATGGAGCCCAGATCCTGCGCCTGGAGGCCGATGGCACTCGAAATCAGCAAAGTCGCCAAGAACAGAAAAATGTTTGGTTTTCTTCCAAGCCCCTTGGGCTTGAACGCCGGTCCTTTCTTTTTCATGATCTAACCCTCCTCTTGGTGAATTCTTTGGAATTTCATCTTCTGACTGACCATAGGTAAAGCCTTTAACCGCCGCCTATGCTACAACGGAGCGCGCGGCATTCGCAAGAGGCATTTTTAACGAAATTTTATATGATCAGGGATTGGTTCTAGCAGGTCGCTGAAAAACGTGTAGAGGTGGGTTTATCCCGCTATCGATGCCTTGATCACATTGGATTTCTGGCGATATCAAGTCGCCGCTACCACTAATTTTCGGGGGTTTTTCAGCAACCTGCCAGGGCCAGCAGGGATAAGAATCAGGGTTGTGAGGGTGGCGATAGCTGTGCCGGGGATTTGCGGCCCAGGACGCCCGCGCGGATGCCCTGCATGTTTCGGGAGGCTGTGGTCTGGGCCTGGCGATAGGCCCCCAGTTCACGGTTGGCGTCCTGAGCGCGGCCTGCGCGTCGATAGGCGGTTGCGAGCAGATAGTGACCTTCAGGGTTTCCCGGCTCAAGCTTGACGGCTCTTTCGAGCGGCATGACGGCTTGTGCGGCATGCCCTGAAGTGACGAGCGCGCGCCCCAGTTCCAGATAGGCTTCGCCAAAGTTCGGATCGAGTTGCGTGGCGTGGCTCAGGTGATCTTCGGCTTTATCCCACTGGCGTTGTTGCAAGTCCAGCTCACCCAGGACATATTCCGCGCCGGCGTTCGCCGGATCAATCTTAAGCTCCGCCTCGAATTCGCGCCGGGCATTTTCCAGGGTGGCGGGTGTGCGCGGCTCGGAAAGGATCAGTCGCCCGATCCGATAGTGGATACCTGGCAGATTGGGCTTCATCGCCAGCACGCGGCGGTATTCCTCTTCAGCTTCCTTCCATTTGTTCTGCATTTCAAGCGATTCGGCGTTGAGCTCGTGCACTTGATAAGAGCCCGGGTCAGTCGTCAGAAGCCGTTGGGCAGCGCGCGTGGAAAGGTCGGAATAGACGTGAACGGTGAGGTAAAGCGCCTGCGGGTCTTTGGGGAAATCGCGGTTGAGCAGGGAGAGGAAATTGAGGGCATTTTGCTCCTCGTCAAGTTCCATCGCGCAACGGATGCCGTCCATCTCCACAGCGCGCTTCAGAACCGGCTCCTGAATTTCTGAAGGGTCCTTTCTCAAATAGGGAAGCGCTTCCCGGCAGCGGCCGCTTTCGGCGAGGCTGGCGCCGAAAAAGTGAGGAAACACGCTGGTGTGAGCGAGGGCAGGTTCAAGCTTGAGCGCCTTGCCGAACGACTGAGCGGCATCCAAAGGTCTGCCAGCGGTATAGTAGGCAATTCCTAATCCCTCAAAATTCCGGGCCGAGTTCGGGTCAAGATGGATGAGGGCTGAGTAGGCGCGAATAGCAGCCTGCGAGTCGCCACGTTCAAGAGCAGCCTTCCCTTCGCGGGCAATCTCGGACGGATTGGAGGTGGCGCTCGAAGTCTTCTGTGAGGGAAATCCCCTTGTGGCGAGCAGCGCTCCCAGAATGACTGCCGTCATGAACGTTGAAACGGATTGTCTTGAAATCGATAAGATATTCCTCTCCTCTGATCGATTGTAGCGCAGCGTGGGACTCTTCATCAGGATTATTCTGCATTCTATGACCGGTGAAGAAGCCGGCGGCCATAAAGAGAGGCAATAAAAAAGCCGCGGAGCCAGCCCGTCATTCGACTGGATCCGCGGCGAGGGTGAGAAACTGGGCGCGGGTCAGAAGTAGAACTTGAGGGCAAACTGGATATTGCGCGCCCCTTGTGAGCTTTGGATGAAGCCCAGAGTGGAGCCGAGCCCGCCGTTGGGTGAATTCAGTATCGGCGTATTGGCGAAGTTAATGAACTCGGCGCGGAACTCCAGGCGCTTCGATTCCGTGATGGGGAACTCCTTCTGGAAGCTCAGGTCCACCGTGTTGAGGCCCGGCCCGCGGGTGGTTGCCGGGGCGCAGGTTCCAAAGGTTCCCACCGGTTGCGAATACGAGCTTGGATCGAACCACAGAATTCCGCCTCCAAGCGCGGCGGGGATGTTGCTTTGATCAAGGGTCCGATCCGGACCGATGCAATTGGCGCGCGGGCCGCGAGAATTCGTCCCGGAGGCGTCGCTTGCCGAAATGTCGATCGGATAGCCGGTGTGCCGGGAATAGATGCCGGTCACCTGCCAGTCGCCGAGAACCGCATTGACCACCGGATTCCAACTGTTACCGAATTTCATCTTGTGGCCGAATGGCAACTGGTAAACGGCATAACCCGTGAGGATGTGGGTGACGTCGTAATAGCAGGGCGCCCATTCGGCGCGCATGTCATATACGTTTTGCCAGTAGGGAGAAGTTGGCGTCGTCTGACCTCCCCAGGAGCCATAGTAACCGCTCGAATTCGTCATGCACTTGGAGTAGGTATAAGCTACCTGATATTGAAGCCCGTTCGAAAACCGCTTTTGAAGCGTGGCCTGCAACGCATCATAGAGGTTGTCACCGTTTGAGGCGGTCCCCGAGATGCCTCCGCCGGTTGAATTCAGATCATTGACCAACGTAGGGTTCCCGGCCAGATAGACGCTCGGCGCGGTGACGGGCGAGGTGGTAGCAGTTCCGGGCGTCACCAACTGCCGCTGAGCGTAGGGCATGGGCACCATCAGGTGGGTGGAATGTTCGCCCACGTATCCAATGTTCAGCGTGGTCTCGCCTGCGAATTGGTGCTCAACTGAAAAGTTCCATTGCTGCACCACGGCCGGCATCACATTCGGATCCCACACGCGCAGAAATACGCCCGCGAAAGGATCGGTAGGCAGGCCGAGGGTGCTTAAACCCTGATCCGAGGTCGAGCCTGGAAACGACAGCGAAGAGTAGTTCTGGTTGAACTCTTCATTAAAGGGTGGGTTGATCGGCAGGCGCAGGTTGGTTCCAGTGCCTTCCAGATAAGAGGAAAGGGTATAGGCGCCACGAAATACCGTCTTGCCACCAAGACTCTTGGGCGTCCAGGCAAAGCCCACGCGCGGCTGAAAATCAACGCCCAGATTGTAGCTGTTATAAAGCGCCCGGCAGTTGCTGTAAGGACAAGAGCCCTGGCCCGCAATATACTGTGTGCCGCTGAAGAGACCGAAATTGGTCTGTTTGTTGTGGACTTCAACCCAGGGCGTATGGTTCTCGTACCTTACGCCAATGTTGAAGGTGAGGTTGTCCGTCGCTCGCCAATCGTCCTGAATGTATGATCCGAAGATGCTCGATCTCTGACCCCAGACGCCGTTGCTGAGACCGAGGCCGAGCGATTCAGGAAGTCCCAGGAAGAAATCGGCCTCTCCGAGACCTACCGTCGAGCTGGAGTGCGAGAAAACCCCAGGCCCGGAGGTGAACTGGCCATCGTAGGTCATAAATCCCCAGACGCCATTGTTGCCGGAGTAAAACGTGTTGATCTGATCGCGCCAGAACTGAAAACCTGTGTGGAGGACGTGCCGATTGTGAGTGATGACCAGTTGGTCTTCATACTGAAAGACTGTATCGTGAAATCGCTCTTCGTTGTTTTCGCTGCCGATGGTATCGAGCGAGCCGATATTCAAAGCGAGCAGGCCGGGGCCATGGCTGTTGCCGTTGGCAATGCCCAGCTGTTCGGCGATGTTGCCCTTGTTGCCTGCCAGCACGCCATTGTCCACCAGAACCCGATTCACCCCAACGCGAGCTTCATTCACAATGCTCGGGCTGATGGAGCGCGTCCAATCCACCACTCCGTTGTGGATGGGAGTCTCGAAGAACGAGTTGAAGAACAGTGGGAATGAGTTGAAGCTGGGATTGCTGCTGCGGCTCTGGGAGTAGCGGCCGAAGATATGGTCTTTGTCCGACGCCTGATAGTCAATCTTCACATCGCCCTGGTCGCCGAAGATTCCGCTCCGACTGGCGTTCAGTTGATTGTGGACGAGATTGCCGTTAACAGGCGCAGGATAGAGCGGAGAAGAGAAGAGCTTGGCGGCGACCGGATCGATCATGCTCGATGGAATGGTATTGCCGACAAACGGTTGCCGACTGGAAGCCGAAGCTGGCAGCGGCTGGCAAGGCCCGCTGACGTTTGCGCAAGGATTGTAAATCTGAATGCCGTTCTGACTCAGCTGTTGAGAGAAGTCTCCGTTCCGCTCAGCTTCCGTCATGACGGTGATGGGCCCGACGGTATTGGGATTGTCGAATCGTTCGCCCTGATAGTCGGTGAAGAAGAATAACTTGTTCTTCTTGATGGGACCGCCAAAGGTACCGCCGAACATGTTCCAGCGCATTTTTGCCTTGGGGCTGCCGGAGAGGTTATCCGACCATTGCGCGGCATTGAAGATGTCATTGCGGACAAACTCAAATGCATCGCCGTGAAAGGCGTTGGTGCCGGATTTGATCGTGGCATTGATGATGCCGCCCATGAAATTTCCAAACTCGGCGGGCGCGTCGGCCGTAATCATGTTGAATTCCTGGATGGCGTCCACGCTGGGCGTGTAACCCACGAGATTGTCGGAAACCTGGTTGTTGTCAAGGCCGTCCAGAAGGAAATTATTGGCTTGTTCGCGGTTTCCATTCACATAGGGCCGACCCGCACTATCCGCATTCTGAGCGGCCGTTAAGGTTTGAGGGTTGGGGTTGGTGCTCCCCGGTACCAGCAAGGTCAGTTGCACGTAATTTCGCGTGGCCAGCGGTAGAGCTTCGTTGATCCGGGAATTGATCACGGTTCCAACCTGGGTGGTTTCCGTCTGAAGGAGGGGAGGCGCGCCGGTCACTTCTACCTTCTGGCTTACCAGCCCAAGTTTCAACTGAATGTCAACGCGAGCTTTCTGGTTCATTTCCAGAACGATGTTCGGTCTGACCGTCGTCTCGAAACCTTTGGCCTCTACGGTAACATCGTAGGTACTCGCCGGCAGCCTGGGAAGCGTGTAAGCGCCGGCTGCGTTGGTCTGGGTGGGCCAGGTTGTTCCCCGCAAATCGTCCTTTGCAATCACGGTAGCGCCTGGAATGGGAGCGCCTGATGGATCGGTGACCGTCCCGATGAGTCCTGCTGTCACATCCTGCGCCCAGGCAATTTGGGGAACAATTCCTAGTGTTGCGACAAGTAATGCTAAACAGCCCAGGAGCGGATAAACTTTCCAAGTCCGTGTTTGTTTACACCCTGTCATACTGCCTCCTCTCCGTTTTCAGAACCAGCCGGAAGCGGCTGGCATTGTTGTCCATGCTCGGCGGCTGCGCATCCCGCAACCTGAATTTGCTGCTCTCCCTTGTGCCTTTACCCCATTGCAATTCCTGTGACCGTTCAACTGAAATCTGAAGATCGCATTGGTTCTGGCATGTGAAACACGCTGGACCAAGCAGCCTGTCTTATTGCGCACCGGATGGCAAGTAAAGCTCGCAGCTGGTTGTTTGAATTTACAGGCCCAGAACGATTTGAACCCAACACTTAACCCTCCGTCCGCTGAGGAATACCAGAAACATTGAGGACTTGTCAAGAAATTTTTTGTATTTTTTAATTGAATATGGCAATATATCTCACAGAACTCGTTTATTATTTGTAATTTTACATCAATGTGTGAAACGGCGTTGCCCACAGGTTTTGCACGGGTGGATGCATAAAAACTGTCCTAGGAAGCTGAGCAAGTTGTTTTTAAGAAGAGAGTTAAGGAGAGTTGTAGGGGAATCTCGTACTCTTGACTTGTAGAACAAGTTGAATTGAGAATGCTGTTATACTTTTTCTTTTATCGATAATTAAGGACGTGTGTTAAATGAAGCATGTCAGCATGAAGAGCCAGAGAGATAAGCTTGTAATTGAGGGCTTGGTGCGACGCTCTGGACCGCTCTCTCGGTCTGAAATCCATAAATTTACGAATTTGCAACAAAGTGAAATCTCGAGACTCGTCCGGGAATTGATCGAGGAAGGGAAACTCTTGGAAGCTGGCCGTGCCGGAAATCCCTTGGGGAGAAAGCAGGTTTTGTTGCGTTTTAACGAGGACCAGCGATTCATCATCGGAATCGGTTTTGATGACGAAAATGTGTTGGCCGCGGTCACCAATCTGCATCCTCGCATCAAGTCTGAGGTTCGAGAGGCCACCTGCTTGACCGAGGGAGCCGAGGGTCTGATTCAGCAGATCATTTCTTGCGCCAGAAAAGCGCTGAATGAAGCTCAAATCGGCCTTGAAAATGTGATGGGTATCGGTGTGGCAGCCTCCGGGCTGGTAGATAGCCGACGAGGCGTGCTCCTGATGTCCTCAACACTGGACTTCCTGAAGGATGCGCCCATCCAGCAGGCTTTGGAGGAAAACTTTGGCGTGCCAACGATCCTGGAGAATCTCACTCGTGCCAAGACGGTGGGCGAGTGGCGACTGGGCGCGGGGGATATGGCGGACGACCTGATCTTTGTTGAATACGGCAGAACGGGCATCGGCGCGGGGATTGTGCTGGGCGGGAAACTGGTGCATGGCTCAGGTTTTGCGGCAGGTGAGTTCGGCCACACTCACATGGCGGAAGACGGGCCAGCCTGCAAATGCGGAAGCTTCGGTTGTCTTGAGGCCGTTGCCGGAGCCGCTGCGCTCGAAGCTCGGATTCGCAAGGCGGTTGCCGAAGGGAGCAGCTCCGAAGCGCTGGCCCTGGCGGGCGGCGACCCTCAGAAGATCACAGGCTGGATGGTTTTGGAAGCGGCACGCAAAGGTGACAAGACCTGCGCCATTCTGGTCGAGCAAATTGGGACTTATCTGGGTTTGGGTCTTGCGAATCTGGTGAACCTGTTTAACCCCACAGTGCTGGTGATCGATCAGCGTCTGAAGCTGGCCGGAGAGGGCTTGCTCGACCGGGTCACCAAAGTGGTCCGAAGGCAGGCGCTCGGCCATGCCACCCGCAACCTGACGATCCGTTTCGGAAAGCTGGGAAATGAAGCGATTGTGCTGGGCGTCGGATCGATTGTGCTCGAAAAATACTTTGAGATTCCTGTTTTGCGGCCTCCGCGCTTCATGATTGAGCCGCTTTCGGCTTCAGAGAAACCTGCCTTGAACGACAGAACCTCACAGGTCTTTTAAAATGAACAAAGGGTATGAACCCCAAAGGATGGTCGGGGCGAGAGGATTTGAACCTCCGACCTCTTGGTCCCGAACCAAGCGCGCTACCAGGCTACGCTACGCCCCGACAGAGAAGGTAAGGTGATAGGTCGCAGAGATGGTTGCGGGTTAGAGGAACTTTTTCATTTTGTTGTTCTCTGTGACCTGTTCCCTAAACTGGTCGGGACGGCCAGATTTGAACTGGCGACCCCTTGCACCCCAAGCAAGTGCGCTACCAGGCTGCGCCACGTCCCGATGAAGAAAACGATGAGTGAAAAGTGACGAAGCTGACGTCAGCCGCATCCGAGGCCTTGCGTGTCACTCGTCACTTTTCACTGTAGTTTTGCGCGAAAGCATTGTCAAGATATTCCGCAGTTCGCGCTCGATCAGCCTGAGTTCCACGCCATCTGACCGAGTGTGGAATAGTGATTTCTGCTCGGGTGACGTTGAATTGGATTTGGAAGTGGCGGCAAGCTGCTTCCGCGCCCCGTCAATCGTGAAGCCCTCTTCATAGAGAAGGCGTTTGATTTCAAGGATGGTTTCAACGTCTTTGCGGCGGTAAAGTCGGTGTCCTGTTCGCGTTTTGGTGGGTCTGAGGGTGGGGAACTCAGTCTCCCAATAACGCAAAACGTAAGGCTTCGTTTGCGCTAGCTGGCTGACTTCGCCAATGCGGAAATAGACCTTATCAGGAATCGAAACCTCGGGCGTCGCCCGGTTCCCTCTTTCTATGGATCGAAACTTGGGGTTTCGGGACATGATCCCTCGATGGGGTTTGAGTCCCTCCTCACGTCATCTTAAGAGAACGCCCAAAGTGCGTCAACTTGTTCGAGAGCACTAGGTTCAGACATATTATTTGCAGAGGCAGGCTGAGCTATACTTGCAGTTCGGCTTTCGAGTTAGATTACAGAATGGCTTGCTGCGAGGGTGCCCTATCCCGATGGCTCTGATTTACTCGGCTAGAGGATGCTTGGGGCCGCCCATTGCGAAAATGAAATGATCTGGTGGCCTGGAAAATCTCTTTCAGGTAACAAGTCTGTTCAGGGAAGGAGACTCAGTAGAAGCCCATGCAAAATCTTACGATCGGAATTGATGTGGGCGGCACGAAAATCGCAGGCGGTATCGTTACGGCGAAAGGACGGTTGCTGAAATCGTGGGTTGTGCCCACCAAAGCTCACGATGGAGTCAAGACGAGTTTCCTTCAGGTACGGCGGCTCATTGAGCGATTGATTGCTGAGGCGGGAGGAAAGCACAACATTGTCGGGATTGGCCTGTGCGCCCCCGGAACACTCGATCCCAAAACGGGATTTGTAATCAATGCTCCCAACCTGCCGGGATGGGAGCATCTGAAACTCGCACAAGAGTTGGAGCGGATTTTCAATCTTCCCGCCCGCGTCGAAAACGACGCCAACGCGGCGGGGTTGGCCGAGGTCTTATTCGGTGCCGCTGTGGGACATCGCAACGTTTTCTATGTGACGGTATCGACCGGCATCGGGACGGGCATCATTATCGACCGGCGGATTTATCACGGCAGCCGAGGCGTGGCGGGCGAGGGGGGCCATATTTCAATTGATTACAAAAGCCCCTATCGCTGCGGCTGCGGTACCCTCGGGTGTATTGAAGCCCTGGCCTCCGGGCCAGCCATGGTTCGCCGCGCCCGCGTGCGCTTGGTGCAGGAATATACAACCCCCAGCTTGCTTCGCACCATGAGCCGCGGCCAGATGAAGCTGATTTCACCCGAAATGATTTCCGAAGCCGCCCGCAAAGGCGATGCCATTGCAAAATCGATCCTCGATGAAACGGGATTTTATCTGGGAGTGTGGCTGGGTGGCATGATTACTCTGCTTGATCCGAGTGCGGTGGTCATGGGCGGGGGCGTGGCTCGAATTGGCAAGCCGCTCTTCAGAAAGATCCGCGAGGCGATTCGTCAATATACTCTGAATCCGGCAATGGCCGCCAAAATTCCGATCCTTCCCGCCAAGCTTCAGGAGAATGTAGGAGTCTACGGCGCGGCTAGTCTCTTCCTGCCTGCCGGTGAAACCGCCGAGACTCCTCTCTAACCGGGCGCCTAGTTCCACCTTCCTGAACAAAGTCTGTGATGGGCAGGCAGATTCTTTACAGCCTTGCCATGGATTTGCGCGGCGGTTTCCCACCCCGCGTTTGGAAAAGGCGAGGAACAAGCCCCACAATGTACTAAACTAAGGGGAGGGAATCTTCCTGCCTACCGCTCTGAAGGAGGCCTCGTGGAATTTCTCAAAGAAAGCATTCTGCAGCTGATTATTCAGACTTCGACAAATTTGCCGCCGGACGTGCGCCGGGCGATGGCCCGGGCCTTAAGAACGGAAAATCCTGAATCACAGGCGGGACAGGCGCTAAGCATCATCGGCGAGAATATCGATCTTGCCTATGAAAACGAAGGGGCCATCTGCCAGGATACGGGTTTCCCGACTTTTGAGATCAAAACGCCTGTCGGCGTCAATCAAATCGCCATAAAACGACAGATTCTCGAGGCGATTCGCGAAGCGACCAGGCGCGGTAAGCTGCGGCCCAACTCGGTGGATTCACTGACTGGGAAAAATACCGGCGATAATCTCGGTTCGGAAATGCCGGTGATCCACTTTGATCAGTGGGAGGAAGAGGATATCGAAGTCCGCCTGATCCTGAAGGGCGGCGGATGTGAAAACAAGAACATTCAGTATTCCCTGCCTTGCACGCTCGATCACCTGGGCCGGGCAGATCGTGACCTCGACGGGGTTCGCAAGTGCATTCTGCATGCGGTCTGGCAGGCTCAGGGGCAGGGATGCGCGCCGGGGGCGATCGGAGTCTGCATCGGAAGTGATCGGGCCCATGGCTACCATTTGGCCAAGGAACAGCTTTTCCGTCCTCTCAACGATGTGAACCCGAATACCGAACTTGCCAGGCTTGAAGAAGAGATCATGGAAGAGGCCAACAAAATCGGCGTCGGCGCGATGGGATTCGGCGGTAAGGCCTCGCTGATCGGCTGTAAAATCACGGCAGCAAACCGGCTGCCGGCAAGCTTCTTCGTTTCAGTCGCCTATGATTGCTGGGCCTTTCGCCGGCTCGGAGTGGTGCTGGATGCGCAAAGCGGCGCCATCAAAAAGTGGCTTTATCGCGATCCTGATCGGCCGGTGGAACGCCTGATCGCGCAAGGCGCAGGGTTCAAGCTGACAGGTCGTGAGGTGCGGCTGGAGCCTCCGCTCAGTGAAGAAAAGGTGCGGGCCTTGAGAGTGGGAGATGTGGTTCTCATCAATGGACCGCTTGTCACCGGCCGTGATGCCTTGCACCACTTCCTGCTGCATCATGAACCTCCTGCTGACTTGCGTGGCGCCATTCTTTACCATTGCGGGCCGGTGATGCTTAAGGAAGGAACACCTCCCCACGAGCGCTGGCGCGTGCTCGCCGCGGGCCCTACCACCAGCATCCGGGAGGAGCCTTACGAAGCGGACGTCATCCGAAAATACGGCCTGCGAGGCGTCATGGGCAAGGGCGGAATGGGCCAGAAGACCCTGGCGGCGCTGAAGGAATTCGGTGCAGTTTATCTTCACGCGATTGGCGGTGCGGCGCAATATTATGCCCGCTGCCTGCCCCGGGTGACGGGCGTGGACTTGCTCGAGGAATTGGGCATTCCCGAAGCGATGTGGCACTTGGAAGCGCGCGATTTCCCTGCCATCGTCACCATGGACGCTCACGGAAATTCGCTGCACGAAGCTCTCCTGGTCTCGACCGGCATGGAGCTTGAAAATGTGGCTGCGGGTGGCTGAAATCGCAGCAGGTTTGACTGGCCAATATGGCGTTGAAAGGTCTGGTTGAGAAGCCTTTTCCTCTAAGTTAAACTGGGAAGGTGGTTTGCTGGAGGCGTGCATGAAAGCAGGATGCCTGAGAGCCACGATTGATCAGAATTTTACGCTGATCAATTGGCGCTGTTCTGCTGCCCTGTGCATGATTCTGGCAGTCTTTGCAACCCAGCCTGCTGTTTCCTCCCAACAGGTTGAAATTCCCCTGAGAATTGGCAAGGGCGTTCCGCTCCGCGTGATCCTTCGGGAGCGTGTCCCCATCAAGCGCGCAGGCCAGCCTGTAAAAGGGCGCTTGGCGGCTCCAGTCTATGTCTACAATCGCGAGGTGTTGCCGGCGGGCACCGAGGTATTAGGGCACCTGGTTAAAGTTCAGCCGGTCTCACGCTGGCGGCGCGCGCAGGAGATCATGAATGGAAATCTGGCTCCGCTGCATACGACTCAGGTGGAATTTGACGCCTTGGTGCTGAAAAATGGCGAACGAGTTCCCATTTCCACCCAGGTTCTACCGGATGCCGCTCCGATGATCCACCTAGAAAGCGGGGATTCTGTTAAAACCAGCCAAGATCCTGTCTCCGGACTTATGGGCTATGCCAAACAGCAGATCAAGTCGCACGAGAAAGAGACTCTTTCTTTGCTGCACGGTCCGGATAAAATGCAGCGGATTGTGGCGGAGGCGAAACAAGAGGCGCTTAAGAAGTTACCGTATCATCGCGAAGCTTTCCAGCCCGGAACAGTCTTTACTGCTGAACTTCAGAAACCGCTGGAATTCGGCACCGAAACCGTCCTGGCGCAGGACTTGTCGCTCGTGGGGTCTCCGCCGCCTTCGGAATGCATCATCCACGCTCGTCTGATTACTCCGCTGAATTCCGCCACAGCTCATCGGGGTGAGCCAGTGAAAGCGGTGGTAACCCAGCCGCTCTATTCAAAAGACCATCGGTTGATCATTCCACAAGGTAGTCGCCTGGAAGGGACGGTGGTCGAGGCAAAACCTGCTCGAAAACTTCATCGAAATGGCAAATTGCGTTTCACTTTTCGGCGCATTGAACCGCCGGCTTCGGCTTCACAGCCCCAAGCCATTGAGGCCAGCGTTCAGGCTGTCGAAACCCCCCGCGCGGAGCAGTTGCAGCTTGATGCGGAAGGCGGCGTTAGCGCCAAAGAGTCGAAGCAGAAGTACATAGCGCCTACACTTGCCATTCTGGCCACGGTTTGGACTTCCATGCCCGATGAGGATGCCGCTGCGACGGGCAGAGTTCCCGGACAGGGTGGCGCTACGGGGCAGGTGGTTGCTGGAGGCTGGAAATTGGGCGCCGTGGGTTCGATTCTGTCCCTTGCGGTTCGATCCCGCCCTTTGACGATGGGGCTCGGCGCTTATGGTGCCGCCTGGTCCGTCTATGCTCACCTTCTGGCACGCGGGCGTGACGTGGTCTTTCCTGCCGATACTCCGATGGAAATACGGTTGGGTAACCACCACCGGCCAAACGCAAAATTGCCTTTACCAACTTCGCAAAATTTGGTTCCATCAAAAAATCAGGCTTGAGTAGCGTTGCGGGGCTTTCATTGTTGATAAGGGGACACGGGTTCTCACGCTTCAGGATCAAAGTATAAAGAGCTGGGCAGCGAAGGGAAATGAGCTCCTACAGTAGCCGTCTCGTTCTCAATTCGGTTTTTTCAACCCGAGATTTTCTCCCGGATGGCGACCTGAAGAAGGCGATCTGGCGCAGGGCTTCCCACGTTCAGTTTGATCACGATTGGGCAGGCAAGCGCCGCTATCCACAGGCCGAGACCAGCATTGCAAGTTGCTGGACACGCGAACAGGTTTATTTTGCATTCTCCTGCAAATATTCCTCCTTAAACCTTTTCAAGTCAGGGAATCTCGACAAAGATCAATGGGGACTATGGGAGCGTGATGTGGTAGAGGCCTTTCTGAATCCGGAGCCTCAACGAGTGAACCATTACTACGAGTTTGAGGTGGCACCGAATAATCTCTGGATCGATCTGGAAATCAACCTGAATCAAAAGCCTTTTAATGACCCAAACTGGAATTCGGGCTTTTTGCACCGAACGCATATCGGAAAAAGTCTTTGGACCTGCGAGATGAGAATCCCCGTTGCTTCTCTGGCAGGGCCCGGATATGAGCTTCGCCCGCATGCGGAATGGCGTGGCAATTTTTTCAGAGCCGACGGAGCAGGCGACAACACCGAGCGCCGCCTGTTGGCCTGGAGCCCCACGCTGACTCTGAAGCCCAATTTCCATGTGCCAACGCGCTTCGGCATTATCCGCTTTGTGACGTAGCCATCCCTGGAAGTCTTGACGCCGAACTCGCTTTCTAAAGGTCCGCGGCGCACCCAGCGACACAAAAATCTCCGAGGATGTACCGCCACAAGACCGGGTTCTCATGTCACATGAATGAAGAAAGTGACGCGGGAGACAGCTGTGGAGTACCCGGAACGACACGGTGCGGGAATATTTTCCATGGGCTTAATGGCTCTTTGCTACTCGCCGGGCAATATCCGGCCAGAATTCCTTGAAAATGTTGCTGGCCCCGTTTCCCAGAAGCGACCATCCAATATTGCCCACCGTTATGCCCACGCCGCGCGCTCGCGGGGGGTAATAGGCGTTTGAAAGTATGGTGGAGGAAGCGCTCCCGAGCACTCTGGATGCGTTGAATTCTTTCCCACCAGCGTCGCCGCGTGTGACGAAAACACGGGAAAGAGCATAGGTAATGCGGCTCGTGATCGGCCCTTCGCCCTTTCGGAAGTAACGAGGATCCTGACGGAGCAGGGTCGGGTAGAAGAAAATTCCAAACATATTTCCTGAAACCTCATCCAGGTAAGACGCTCCAAACTGTTTGAGATATCCCACACCGCCGTGGCCAATCTTTTTTCGTGGATTCGTTCCACGATAATATTCTGCCTTGACAGCGGCCTCAGCAAATTCGAATGGGTTTGCAGAGTCTTGAACGGCCAGGCGGAGTTTCTCCCCAGGCGTCAGGGGCCGGACGTGTTTAACGTCGATCACATCATAAGTTGGAATCAAACCGAGAAGGCCGGAGTGTTTTCTGGAGGTCTTTTGTTGCGAGGGTTGATTAGTCTGGTCCCCTAGGCTCGTGCCTTGCCCGCAGGCGGATGATGCACAGAAAAAGAAAATTGCAACGGAAATGAAAGCGTAAGAGATTTTCATATCTCATTCTATTATTAATGACAGGGAGCCATCGAGACTTTGTTTCGGGCGGGCCGACCCTGATGTTCTCCGGTTTTATCGCCATGTTCTTCGCCTATAGTTTGCTTTTCACTCTGGGCGTCCTGCTGATGACGCCTTACTATGCCTGGCGCTATCGAAAGACCTCTTTTCTCCGCGAGTCGTGGCGGGAGCGATGGGGCTTCCTTCCGGAAAGCTTTCAACAATCGCGGCGGGAATCAATCTGGGTTCATGCGGTTTCGGTGGGTGAGACTCTGGCCATTGCAGGACTTGTTCAGAAGCTTCGGCGGCGGCATCCCGAAATCGATATTTTCATGAGTCACGTCACGCCGGCGGGACGCGAGACGGGAGAGAGAAAGCTTCCGGAACTTCGAGGGCGATTCTATCTGCCGCTCGATTGGCCAGGTCCGGTTCGACGAGTTCTCAACCGCATTCGGCCTGCGCTTCTGATCATTATGGAAACCGAGATCTGGCCCAACCTGCTGCGAACGTCGCATCAGGCGGGCGCCAAGGTGGTCTTGGTGAATGCCCGCCTCTCGGATCGTTCGTTGCGTGGGTATCGCCTTTTCAGGTTTTTTATGCGCAGGGTTTTTGACTATGTCGATGCGGTCTTTGCGCAGACGCCGGCCGATGCCGCTCGCTTCCTTGAAATTGGGGCTCCTCGAGAACGGGTGTTTGTGATGGGCAATCTCAAGTTTGACGGGCAGCCTCAAGGGAATTGCGAATTTGCCGATTTCCTGAAGCAATCCGTGACCCGCGCGGAGCGTTGGCCGGTGTGGGTGGCCGCCAGCACGATGGCCGGCGAGGAAGAGCAGGTGCTGATCGCCTGGAGAGAAATCTGTGCGCAACATCCGCGCGCGCTTCTGATCCTTGCGCCGCGTCATCCCGCTCGATGTGACGAAGTGGCTCGGCTCCTTCGTGAAGAGGGACTCGAATGGATCAGGCGCTCAGCTCTGGCCAAGGGGATCGAAGAGCTCGATCGTGCCCTGCGCTCACCGGGCATTCTGCTGCTGGATACCCTCGGGGAACTCGCAAGCCTTTTTGAGTTGGCGGACCTCGTCTTTATCGGAGGCAGCCTCGTGCCGACAGGAGGACATAACCTTCTGGAGCCAGCTCGGTGGGGAAAGCCTGTTCTTTTCGGGCCTCATATGGAAAATTTCCGCGATGCCGCTCAAATCCTTCTGCAATCGAAGGCGGCGATTCAGGTGCGGAATGCGAAGGAACTTGCCCAGGAAATGCTCAGGCTGCTTCAAAATGAAGGGCAAAGGCGCGCCCTGGGCGAAGCGGCGCGCAGCGTGGTCGAACGCGAGTCGGGCGCCACGGAGCGGATTCTGGAGCGCATCGCGCAACTGCTGAATTCCGTTCCATCGGCTCCCCGTCTCGGCTCAGGGAGCGTGCAGGGATGAATTTGCTTCTGTCGTCTTTGGCCGTGATTTACGGGCGCGCTTCTTCGGCGCGCAGTGCAGCCTATCAACGGGGCTGGTTGAAGCGCCGGCACTTGAACCGTCCAGTGGTCAGCATTGGAAATCTCACGGTCGGTGGAACCGGGAAAACGCCTCTTGTGGCTTTCGTGGCAAGGCTTCTGTTGAAGCGGGGATTTAAGCCATCCATCCTCACTCGCGGCTATCGACGTAACCGAGGCCCATCACTGGTCGTCCTGGAGCCCTCATCCAGCCGGTCTCCGGACCCCCGCGAAGTGGGAGACGAGCCTGCGCTGCTCGCGACTTCTTTGCCTGAAGTTCCGATCGCGGTTTGTGCTGATCGATATCGGGGAGGCCTCGTTGCCGAAGAGCGATTTCAGGTCAACGTTCATTTGCTGGATGATGGCTTTCAGCACTTGACGCTTGCGCGCGATGTGGATATTGTGGCGCTGGATGTGACCCAAGAACTCTCGGATCGGGCACTTCTGCCCGCAGGTCGCCAGCGTGAACCGGTGGGAGCTTTGAGGCGCGCTCACCTGGTTGTGCTGACTCGTGTCGAGCTTGGCAATGCCGAGCGGCTGGAACAGGTTGTCAGAGTGCGGCATCCTGACGCCCCACCTTTTCATGGCAGAACAAGGCTGCGGGCTCTACGGAATTTTTCAAGCGGACAGGAAGTCTTGCCGGAAACTCTGGAAGACCGACCGGTATGCGCCTTTTGCGGCGTCGGCAATCCGCGGGCTTTCTTCCGCAATCTTCGCCAGTGGGGTTTTCACATTGTGGGTGAGTACGCCTTCCCCGATCATCATGTTTACAGTGAACGAGATGTTGCCTCGCTCGTGCTCAGCGCTCGTGATGCGGGCGCTCTTACTTTAATTACAACTGAAAAGGATTTTGTCAATTTGCCTGCCGGCTGGAGAACGGACTTGAATGCCTATGCCTGCATCATTGAAACAGAAATAGAAGAGCAGGAAGCGTTTGAGCAGGAGTTGTTTGCACGCCTGGCAACGCTATTGAAGACAAATGAATGACATCAGAGATAAAAAAATAAGGTTGGGCCTTTGTTCAGGCTGGAACGGAGACTAAAAGATCATCCAAAGATATTAATCGCCCGATTAACTAATCTGGAAATTCGCGTGCAATCCTTTTCCCTTTTGAATTAAATTTTTTATACATTTTTCCACGCAATGAAGATAGATAGTTGTAAATTATTGAAAACAAGACGGGTTCTTTGGATAAGATTTGGGCCATAAATTGCTTGGCTACAAGTGAGATTGGGCGGAGGGGTTTAAGTGCATGCCATTTGCGAAGAGTTGGTAATGCTCACATTCAACTGTTACGGAGGAAATTGATGAATTCGAAATTGGCAGCGATATTAGCCGGATTTATTTTGTTGATTACAAGCCCGGCATGGGGAACCACTTTGACGTGGAACTTCGATTCGCCGACCGGAAATCTGGGCAATTCACACACTTACACGGTCAATGGCGTCAGCGTGACGGCCATGGGGTTTTCGGCTCCCGGCACTGCAAACGCGACCGCTCTGTTTGGAAAAGCCGCAGGAGCAAATGAAAGAGGTCTCGGCATTGCCTCGCAAGCCGAGCACGAAATCGGAGGGAGCCTGTTCGTTCAATTTGACATCTCCGGTGTTCTGAACGTGACATCCGGAGGCATGGTTATCGATAGCGTAGAGCCTGGAGAGGCGTTTGCAATCTTTGGATCGAACACTCTGGGCGATCCTGGCACGATGCTTTTTTCTGGCGGCTCCGCTCTCAGTGATGTCCTGTTCATGCTGCCTTCCTCGTTTAAAAACTATAAATACATCAGCGTCAAGGGTACCCGTAACCAGGTTTTGGCGAACTCGTTGACGCTGAACACCAGTTCTGTACCCGAGCCAGCAACGTTCTGGCTGTTCGGCAGCGCACTGCTGCTGGGGCCGTTGATGCTTCAGCGCCTGCGTTCGCAGCAAGCGTAAATCGCAGCTTCGAGCGGGGCATTGAGACATACTTCGAAGCTTCACGCCAAGACGCTCGGAGTAGAATTTGAAATAAAACAAGGGGCGCCCCTTCTGGCGCTCCTTTTGTTTTATGGGATTCCGATCATCTTGTGAGTTTGCAAGCTCAGCCGCCATTGTGGGTGTTCCATGCAGTATTGAATGGCAAGCCTCGTATTGGCCTCACGATTGGGGCCATCCATCGGTTGTAGAAAGAAGTGGCGGAAATTCAGTCGCTCAAATCGCTCAGGCTCGGCGCCCTCCTGAGGATAAACCAGCTTCAGCTCATCGCCGGCGTCCAGAACCAGCGGTGCTCCCGCCTTGGGGCTTACACAAATCCAATCGATGCCCTTCGGAGGAAGTTGGGTTCCATTCGTTTCAATCGCTATTTCGGCTGAGTGGCGGTGTAAGGCGTCCACGAGGTCCTGATCCAGTTGCAGGAGCGGCTCACCCCCGGTGCACACCACAAAGGGCCGCCTTCCCAATCCGCGCCAGACGTTTTGAATGGCGTGAGCTAAGTCCTCGGCAGAATGGAAAATGCCACCGCCCACGCCATCGGTTCCCACAAAATCCGTATCGCAAAACTGGCAGATAGCGTCCGGGCGATTTTCTTCCCGTCCGGACCACAGGTTGCATCCGGCAAAGCGGCAAAAGACCGCCGCGCGCCCACTTTGCGCGCCCTCGCCTTGAAGCGTATAGAAAATCTCTTTCACTTTATAGCTCATAGAGCGGCCTGTTGTCTGGCTCGATAGAGAGTCGGATCAGGGATGCCAGCCTCCTTGAATCCTTTCTTTCTGAGGATGCACGCGTCACATTCTCCGCAGGCGAAGCCTTCGGTTGAGGGATCGTAACAACTGCTTGTTTTCGAGTAATCCACGCCCAGTTCAAGCCCCTTCCGAATGATTTCTGCCTTCTGAAGCTGAATCAGCGGCGTGTGGATCACCAGCTTCTGGTGGCCTTCAACTCCCGCCTTCGTTGCAAGATCGGCCAGACGCTGAAAGGCTGCGATGTACTCAGGTCGGCAATCCGGGTAGCCACTGTAATCCAGAGCATTGACGCCGACGAAGATGTCACTCGCGCCCAGCACTTCAGCCCACGCCAATGCAAAGGAAAGAAAAATGGTGTTCCGCGCCGGCACATAGGTGATCGGAATGTTTCGAGAAATTTCAGAAGGTGCACGCCCTTTGGGCACCGGAATCTCGCTGGTCAGGGCCGAACCGCCGAAAGCCCGTAGATCAATCTCAATCGTCCGGTGTTCCGCAACTTTCATCTCGCGTGCGAGTCGTTCGGCGGCTTTCAATTCCCAGTCGTGACGTTGGCCGTAACGAAACGAAAGGGCGTAGACCTCAAACCCTTCGTGAAGAGCGATGGCCAGCACGGTTGTTGAATCAAGCCCGCCGCTGAAGAGAACAACGGCTGGCGGTTTGGAGGGCATCGGATGGTTCCTCCTGCTTTCTGGGGCAGACATTCGATCAGATGATCACGGAGGACAGGCACCGGGATCGTGGAGGCCTTTCTCCGTGCCCTCCGTGGTAAATCCTTGCCTTGAGGTGTCACTGCGACGAGGGCTGAGGACATAACGGCACGACCCTTTTCCCAGGCGCAGTGTTAACGACGATTCCCAAATCCGTGCTCTTTGCTCCAGCTCGCCGTCACTTTGGATTGCAACCCACCTCGCGGATTGAATTCCCCGATAATCCTGGCGGAGACAGGATCAGCAGCGGCTACCACATCACGTAGAAAGCGGTTCACCACATTCTCGTAAAAAATTCCGAGGTTGCGGTATGCCTGGACATACATCTTGAGTGACTTCAGCTCAATGCATTTCTGATTGGGCGTGTAGATCAGAGTCAGTTTTCCGAAGTCGGGAAGTCCGGTTTTGGGACAGACGGAAGTGAATTCCGGAATCTGGATCTCGATCTCGTAGCCGGGAAACTGATTGGGCCAGGTTTCAATTTCCGGAAGAGGGGTATCGATCCCTGCCTGAGCATGCTCATCAGTGTAAGCCTTTTTCATAATTCGCCCGTGTGAATTTTTGAGGAAACCGCCTCGCGGACCCTGCAAGGGAGCCCGTCCAAATCCTTGTTGGTCAGGCTATACAAGCGGTTTGCCAAAAGCCAGGAATAATGCCCCCGCCATTTTGATTCTAGCTTACTTTTATGGTCTTGCGTTGTCGAGGGCTTTGAAAGCGGATCGTGTCTGGTTTCGCGGGTTTGCATACGATTTGACTTTAAACCTTAGAGAAAGATGGCAGCGGATCGTAACAGTTGCCCGGGCTGATACAATGATCCTTTGCGAGGTCATCGGAAATTCCGTGAGTGAAGCGATCTTTGCGCATCGGGTTCAGTTTGCGTTTACCGTGATGTTTCACTATCTCTTTCCGATCCTCACCATGGGATTATCTTTTTTCATTGCCCTGCTTTCGACGCTCCATTTTGCGACTGGAGACAAGCGATACCTGGCCGCCGCCAGATTTTGGGCCAAGATTTTCGCTATCAATTTTGCCATTGGCGTGGTTACGGGGATCCCTCTGGAGTTTGAGTTTGGCACCAACTGGAGCCGCTTTTCGAGCTTCGGAGGTGGCGTCTTCGGACAAACTTTGCCCATGGAAGGCGTCTATGCTTTCTTCCTGGAGTCAGGATTTCTGGGATTGTTCCTGTTTGGCGAAGAGCGCGTCCCGCGCGCAGTTCACTGGCTTTCAAGCGTGGGCGTGGCGGTGGGGTCGTTGCTTTCAGGCTACTTTATTGTTGCGGTGGATGCTTGGATGCAACACCCGGTGGGTTACGAGCTTGACCCGGGAGGCGGCGTGCGCTTGAAATCATTCTGGGCGGTGCTGCTGAATCCGTACGCCGGATGGCAGTATGCCCATACGATGAACGGCGCGCTGCTCGCAGCCGCCTTCGTGATCGGCGGCGTAGGAGCTTTCTACGCGCTTTCGCATCGCCATCAGGACTTTGCGAAGCTTTCTCTGAAGATGGCGGTGATCGCGGGCGTAATCCTTTCTCTGACCCAGGCGTTCCCCACCGGCGATCTGAATAGCGGTAACGTTGTTCGGTATCAACCCACGAAGCTGGCTGCGATGGAAGGCCTCTTCCATACCGAAAAGGGGGCGCCAATAGCCATCATCGGGATGCCAGATACCGAGAACCAGCGGCTCATTGACCCTGTCTATGTTCCCCGATTCCTCAGCTTTCTCGCCTACGGTCATTTCAGCGCCACGGTGGAGGGATTAAACATCTATGCGAAAGAGCTTTGGCCCCCGGTCGAGCTGACTTATTATGCGTATCACATCATGGTGGGTCTCGGGACAATCTTTATCGTCATCATGTTGGTTGGTGTATTTCTTTTACGGAGAAGGCGGCTTTTTGAAAGCCGCTGGTACCTCTGGATTTTGATGCTCGCACTCCCTTTCCCCTATATCGCCAATGAAGCTGGCTGGGTTGTGGCGGAAGTGGGCCGCCAGCCCTGGCTGGTTTATGGGTTGCTGAAAACGGCGAATGGAACGTCGGCCAACGTTGCCGCGGGAGAAACCGTGTTTACGACACTGGGTTTTGCGGGGATCTATGCCCTGTTGGCGATGCTCTTCCTGTTCCTGGTCGGGCGAGTCATTCATCAGGGGCCGGAGGAGGTCGCGTAGAACTGTTGTGAAAACCCGCTCGATGGCAGCGAGCGCCGATTGCCGCCATGACGGGAACGCGGAGAGGTGAAACGTTGAACGTTGTCTGGTTCTGGGCGCTTGCCGCGATGCTGACCACTTATGCGACGCTTGACGGGTACGACCTGGGGGTAGGTTCCCTGCATCTTTGGATTGCTCGCGGCGACACGGAGCGGCGCATTGCGCTGAACGCTATCGGCCCGCTCTGGAACGGCAATGAAGTGTGGCTCATCGCGAGCGGTGGATTGATGGTGGTTTCATTTCCCAGAGTGTACGCATCGGGATTCAGCGGCTTTTATCTGGCTCTGATCGTGGCGCTGTGGCTGCTGGTCTTGCGAGGGGTTTCCATCGAATTCCGCAGTCAGATCGACAACTCGCTCTGGAAAGCCCTCTGGGATGTGTCGTTCTGGTTGGGCAGTTGGCTGCTGGCGTTTCTATTGGGGGTTGCGCTTGGAAACGTGGTGCGAGGCTTGCCGGTGGGCGCTGATGGTTATTTCCAGGGCAGTTTCGCCTTGCTGTTAAACCCCTATTCCCTCCTGGTTGGAGTCCTGAGCGTTATCGTTTTGGCATGGCACGGAGCGAATTATCTGAGGCTTAAGACGGAAGACACTCTCCCTGAAAGGGCGCTTCACACCTCCGCAAGACTGTGGGTGCTGGTGGTTATTCTGACCGGGCTGACAACCATCGCCACGTATTTCACGAGGCCGGATGCAGGCCAAAAGTTTATCTCCCATCCTTTAGCCCTCATTTTTCCTCTCATCACTCTGGCGGGTCTCGTCGGTGGATTTTTCAGCCGCCGCGCGAATGATCGCGTCGCGTTTTGCTCCTCAACACTTGTGATCGTCGGCCTGATGGGTTCAGCTGCAGCCAGTATTTTCCCGGACCTGCTGACCTCAACGCTCAATCCCGCCTATAGTCTGAGCGTCTACAACGCAGCATCGTCTCCACACGCCCTTCGCGCAGCCTTCATTGCCAATGCTATCGGTATGGTTGGAGTGATCGCTTACAGCACTTACATTCATCGGAAATTTCGCGGCAAAGTTCGGCTGGGACGGCACGGATATTAGCAGCTGCCCTGAAGATTTTCTCCTGTACCCTCTGTCGTGCGACTCTGAAGTTCCGTTCAATCTCAAAGATTTTTGTCGTGCGATCTGTCCCTTTTGCGCGCCAGCAACACTTTCTGAGAGCGGGGAATTGAAATTGGACTTTTTTGACTCTGCCACATGGTGTTCTCTGCGGGAAGTGGTCTCTTTTTATCCTGCCTTAAGCATGTTGCACGACGCCAGATTCGGGCTAGCAATTCAGCCGGAGGTCGCAAACCAGGATGATATGCCGCCTGTCTGACTTGCAGCTTGGCTCTTGAATGTATATGATGGCGGATTACACTCCACTGGAGATTTCCAGCAATTTGTCAACTTAAAGACGCCTTTACTGGGAGGGTCAACGTGAAAATTACTGACGTTCGAGCGCGGGTAGTGGAATGGAAGCAAAAAACGGTGCCACCGCAGCCGCATTTTTGCACGAATCCTGCGGATTTGCTTGATCTGCC
>Ga0070741_10005935_pt1 | contig 26599 bp, 22 predicted proteins | sample Coa_R1_4_FD_66440 | JGI IMG/M metagenome (GOLD analysis project Ga0070741, IMG submission 66440) | Surface soil microbial communities from Centralia Pennsylvania, which are recovering from an underground coalmine fire - Coalmine... | ecosystem: Environmental > Terrestrial > Soil > Unclassified ... | reverse complement strand
TCGTAGTCGTCACCGGTGGCGGCGGTTTCATCGGCGGTCATCTGGTGAAGGTGCTGCAGCAGCGCGGTCACACGAAGATCCGGGCGGTCGACATCAAGCCGCTCGAGGAGTGGTACCAGAAGCATCCCGGGGTCGAGAACCAGGTCGGCGATCTTTCCCTGCTCGAGGCCTGCCGCAAGGCCGCCCGCGGCGCCCGCATGATCTACAACCTCGCCGCCGACATGGGCGGCATGGGTTTCATCGAGACCCACAAGGCCGAGTGCATGCTGTCGGTGCTGATCAGCACCCACATGCTGGTCGCCGCCAAGGAGGCCGGCACCGAGCGCTTCTTCTATTCGTCGTCGGCCTGCGTCTACAACGGCGACAAGCAGACCGACGCCAATGTGACGGCGCTCAAAGAGGCCGACGCCTACCCCGCCCTGCCCGAGGACGGCTATGGCTGGGAGAAGCTGTTCAGCGAGCGCATGGCCCGCCACTACCGCGAGGATTACGGCCTCAAGACCCGGGTGGCGCGCTACCACAACGTCTACGGCCCCGACGGCACCTACGACGGCGGCCGCGAGAAGGCGCCGGCCGCGATCTGCCGCAAGGTCATCCAGGCCAAGCTGTCGGGCAAGCACGAGATCGAGATCTGGGGCGACGGCGAGCAGACCCGATCGTTCATGTACATCGACGACTGCACCGAGGGCACCATCAAGCTGGCCGAGAGCGACATCGTCGAGCCCCTGAACATCGGCTCCGACGAGCTGGTCTCGATCAACCGGCTGGTCGACATCGTCGAGAAGATCGCCGGCGTCAAGCTCAAGCGCCGCTACAAGCTCGATGCGCCCAAGGGCGTGCGCGGCCGCAACAGCGACAACACCCTGATCAAGCAGCTGCTCAACTGGGCGCCCTCCATCCGCCTCGAGGACGGCATGGAGCGCACCTACAGGTGGATCCACGACGAGATGACCTCGGGCCGCAACTCCGTCGTCAACGCACTCCCAAAACAGCTCGCCGCACAGTAGGCGGCGACCGCCGCGATCCACGAGTTCGCGGCACCCCGAGAAGATTTACATCATTCCGACTTGGCAGGGGCCTGCCCATGAACAAGCCTTCCTCCGGCTGGCGAATCGCCATCCATGACTATTGCGGCCATCCCTTTCAGTTCGAGCTGTCGCAGGAACTGGCGCGGCGCGGCCACACGGTAAAGCACTTCTTCTTCGCCGAGGACCCGGGCCCGAAAGGAAATCCCGGGCTGTCGACCGCCGATTCCGCAGACTTCGCGCTGGAGCCGATCTCGATCGGCAGGGCGTATTCGAAGAAGGACCTCGTCCGCCGGCGGCAGGCCGACCTTGTCTATGGCCGCCTCGCCGCCGACAAGATCGCGGCATTCGCGCCGGACGTGACGATCTCGGGGAACACGCCGCTCGAGGCGCAGGCGCTCATCCTCAGAAGCGCCCACCGCGTCGGCTCGGCTTTCGTGTTCTGGATGCAGGATTTCTACAGCCTGGCGGCCGCCAGGATTCTCAGCCGCAAAATTCCCGTCCTCGGGAGGCTGATCGGCGCCTATTTCAGCCGCTTGGAGGCGAGGATGCTGCGCGAGAGCGACGGCATCGTCCTGATCAGCGACGACTTCAGAAAGGCACTGAGGAGCCTCGATGTGCCCGACAGCCTGGCGGAAGTCATTCCAAACTGGGGCGCCCTGCGCGAGCTGCCGGTGCGGCCCAAGGACACCGAATGGAGCCGGCGCCACGGGCTCGCCGACAAGTTCGCCCTGTTGTACTCGGGCACGCTCGCCCTCAAGCACAATCCGGATCTTCTGTGGTCTCTGGCCAAGCATTTCGAAGAGGACGGCGACGTCGCAGTTGCCGTCGCCGCGTCGGGCGTCAGCTACGACACATTGAAGGAGCGGCGCGCGGCCGAGCAGAGCAGAAACCTCGCATTGCTGCCGCTGCAGCCGATGGAAGTGTTCCCGGACGTCCTTGGCTCGGCGGACGTCGTCGTCGCCCTCCTCGAGAACGACGCCGGACCCTATTCGGTACCGTCGAAGGTGCTCAACTACATGTGCGCCGGCCGGCCCATCCTGCTCTCGGCGCCAGCCGACAATCTGTCGGCCAGGCTTGTCGCATCGACCGGAGCCGGAGTCTGCGTTCCGGCCGGCGATCCCCACGCCTTTGTCGAGGCGGCGCAATGGTTGCGCAACAGGCCGCAGGAACGCGCCGAGCTGGGCGCGGCCGGCCGGCGCTATGCCGAAAACGCCTTCAATATCGGCATCATCGCCGATCGCTTCGAAAAGGTCTTTGCCACAGCGATTGCACAGAGGGAGGAGAGCAACCAATGGCGCTCGGCAGCATAATCGTGCGCTGCATGTAGCGGAGGTGCGAATGCGCGACCGGCGGGCCTTTCTCGATACGGCATTGACGTTGGGCCTGCTAACCGCGGCGACGCCGGCATTGGCAAAGGACAATCCGCTCGCCGGAGGGCTGGCGCGGCCCAGCTCGCGCGACGAGCTCGCGAACCTGCTTCAATCGGCGGCCGAGACGCAGACCGTCGTGATGCTCGATCCGGCCACCAACGTGACCGTCGACCGCACGATCGAGGTGGTCCAGCGGCAATCCTCGAGCCGCTCATGGGGCGTAATCGGCAACGGCGCCAAGATCCGCTCGGCGATCACCAACGGCACACCCGTCATTCGCTACTCGGTCACGGTGACGGATCAATCGAACGGCACGCAGAGCCGCGGGTTGACGATTCAGGGGCTGGACATCGCCGGTACGCTGAAGGACGGGCCCGGCCTGATGCTGCATGCGCCGTCCGGGATGGGACCGATCTACCGCGCCGTCCTGCGCGACAACACGACCACCATGTCGGGCGGGCTGGGCGCGTTGCACATCAAGGGCGCCGTGTTCGAACTCCTGATCGCCGGCCACATGTCGGAGAACAACAAGCACAACGGCGTCGCCGTCGAAAGCGAACATGGCGCGATCGTCTCGAACTGCATGTTCCACGGGCTGAACAGCAGCCGCAACGGGGAGGCCGGCCTGCTCACCCGGGCGAATTCGGTCGACGTCATCCAGGGCTCGTTCATCAACAACGGCGCCTGCGGCATCGACGCGCCGGCCGGGCTGCGTTCGGCCGCCTTCATCAACGGCGAGAACACCGGCCAATTCGTCTTCCGCATCGGCGGCTACGCCAACCTCTATTGCTGCGAGGCCTCGACCGACGGCAAGACCATCCAGCACGACATGGAGACCGGCAAGCCGCTCGGCCGGCCGACCGAGGCGCTGGTGTTCTACACCGGGTTCAGCCAGCTCGCCGAAGACCTGATCCTGGGCGGCGGCTGCCGCATCACCGGCTACAACGGCGGTAAGGGCTATCTCGCTCTGGTTCGCCAGTCGTCGGGCCGCTCGACGGTCTGGCTGGAGCCCTGGATGGACAAGCAGTCGGTCCGGCACGCCACCGCCGATGCCACGCTCCCCATGGTCCGCCAGATCAGTTCGACCTAGTTTTTGAGCTCGATCTCGACGAAGACGAATTCGAAACTGTTGGGGTTGATGACGTCGTGCTCGACCCCGGTCTGGCGCGCGTAGGAGACGCCGGCGCGCAGCGGGGCGGGCACGGTGGTCTTGCCGTCGAAAATGTGCAGCTCGCCCGTGGTCACCGGCACCACGACGTAATCGTGCATGTGCCGATGCCAGCCGGTATGGCCGCCGGGTGGAAACCGCCATTCGGTGACGATGACGCGGTCGTTCTCGACCTGCACGGTGGGCCTGGCCAATGGGCGCTGATCGGCCCTTTCCTTGTCGCTCATGACGAAAACCTAATGCGATGCGGAGACCAAGTCAGGTGACAGAAGCTGGAGCCCGCCATAATGTGCATATGCACGGAAATCGGAGCCCGCGTCCTGTCCCATCCCCTCCTCACCGCACCGATCGGCCGTAGCCTGCTGAGGCTCGCCGGCCCCACCACTGCGGTCATGATCGTGCAGACCCTGGTCGCGATCGCCGAGACCTACTTCTTCGGCCGGCTTGGCACCGAGGCGCTGGCGGGCTTCGCGCTGGTCTTTCCCTTCATGATGCTGATGCAGATGATGGCGGCGGGCGGCATGGGCGGCGGCGTGGCGGCCGCCATGGCGCGCATCACCGGCAGCGGCCGGCAGGACGACGCCCGCGCGCTGGTGCTGCACGCCCTGCTGCTCGGCCTCGGCCTCGCCCTCCTGTTCACGCTGCTCGCCTGGACCGTCGGGCCGGCGCTGTTCCGGCTGCTGGGCGGCAGCGGCGCGGCGTTGCGCAATGCCGAGACCTACAGCCACGTGCTGTTCAGCGGCGCCATCGTCACCTGGGCCAATTTCTTCTTGGCCGCGCTGCTGCGCGGCGGCGGCGATGCCGCCACGCCGGGCCGCTACATGCTGATCTTCTCCGTGCTGCAGGTGCCGCTCTCCGGCACGCTCGCGCTCGGCATCGGCAGCTGGCCCGGCCTCGGCATGGCGGGCCCGGCGGTCTCCTCGCTCGCCACCATGACCTGCTCCGCGCTGCTGCAGGCGCGCGCACTGTGGAAAGGCAAGCTGGGCTTCGTGCCGGCGCTCGCGGGCGTGCGCCTGCAAGGCCGGCTGTTCTGGGAGATCCTGCGGGTCGGGCTGCTCGCCTCGTTCTCCGCCATCACCGCCAACCTCACCGCCATGCTGGTGACCGGCCTGGTCGGCCGCTTCGGCGTGACAGCGCTCGCGGGCTACGGCATCGGCGTGCGGCTCGAGTTCATGCTGGTGCCGCTCGCCTTCGGCATCGGCTCGGGCCTCACGACGCTGGTCGGCGTGGCGGCCGGCGCGCACGATTGGCAACGCGCTATCCGTGCCGCCTGGATCGGCAGCCTCACGGCATTCGTCCTGATCGGTACCTTCGGCTGGGTCGTGGCGCTGGTGCCGCGCGGCTGGTCGCATCTCTTCTCCAGCGATCCTCTCGTGATCGCCGCCACGGTCGGTTACATCACGCACGTCGCGCCGTTCTACTGCCTGTTCGGCCTCGGCATGACGCTCTCGTTTGCAAGCCAAGGCGCGGGCCGCATGAAGGCGCCCTTCTTCGCCGGCATCACCCGGTTGGTGATCGCCACGGCCGGCGGCTGGTTCGCCGTTGAACGCCTCGGGCTCGGCCTCGACGGTATCTTCACCGCCATTGCGCTCGGCATGATCGCCTTTGGCGCGCTGATCGCGGGGCCGCTGCTGGTGAAACCATGGGGACCAAAAGGTGTTAAGCTTCCTCATCCCGGAGGAAGCGATGAACCGTCCCTCGTCGATCGCGACCTGGAACCGCAACCCCGCTGACGAAGAGGCGATGGGCGCGGTTCACGCGCCGATCTGGCGGCGCATGATCGACGTCGCCGTGCCGCCTGATCTCAGCGCCTCGACGGTGCTCGACTACGGCTGCAATCAGGGCGGCTTCCTGCGCCTGCTCTACGACCGCCATCCCTACAAGCAAGCGGTCGGCATCGACATCGCCCGCGAGTCGGTCGCGCGCGCCGAGCTGCTGAAGGGCCACCGGCCGGTCGAATACAAGGTGACCGACCGGGCGGCGGGCATAGGCCGCGTCTTCGACTATGCCTTCAGCCACGAGGTGATCTACCTGCTGCCCGATCTCGCCGCGCACGCCAACGACATCAGGGCGGTACTGCGGCCGGGCGGCGCCTATATCGCCGCCATGGGCTGCCACACCGATTCGGCTCTCTGGCCGCGCTGGCGGGCGGTGATCGCCGAGACCTCGTCGATCCCGATCTACGACCATTCGCTCGAGGACGTGGCGCGCGCCTTCACGGGAGCGGGCTTCAGCGTCGCGGTGCGGCCGCTCGCCCTGGACGCCTTCATGCCGGTGACCCTGGGCAGCGCCTACTTCCCCAAGATCACCGATCAGCTGCGCTACTACAGCGAGGACAAGGTGCTGTTCCGCTTCGTGCGGCAGTCTTGAAGGGTTTTGAGACAGTTTTGCCCCGAATCTCAGCCGCCTGAGACAGCTCCGATGCCGATGGCATAAGGCTTTCTGCCTCGAGTCTCACGAAACACCCCCACCCCCCTGGTGAGACAGCGTGAGACACGTGAGACGGCTGAGACGCCCAAACTGCAAATAGTTTGGAACCGCAATCACCTGTCCCGCTTCAGGCGGATTTCTTCAGCTCCGAATCGGTGAACACCGGATAGCCGTGCTCGTCGCTCTCGCGCCCGATATAGGTCGTGGCCCGCTCGGCATTGGCATGGATGCCGAGCAGGCGCATCGGCTTGTCGCCGACGACGCAGAAAGTGTGCGGAGTTTCGGGCGGAATCGCCACGCAGTCGCCCGCCTTCAGGCGATGCTTGCTGTCCTCGCCGCCCTGCAGCCAGACATCGGCTTCGCCCTCGATGATGAACAGAAGCTCGGTGTAGGGATGGAAATGCATCGTCGCCTGGTAGCCGGGCGCGGCGGTCTGGATGCCGGTGCGCACCGGCGTGTCGCCGTCGGCAACCAGCGGGTGGTAGAAGGAAAGCGGCCCGAACTCGACTCGCGAGGCGTCCGCCAGCCTGGCAACCTTGAGCGGATGGGTCATGGACGCGAGCCTACGCCCGCGCGCCCAGCTTCCGCAACGAGCGATCGATCCAAAGCGCCGCAATCTTCTCCTGTGTCCCGTTCTGGCGCAGCCGCTGGCGTAGGCAGACGAAATCGACCCGGTCGAGCTCCTGGTCCTGGTTGAAGCAGGAGAACACCACGCTCTCCTTGCCGGTCAGCGGATCCTTGTGGAGCTGCAGGCACTGGGCGCAGATCTCCTTCATCATGCATTGCATGGGCGAGTTGATGGAGCCCAGTGCCTTGTGCCCGGCCTTCAGGAACGGCTTCAGCACACCGTGCCGTGCCAGGCGGACCGCGTTCATCATGCCGTCCGAGCCGATGGCCATGATCCTGTCGGCTTCGTTGAACGGGATCGGCTGCTCGCCGAGTTCTCCCGCGGCGTACTTACGCATCGCCTCGACGATGTTGTCGACCGTGGCCTTGTCCTGCGGACGGTCGGGCGCGAAGCCCGGCGCCTCGTCGCAGCACCACACGACTGCATCGGCGGCCGCCTCGATCTCCTCGACTTTGTATCGGTCGGCGACCTTCTTGTAGCCGGCGAAGTAGAGCACCTTGCTGCCGGCCTTGCGGAATGCCTGGCCGATCGAGAACAGCACGGCGTTGCCCAGGCCGCCGCCCGCCAGCACCACCGTCTCGTCCGGCTCGATCTCGGTCGGCGTACCGGTCGGCCCCATGACGATCACCGGTTCACCCGGCTCGAGCAAGGTGCAGAGATCGGATGAGCCGCCCATCTCGAGCGTGATCAGCGACAACAGGCCCTTCTGCTTGTCGACCCAGGCGCCGGTCAGCGCCAGGCCTTCCATGGTGAGCAAGGTGCCGTCCGTCTGCTTGGAGCGGGCTTCGTAGTTCTGCAGTCGATAGAACTGGCCGGGCTCGAAGTTCTTCGCCGCGGCCGGCGCCTCGACCACGACCTCGACGATGGTCGGCGTCAGCCGGTCGACGCGCACCACCTTGGCGCGCCACTGCCGGTTGGCCTCGGCCAGGATGTCGGCCGGTGTGACCCGCGGCGGGGCCAGCTTGGCCATGCAGCGTGTCAGCACGGGATAGCCCAGCTTGGCGCCGCCCATCGCCTTCACGACGTTGCCGGCGAACGAGGGATGCAGGTCGCCGAAAAACGACATCGTCCGGCCGTCGGCCTGGCGATGCATCAGCACGCGCACGTCGTTGGGCTTGGCGACGCGCTCCGGCATCACCGGATTGCCGTCCTCGTCGAGGGCGCGGAAATACTTGCCGTCGATGAAGGCGTGCGCCGCATCCTCGCGCGCCAGCACGGTGTTGGGCTGCGTGCCCGCCGCCACCAGGATCGTGCGCGCCGGCAAAGTTGCCTCGACCTGCCGGCCGCCCTGCTCGCCTTTCACCTTGAGCCCGATAGCCGCACCGCTGGCATCGATCTCGACCGCGACCGGCGACAGGCCCTCGGCAAAGCGGATGTCCTCCTCGAGCGCCTTCAGCACTTCCTCATGATTCAAGGTGTAGGAGGGTGAATCGATCAGCCGCCGGCGATAAGCGATGGTGACGCCGCCCCAGCCATTCACCAGCCTCGCGATCTCGGGCGCCCGGCGCTCGCGCGCCGCCGCCGCACGCTCGGCGCGGATCGCCGTGGCATGGGCGATGAATTCTTCGGCGACCTCGCGTTCCTCGTCGTTCCAGGCCGGCTTGGTCTCCAGGGCCTCGTAGCGTGCCAGGAACTTCTCGACCTGCAGCGGATAATAGGCGAGCGACTCGGTCGCGGTATCGATCGCGGTCAGGCCGCCGCCGACCACGACCACCGGCAGGCGGACCTGCAGGTTGGCGATCGAGTTCTTCTTGGCGGCGCCCGTGAGCTGCAGCGCCATCAGGAAATCCGATGCCGCGCGCACGCCGCGCGCCAGCCCGTTCGGCATGTCGAGCACGGTGGGTTTGCCGGCGCCGGCGCACAGCGCGACATGGTCGAAGCCCATGGCGAAGGCGCTCTCGACGGTGACCGTACCGCCGAAGCGCACGCCGCCGAACATCGAGAACTGATGGCGGCGCTCGAGCAGCAGCCGCACCATCTTCAGGAAGTTCTTGTCCCAGCGCACGGTGATGCCGTACTCGGCGACGCCGCCGAAGCCCGCCATTGCCCGCTCGCCGAGATCCTCGCGCAAGCTTGCGATGTCCTTCACCGCCGCGAAGGGCACGCGCGTGCCGTCGGCCTTCACGCCCGACTGATCGGCCGGCAGCGGCTCGATCTTGAGGCCGTCGATGGCGACCACCGTGTGGCCGTCATTCATCAGGTGATGCGCGAGGTTGAAGCCCGCAGGACCCAGTCCCACCACCAGCACCGACCGGCCGGTCTGCGGCCGCGGAATCGGCCGGCGCAGGTTGAGCGGGTTCCAGCGCGTCAGCAGCGAATAGATCTCGAAGCCCCACGGCAAAGCGAGCACGTCCTTCAAGGTGCGGGTCTCGATCTGCGGGATGTCGACCGGCTCCTGCTTCTGATAGATGCAGGCCTTCATGCAGTCGTTGCAGATGCGGTGGCCGGTCGCCGCCAGCAATGGATTGTCGACCGCCGCCATCGCCAGCGCGCCAATCGAGAAGCCTTCCGCCTTGAGAAGGTTCATCTCCGAGATCTTCTCTTCCAGCGGACAGCCGGCGAGCGTGACGCCGAACGGCGACTTCTGGAAGGTCCCGGTCCTGCGGTCCTTGAGCCCGCGTGAACAGGAATCCTTGCCCTGATTGTGGCACCAGATGCAGTAATTGGCCTGGTCGAGCGACCGCTCGAGATCGAAGCCCTGATCGGTGAGTGCGAAGCCCTCGCGATGGCGCAGCATCGACCTCGGCAGGCGCATCCTGGTGACGCCGTCGACTACTTCGGTTTCGATCGGCACAAGATGCTCGAAATCGAGCTTGTGCGGCACCTTGAACAGCGGGCCTTCGCGATGCCGCTTCTTGCCGGCGGGGCTGTGCAACGCCCAAGCGGCGTATCTGGCCAGCGACTCGACCTCGGGCGTGGGCTTGTCGACCTTGAATTCGGCGCCGATCAGCTCGCGCACCTTGAGCGCGAAGGCGAGCTCCCACGCCTCGACTCCGTCGGAGAGCTTTGCGCCGACGTCGATCGACGGTTCCTCTGTGGCGGTCTCGGGTTTGATGCCGCGCGCCACGTAGCGCTGCACGAACAGCCGCTTGCAGTCATAGAGCGGCGCCAGCCTGGTGTGCCTCGCCCGCAATGCGGCCGCTTCATCCGAAACGCCGAACAGGGCGGCGATGAAATCCTCGAGCGGCCGCGCCGCCTCGATCAGCAGATTCGATTCGTCCTTGGCCGCCAACCCGTCGGGCGCGGTGCGCGCCGCCATCAGCCGCGCGTGCACGTCGACGTTCGCCTCCTTCAGCCAGGCGACGAACGCGGCATCGAGGCGGGCAAGACCCTCGCGGTCGTAGAGATCGTTGAAGCTCGTCCCGAAGGAGAGCGCGAGCGCGGTCATTGCAGGAATATCCGGGTGCTGCCCAAGGGGATTGGGGAGGGTGATTGTTCGTATGCGAACCGATTAACGTTGAGCGCCGGCCGGCGCAAGCTGCGGGCGCTGCTTCGCGACATTAATGCTGATGACGGGCCGGGTGGCTTCACGCATGGTCCGCCGTTCATGCAATCCCAGGCTTCCGTCCGCAACTGGCTCGTCGTCGTGGCCGCCATGATTTTTTTCATGATCGTGCTCGGCGCGCTCACGCGACTGACCGAGTCGGGCTTGTCGATGACGGACTGGGAACCGGTGACACGCTGGCTGCCGCCGCTCACCGACCAGGCATGGCAAGCGGAGCTGCAGAAGTATCTTTCCTCGCCGCAGGGACGATTGGTCAATCGTTCCTTCACGGTGCCGGAGTTCCAGCAAATCTATTTTCTGGAGTTCATCCATCGCCTGTGGGGCCGGCTGATCGGCCTCGTCTTCGCCATTCCCCTGGCCTGGTTCTGGTTGAGTGGCCGGTTGTCGCGCGAACTGAAGCCCCGACTGGTCATCATGCTGATCCTGGGCGGCCTGCAGGGCGCGCTCGGATGGGCGATGGTCGCCTCCGGGCTGGTCGACCGGCCCTCGGTCAGCCACTACCGGCTGGCGGCGCACCTGCTGCTCGCGGTTGCCCTTTATTGTTACACGGTCTGGCTGATCCTCGAACTCGCGCCCAAGCCCGTCCATCACGACGATCCGAAGACGCGACGTCAGGCCTCGGCGCTGATCGGCTTCGTGCTGGTGGTGATGACGTTCGGCGCCTTCATGGCGGGCCTGCGCGCCGGTCTCTCGCACAACACCTTTCCCACGATGTCGGGCTACTGGATTCCGCCCGGCATGTTCGATCTGAAGCCGTGGTGGATAAACATCTTCGAGAACGGCACCACCATCCAGTTCATCCATCGCTGGCTTGCCAAGCTCGCCGTGCTGGGTGTGCTCGCCCTGCTGCTTCACGCGCGCCGTCCGGAGACCTACGCGGCGGCGGGCATGGTGCTGGTGCAGCTCAGCCTTGGAATCGCCACGATCCTGAGCGGAGTCAATATCGCCATGGCATCGATGCACCAGGCAGGAGCGGTACTGCTGTTGACGACATTGATCGTGGTTCGCCATCGCGCGACCGCTTCTCGCTAGAGCGGAATGGGATGAGATAGAACCGGACATGGGTTCCATCTCATCCCATTCGCGCGCCCGGGTGATTGCGTTTCCACGGGGCATGATGGGCTCGGCTGATTCCAGCCGAACCCATCATGCTTTAGCGCCTGCGGTCGGGTAGAGTCCGGATATGTTCGGCGCGGGGGTTGGGCGTGCATTGGCGGGAGCGACGATCGCCGTCATCGTGGCGGCCGCGGCGCTCGCATTCATCACCATCGATGCGCCGCCATTGAAGGCCCGAGCCAAATCGCCGCGCCACGCACCGCCTGCCGCATCAACTCCCGAAGTCGTCCTGCAGGAAGCGGCGGCGCCGCCACCGCCCCCCACATCGTCGGAGTTCACGCCGGCCAAGCTCCCGTCTTCGGCGCCGGCGCCGCAAGCCGAGCGCCCCGCCGCTCCGCCCGACCTGAGCGCCCTGCCGATCGACGAGCTGCGCGACCGCGCCAACCACGACGATGCGACGGCCATGGAGGAACTGGGTCGCCGCCTGATCCAGGGCACGAACATTACGAAAGACCCGCAGGCCGGCGCCGGCTGGCTGCTGCGCGCGGCCCAGCGGGGCTCGGCGCAGTCGGCCTTCAATGTCGGCGTGATGTACGAGCGCGGCTTCGTGGTCGAGCGCGATTCGATCAAGGCTGCCGAATGGTACCGCAAGGCCGCCGATGCCGGTCTTCCGGTAGCGAAGCACAATCTCGCGCTGCTGCTGCGCGATGGCAAAGGCGTGGCGCGCGACGGCAAGGCCGCGGTCGCGCTGCTGAAGTCGGCGGCGCGTCAGGGAATGGCCGCCAGCATGTTCACCTTGGGCGACATCTACGATCGCGGCGATGCGGCGCCGCGCGATGCCGTCGAGGCGCTGGCCTGGTTCGCCGTCGCCGCCGAGTTCGATCGCCAGCTGAACAACGGCGGCGAGACGACGCTCTCGAAGACCGCCGACCAGCGCGCGCAGGCGCTGCAGCGCACGCTGACGCCTGAAGAGCTGGCGCGCGCGCAGGACCGTGCGCAGGGCGAATTCCGGCTGATCGTCGAGACGCTCACACCGCCCCAGTCGACGACGCAGCCGCCGCCAGCGGCAAGCGAACCGGCGCCATCGGCGCAAGCTGAGGCACCGCCCGCTGCCCCCGCCGCGCCCGAGGCGACAGCGTCCCCGCCTTCGGAAAGCAGCCCACTCGCATGGCCAGCCGGCAAGGCTGAGCAGGTGAAGGCCATCCAGCAGATGCTGTTCGACCTCAAGCTGTTGCACGACAAGCCTGACGGCACGCTCGGGCCGCTCACCCGCACGGCGATTCGCGACTTCCAGAAGACCACCACCCTTCCGCAAACCGGCGAGCCCAGCAAGGAACTGTACGATGCGCTGCGGCTCGCCAGCTCGGGCCGCGATGTTGTCGCCAATTCGCCGCTGCCGTCGCCCGCGAAGGTGGAGACACCGACGGCCGGGCGGCAAGCGGCGATCGAACTGCCGCCTGTCGAGGCGCCGCCCGCGCCGCCGAGCTCGGCCGATATCGCGCGTGCGTTACCAGCGACCGCATTGCCCAAGGCAATGATCGATCCGCCCAAGCCGCCGATGCCCAGGATCGAACCGGAAAAGCCCGCGCCGGTGAAAGTCGATCTGACTCCTCCTCCGCCGCCGCCCGCACCTGCCGACCCCGACGCCTGGCCGGCCAATCGCATCGACCAGGTCAAGGCGATCCAGGCGATGCTGCACGACCTCAAGATCTACAATTCGGCGATCGACGGCGTCGCCAGCGGCGGAACGCGCACGGCGATCCGCGACTACCAGCGGCTGGCCGGCCTCAAGGAGACCGGCGAGCCCAGCAAGGCGCTGTTCGACTCGCTGAAAGAGATGCGCGCCCTGATGAGCAGCAAGCCCCTGTTGGACGACAAGCACTAGGTTGACGAGCGCCGGCGACGACCTCCTCAGACCAGATACTTCCTGAACCAGGCGATCGAGCGCGCCGCGGAGTCCTTGGCGGCGGCCGAATCGTACTTCATCAGCGTGCCCTCGGCCGTGCGGTCGCTGGCCGTCGGCGAGCCGCGGTCGAAGCAGTGATAGGCGCCGGGATAGATCACCGATTCGCAGGGCAGGCCGTGCGCGTGCATGGCCTGCTTCATGCGCTCGATCTGCTCGAGCGGCACCTCGGTGTCGCGCTCGCCGTGCAGCAGCAGCGCCGCGCAGTGCAGCTCGTCGACCAGGCCGATCGGGCTGGCGCGCGGATTGTCGGCGTGCATGGACGGGATCGGCGTCGTGCGCAGGTCGTAGGTGCCGTAGTAGGAGACGACGGCCCTCACCCTGGGATCGACGCCGAAATAGAAGGCGCAGCGCCCGCCCATCGAGAACCCGACGGCACCCAACGGCTGGCCCTCCACTTCGGGGCGCCTGACCATCCAGCCGAGATACTCCGGCACCCAGGTCGGCTTGCCCTTGCCCGGATAGTTGATGGCGAAGGCCACGAACCCCGCCCCCGCCAGCGCCTTGGCGTAGGCGATGTCGGCCGAATGGACGCGGCCCCAGGCGGTGTGCAGCACGAAGATTGCAGGCGCCGGCACCCGCGCGGGTGCCACGAACACGCCCGACACCCGGCCGGCGGAGATGTCCTGCGACTTCACGCCCTGTGCGTGGCCATCGGCCGCGGCAGCCAGCGGCAATGTGGCGGCACCCTGAAGCAGCAAGCGTCGTCTCATCGCCGCGAGCTTAGCGCAGTTCGGATAGTTTCCGCAGGCCGGCGTTTGGCGTAGAACGACCGCGCCATGACATCCGACCTGAAGATCGTGTTCCAGCAGGAGGGCGGCGCCGAGGCCCGCCTCGTCGTCGATCGCCTCGACATCTACAATGTCGGCGTCACCGGCGAATCGGCCTACTACCCCGTGAACCTGTTCGTGAAGAACGCGCGCGGCGAGACGATGGGCGGGCTGCTCGGCGCGATCTGGGGCGGCTGGATGCACGTCAGATATCTCTGGGTCGACCCGGCGGTGCGCGGCCAGGACTGGGGCACCCGGCTGATGGACGAGGCCGAAGCCTATGCCCGCGAGCGCGGCGCCCATTCGGTCGAGCTCGACACCCATTCGTTCCAGGCGCGGCCGTTCTACGAGGCGCGCGGCTACGAGGTCTACGGCACGCTCGACAACTATCCCAACGAGCACAAGAAATTCTTCCTGCGCAAGAAGCTCTAGCGGCGGTCTAGTCCAGCAGCACGTCGAGGTCGCTCAGCGTGCCGATGGCGGCCGCGATCGTGATCAGCACGGCGAGCACGATGAAGAAGCGCAGTGCCGACGGATGGGGATAGGCCGGGTCGGGCGCGCGCCAGACGCGCAGCGCCGAGCGCAGGATGCCGACGGTGGCCCAGATCTGCCAGGCGATGATGATCACGAAGCTGGCGTAGAAAAGATAGATCGTCGTGAAGACCTGCTGCAGGGCGAGCAGGCCGAACACCAGCACGACGTAGGCGAGCAGGCCGTTCAGCAGGAACGATCGCCGCAGCGAAAGCGCGCCCCGCCAATGGGCAATGAGGTAGGCGCCGACAGCGCGGACCGTCACGCCAGTTCCCGGAGCTTCTTGTCGATCGCCAGCAGGTCCCACCAGCTCTGCCGCTTGCTGGCCGGCGTGCGCAACAGATAGGCGGGATGGAAGGTCGGCAGCGTCGGCACGCTGGTGCCGTCGTCGAGCGTCAACGTCGTCCACTTGCCGCGCAGCCGCGTGATGCCCTCGGTGGTGTCGAGGATCGCCTTGGCCGAGGTGCCGCCGGCCAGCACCAGCACCTTGGGCCTCGCCAGTTCGATGTGGCGGCGCGTGAAGGCGAGGCAGATCGCCTGCTCGGCGAGCGTCGGCGTGCGGTTACCGGGCGGCCGCCAGAACAGGATGTTGGTGATGTAGGTGTCGCGTTCGCGGCTGCGGCCCACCGCCTCGAGCATGCGGTCCATCAGCTGGCCCGAGACGCCGACGAACGGCTTGCCGAGGCGATCCTCGTCGGCGCCCGGCGCCTCGCCCACGATCATCAGCGGTGCGCCGGCGACGCCGTCGGCGAACACCGTGTTCTTGGCGGTGCGCTTCAGCGCACAACCTTCGAAGGCGCGGATCGCCGCCTCGAGCTCGGCGATCGTGGTGCAGCGGGCGGCGAGCGCGCGCGCATCCTCGACGAGCTGCGGCGATTCGATCGGCACCGGCGCTCGTGGCGCGGGAGCCTGCAAGGGCGGCGGCACCGGTGCCCGCGGCCGCGGCAACGGGGTCGGCGTCGCGAGCGGAGCGGCGGCAGACGCCGCCGTCGCCGGCGACAGCACGGCAAAGCGATCGACCGGCTGCTCGCCGATCGTCTCGTCGAGACCCTGGTCGACATACCATTGCAGGATCGCGGCGGCGTTCGGCATCACAGCCTTTCGATGAACGCCTTGAGGATCGGCGCCCACATGTGGGCATCCTGGTGGCTCGCCATGTGGCCCTTGTCAGAGGGCAGCTCGACGTAGGTGACGTCGACGCCGGCCTTGCGCATGTCGCTCACATAGGCGGGGCAGAGCGCTATATCGAACAGCTTGTCGGTCTTGGAGTTCACGTAGAGCACCTTGGCCTGCTTCAGCCGATCGTACTGCCCGGTGATATCGAAGCCGTCGATGGCGCGGCGCAGGGTGACCAGCGAGTGGCCGTCGTAGATCTTGGCCCACGCCTTGGCCGCGACCTTGGCATCTTCCGGCTTGGCGCCGTAATTCAGCAGCGTCTCGTAGCGGATCTGCTCGAGCGTGCCCGCGATGCCGCCATTGTCGTAGTACCAGCCGTCGTTCCAGTTGGGATCGCTCGCCAGCCGTTTCTGCAGCCCCTCCAGGCCGCCGAGGCGGTTGGGCGCCTTGGGCGCGGTCACCGAAGCGGCGATGCCGCGCATGAAGCCGGGATAGGAGGCCGCCCACTGGAACGACTGGAAGCCGCCCATCGATGGGCCGACCACGGCCACGAGCTGCTTGATGCCGAACGAATCGACCAAGAGCTTCTGGCTCGCCACCATGTCGCGCAACGTGATGTGCGGAAATGTCGGGCCGTACGGTTTGTTCGTCCGGGGATCGGTCGCGTTGGGACCGCTGCTGCCGTGTGCCGAGCCCAGCGCATTCACCGAGATCACGAAGAATTTGTCGGTGTCGATCGCCTTGCCCGGGCCGATCAGGCCGTCGAACCAGCCGGCGCTGCCGGGCATGACGCCGCGGCCTTCCTTGCCCGCGGCATTCTTGCCGGCGGCGTGGTGGCTCGAGGTGTAGCCGTGCACCACCAGCACGGCATTGTCCCTGGCCGGGTTCAATTTGCCGTAGGTTTCGTGGGCGAGTTCGAGGACCGGAAGGATGGTGCCATTTTCCAGCCGGAATTCGCGCGCAGTGAAGAGCCTGCTTTCGACGTCGGTGAGCGCTTGCATGGGTAGCGATTTGACCCCCGGCAGGCTATCTAATCCATCGGGAAAACGTGTTGCAGAGCGAGAGAAGAATGGCACGCGAGTCGATGGAATACGACGTTGTGATCGTCGGTGGCGGCCCGGCCGGGCTGGCGGCGGCGATCCGTCTCAAGCAGCTCGCGGCCCAGCGCAACCATGAAGTGTCGGTGTGCCTGATCGAGAAGGGTTCGGAGATCGGCGCCCACATCCTCTCGGGCGCGGTGATCGATCCGGTCGGCATCAACGAGCTGATTCCCGACTGGAAGGAAAAGGGCGCGCCGATCGAGACGGCGGTGAGCGACGACCAGTTCCTGTTCCTCGGCAAGACCGGCTCCTGGCGCTTCCCCAATTTCCTGATGCCGCGGCTGATGAACAACCACGGCAACTACATCGTCAGCCTGGGCGAGTTCTGCCGCTGGCTCGGCCAGCAGGCCGAGGCGCTGGGCGTCGAGATCTATCCCGGCTTCGCCGCCGCCGAGGTGCTCTACAACGAAGATGGCTCGGTGAAGGGCGTCGCCACCGGCGACATGGGCATCGCCAAGGACGGCCATCACAAGGATGGCTACGCGCCCGGCATGGAGCTGCACGCCAAGTACACGCTGATCGCCGAGGGCGCGCGCGGCTCGCTTGCCAAGATGCTGATGTCGAAGTTCGACCTGCGCGCCGGCATCGATCCGCAGAAGTTCGGCATCGGCATCAAGGAGCTGTGGCAGGTGCCGCCGGAGAATTTCAGGAAGGGCCTGGTGGTGCACACGCAGGGCTGGCCGCTCAGCGAGACCGGCACGGGTGGTGGCACCTTCATGTACCATTTCGGCGACAACCTGGTGGCGTTCGGCCTGGTCGTCCACCTCAACTACGAGAACCCCTACCTCTCGCCGTTCGACGAGTTCCAGCGCGTGAAGACCCATCCCGATGTCGCGAGGTACTTGAAGGGCGGCAAGCGGCTGGTCTATGGCGCGCGCGCCATCAACGAGGGCGGCCTGCAGTCGATTCCCAAGCTCACGTTTCCCGGCGGCGCGCTGATCGGCTGCTCGGCGGGCTTCGTCAACGTGCCGCGCATCAAGGGCAGCCACAACGCGATCAAGAGCGGCATGCTGGCCGCCGAAGCGGCGTTCGAGGCGCTGGCCGGCGGCAAGACAGGCGGCGACGAGCTGATCGCCTATCCGGTGAAGCTGAAGTCGTCGTGGATCTGGAAGGACCTCGACAAGGTGCGCAACGTCAAGCCCGCGCTGAGCTGGGGCATGCTGGTCGGCACGCTCTATGGCGGCTTCGACATGTGGTGCCACGACCTCGGCCTCCGCCTGCCGTGGACGCTGCACCACAAGAAGGCCGACCACGAGACCCTGCGGCCGGCCTCGGAATTCCAGCCCATCCAGTATCCCAAGGCGGACGGCGTGCTCACCTTCGACAAGCCCTCGTCGGTGTTCCTGTCGAACACCAACCACGAGGAGGACCAGCCGGTGCATCTGCGGCTGCGCGACCCCTCGATCCCGATCGCCGTCAACCTGCCGTTATATGCCGAGCCCGCGCAACGCTACTGCCCGGTCGGCGTATATGAAGTGGTGACCGCCGACAACGGCCAGCCGCGCTTCCAGATCAACGCCCAGAACTGCGTCCACTGCAAGACTTGTGATATCAAGGACCCGGCGCAAAACATCGATTGGGCCGTTCCCGAAGGCGGCGGCGGACCCAACTACCCCAACATGTGAACAGGCATGCGACCGAACCCCCTCACGCTGCTGCCCATCATTGCCCTGTCGATCGCCGCCGGCCTCGCCGCGGCGGCGCCGTTGCCGGCACACGCCCAGGCGCCCAAGCCGCGCACGCAGGTGGCGGCCGCCTCGCCGCTCACGCTGGACGGGCTCTACCTCGCCGCGCGCGTGGCCGAGGAGGACCACGACTACGATGCGAGCGCCGACCAGCTCGACAAGGCGCTGCAGCACGCGCCGGGCGATCCCGACCTGATCTATGCCGCGTTCCGCGTGCGGCTCTATGCCGGCCGCTTCGACGGCGCCGCCCAGCTCGCGCCGCAGGTGCTGGCGGCGAAGCCAGGCGACGGTCTCGCCAACCTGGTGCTCGCCATCCAGCAGATCCGCCGCGGCGACTACCGCACGGCGGAGATGCAGATCGGCCGCATCGGCAACGAGAACCAGCTCGGGCCGCTGCGCGACTACGTGATGGCGTGGCTGAAGGCGGGCGAGAAGGAGTTCGTGCCGGCGCGCGAGTATCTCGCCAAGCTCGCGCCGCCCTCGGGCGAGCGCGCCGAGGCGCCGTCGCTGGTGATCCAGGCGCAGATCGACGAGATGGCGGGCGACAAGCAGTCGGCCGAGGCCAAGTACCGGCGCGCCGCGACCCTCGATCCGGGCGGCCTGCGCGTCGAGCTCGCCGTCGTCGACGGCCTGCGCCGGGTCGGCAAGGCCGACGAGGCGACCAAGCTGCTCAAGGACTTCGCCGCCAAGTACAGCGATTCGCTGGTGCTCGACCACCTGCTGTCGCCCTCGGCGCCGATGCCGAAGCCGCCGACCACGGCGTCGGGCATCGCCGACATCCTGTTCGACGTCGGCGGCATCCTGGGCTCCAACCAGCGCGTGCCGCAGACCGATCTAGCGCTCATCTTCCTGCAGCTCTCCGTCGAGCTGAAGCCGGACAACGACTTCGCTTGGCTCACCATCTCCAGCATCTACGAACAGTTCGACAAGATCCCCAAGGCGACCGCCGCGCTCGCCAAGATCGGGCCGAATTCCGCGCTTTACTGGCAGGCCCGGCTGCGCAGCGCCACGCTCGAGGCGCAGGACGGCAAGGTCGACCAGGCGGTCGCCAAGCTGAAGGCGCTGACGGCGGAGAAGCCGGACCGCATCGACGCGGCACTCACCCTGGCCGACCTGCTGCGCACCAAGGAGCGGTTCGCCGAGGCGGTGCAGGCCTACACGACCGCGATCGGCCGCATCAAGACGCCGGAGGAACGGTACTGGCCGATGTATTTCGGCCGCGGCATCTGCCTCGAGCGGGTCAAGCAATGGCCGCGCGCCGAGGCCGACATGAAGAAGGCGCTCGAGCTGTCGCCCGAGCAGCCCTACGTGCTGAACTATCTCGGCTACAGCTGGATCGACCAGGGCCAGCATCTCGACGAGGGCATGAAGATGCTGAAGCGGGCGACCGAGCTGAAGCCCGACGACGGCGCCATCACCGACTCGGTCGGCTGGGCGCATTATCGGCTCGGCCAGTACGACCAGGCCGTCGAATGGCTGGAGCGCGCCAGCGAGCAGAAGAGCGACGATCCCACCATCGTCGAGCATCTCGGCGACGCCTACTGGCATGTCGGCCGCAAGCGCGAGGCCCGCTTCGAATGGCAGCGCGCGCTGAACCAGAATCCGGAGAAGGATCGCGTGCCGGTGATCCAGGACAAGCTCGCCAACGGGCTGAGCGCCGCCAACGACAAGCCGACGGTCTATGAGAAGGCGGCCGACCGCAACAAGCAGCAGGGCGGCTGAGCGCGGCGCCGGCCGGGCCGTGCGGCTGGCGGCGCACGCCAAGGTCAATCTCTGGCTGAACGTCGTCGGCCGGCGGGCCGACGGTTATCACCTGCTCGATTCGCTGGTCGCCTTCGCCGATCTGGCGGACACGCTGGAGGCCGTCCCGGCCGAGCGGCTGACGCTCGAAATCGACGGGCCGCAGGCCGCAGGCCTCGTACAGGAAGCCGACAATCTCGTGCTGAAGGCCGCGCGCGAGCTGGCGGCCCTCGCGCGGGTGCCGCAGCAGGCGGCTTTGCGCCTGACCAAGAACATCCCGATGGCGGCGGGCCTGGGCGGCGGCTCGGCCGATGCGGCGGCGGCGCTGCGGGCGCTGCTGCGCCTGTGGCGGCTCGACCTGCCCGAGGACAGGCTGTTCGAGATCGCCGGCAGGATCGGCGCCGACGTGCCGATGTGCCTTGCCGGGCGAACGGCTCTCGCGGGCGGCATCGGCGAGAAGCTGCGGCCCGCGCCCGCGCTGCCGGCATGCGGCCTGCTGCTGGTCAATCCCGGCATCGGCCTGCCGACGGCCGAGGTATTCAAGGCGCGCCGCGGTCCCTTCTCGGCGCCGCGCGATCCCGAGCGGCCGTGGCCCGATCTGCCCGCGCTGGTCGCCGACCTCGCCGCGCGCGGCAACGATCTCGCCGAGGCGGCGATCGGCCTGCGGCCTGTGATCGGCGAGGTGCTGGCTTTCCTGCGCAAGAGCCAGGGCGTGCGCCATGCCGCCATGACCGGCAGCGGCGCCACCTGCCTTGCGCTCTACGACACGCCCGCAGCGGCGCGGCGCGTCGAACCTTCCGTGCCGGCCGCCTGGTGGCGGCACGCCGGCCGCTTGGTTGCGCGGACCGCAAGCGCATGACGGCCAACTGCATGCCGGGGAACTGAAGAGCCTCTTACGCCAGCGAGCTCGCCAGCAGCTTGGCCTCGGCGACCAGCGCCGCGACGAGCGGCGGCATCGGCTCGTGGTCGGGCACGACCAGGCCGACGGCGTGCGTCGCCTCGGGCTCGACGATCGGGATCGAGCGCAGGCGCTCGGTGAGGCCGAGCGTGTCGGCGAGCTTCTCCGGCATCACGCTCGCCCAGCGCCCGGTGCGGACGTGGCTGAACAGCACGATCATCGAGTTCGATTCGAGCGTCGGCTCGGGCGTGCCGCCGGCGGCGCGCAAGAGCTGGTCGATGATGCGCCGGTTCTGCATGTCCGGCGTCAGCAGGCAGAGCGGGATCTTCGCCACCTCCGCCCAGGTGACCTTGTCGCGGTTGCCGAGCGGGCTCTCCTGCGAGGTGAGCAGCCGGTAGTGCTCGAGATAGAGCGGCACGGCGCGCACGCGGCCGAGCGGCTCGTTGTCGATATAGGTGAGCCCGGCATCGACCTCGAGGTTCTCGAGCGTCGACAGGATGTCGATCGAGGTGCGCGACAGGATGGTGAAGGTGACGTTGGGATGCCGGGCGCGATAGGGCGTGGTCAGCGACGACACCATCGGCAGCGCGGTCGGGATGGCGGCGACGCGCAGCCGGCCGGCCAGGCCGTGCTTCAGCGCGCGGAGCTCCTGCCGCATGGCGCGGCTGTCGGCGACGATGCCGCGGGCCCAGTCGAGCACCCGCTCGCCCTCGCCGGTGAAGCCGATGAAGCGCGATTTGCGCTGCACAAGAAGCACGCCGAGCGTCGCCTCGAGCTGCTTGATCCCGGCGGAAAAGGTCGGCTGGGTGACGCCGCACTGCGCCGCCGCGCGGCCGAAATTGCGCTCGCGGGCCAGCGCGATCAGGTATTCGAGCTTGTCGATCATTGTGCGTTTTTGTGCGCCTGATGTGCGCGGTGATCAATCCATGTCAACTTGACCGCCTATCCGCAGGCGCCCAAGATTGCCGCAAAACCGGGGAAGAATAAGAGCTCAATCGCTCAACTTGCTGGGAAGACAGGTTTGGGAGGATGAACATGCCGGTAGTCTACAATCTGTGGTGGCGCGCCTGCGTCACCGCCGCAATGGCTTTCGCCGCGAGCGTGCTTGGCGTCGGATCGGCCGCGGCGTGGGAGCCGACGCGCACGGTCGAGTTCATCGTGCCGGCCGGCACCGGCGGCGGCGCCGACCAGATGGCGCGCGTCATCCAGGGCATCATCGCCAAGCACAAGCTGATGAAGCAGAACATGGTGGTGATCAACAAGGCCGGCGGCGCGGGCGGCGAAGGCTTCCTCGACGTCAAGGGCTCGAAGGGCAATCCCAACAAGCTGGTGATCACGCTCTCCAACCTGTTCACCACGCCGCTCGCCACCGGAATCCCGTTCTCGTGGAAGGACCTCACGCCGGTGGCGATGATGGCGCTCGACGAGTTCGTGCTGTGGGTCAACGCCGACACGCCGTACAAGACCTCGCAGGACTACATCGCCGCGATCAAGGCGGCGCCCGCCGGCAAGTTCAAGATGGGCGGCACCGGCTCCAAGCAGGAAGACCAGATCATCACCGTCGCGCTCGAGAAGGCGGCCGGCGTGAAGCTGACCTACGTGCCCTACAAGGGCGGCGGCGAGGTCGCGGTCCAGCTCGTCGGCAAGCACGTCGATTCGACGGTCAACAACCCGATCGAGGCGGTGGCGCAGTGGCGCGCCGGCTCGCTCCGCCCGCTCTGCGTGTTCGACAACACGCCGCTGCCGGTCAAGGACAAGATCGCCGGCGACATGGCGTGGTCCGACATCCCGACCTGCAAGAGCCAGGGCCTCGACATCGAGTACCTGATGCTGCGCGGCATCTTCATGCCGCCCGGCGTGCCCAAGGAGGCGGTCGCCTACTATGTCGACCTGATGAAGAAGGTGCGGGCGACGCCGGAATGGGCGCAGCTCATGCATGACGGCGCCTTCAACCAGACCTTCATGGCCGGCGCCGACTACGAGAAGTGGGTCGAGAAAGAGGAGGCCCGCCATCGCGAGCTGATGAAGGAAGCGGGATTCCTCGCCAACTAGAACAAGTAGAGTAACCCAAGCAGCACCATGTCCGACCATTCCAAACCCGGCTCGGCCGGTCCGCGGCAGCGCCACATCGAGATGGGCGTTGCCGCCTTCATGCTGCTGCTCGGCCTCATCACCATCGTCGGCAGCCTGCAGGCCGGCATCGGCTGGGCGGCCGAGGGACCGCAGTCGGGCTTCTTCCCGTTCTGGGTCGGCGTCATCATCGCCGCCACCAGCGCCTTCAACGTCGCGCGCGCGTTCAGGATCGACGGCGGCCGTGTCTTCGCCGAGTGGGGCCAGATCGCCCAGGTGCGCAAGGTCGTGTGGCCGATGGTGTTCTACGTGGCGGCCGTGCCCTATCTCGGCATCTACGTTGCCTCGGGACTGCTGATCGCGGGCTTCATGCGCTGGCTCGGCAAGTATGGCTGGCCGCTCACCATCGCCGTCGCCGTCGCCCTGCCGATCCTCACCTACCTCACCTTCGAAGACTGGTTCCTCGTGCCGCTCCCCAAGGGGCCGCTCGAGGACTGGCTGGGGCTGTAGGCCATGGAAGGCATGACCGACCTGCTGCACGGCTTCACCGTCGTGCTGACCTGGCAGAACTTCCTCTACATGCTGATCGGCATCTCGCTCGGCGTGATCATCGGCGTGCTGCCGGGCCTGGGCGGCGCCAACGGCGTCGCCATCCTGCTGCCGCTCACCTTCAGCATGACGCCGACCTCGGCGATCATCCTGTTGTCCTGCATCTACTGGGGCGCGCTGTTCGGCGGCGCCATCACCTCGATCCTGTTCAACATCCCGGGCGAGCCGTGGTCGGTGGCGACCACGTTCGACGGCCATCCCATGGCGCAGAAGGGCAAGGCGGGTGAGGCGCTGACGGCGGCCTTCACCTCGTCGTTCGTCGGCGCGCTGTTCGCCGTGATCGTGATCACGCTGGCCGCCCCGCTGGTCGCCAAGTTCGCGCTGGAGTTCGGCCCGGCCGAGAAATTCTCGGTGTTCTTCCTCGCCTTCTGCAGCTTCGTCGGCATGGGCAAGGAGCCGCCGACCAAGACCATCGCGGCAATGATGATCGGCTTCGCGCTCGCCGCCGTCGGCACCGACACCGTGACCGGTGGGCTCCGCCTCACCTTCGGCTCGACCGAGCTCCTGAGCGGCTTCGACTTCCTGGTGGCGGTGATCGGCCTGTTCGGCATCGGCGAGATCCTGCTCACCATGGAGGAAGGCCTCTCGTTCAAGGGCAAGGCGGCCGGCATCAACCCCGTGGTGGTGCTGCAGACCTGGAAGACGCTGCCGCGCTACTGGGTGACGCAGCTCCGCGCCTGCATCATCGGCTGCTGGATGGGCATCACGCCGGCCGGCGCCACGCCCGCCTCGTTCATGAGCTACGGCATCGCCAAGCGCGCCTCGCGCAACGGCGACAAGTTCGGCACCGGCGAGATCGAGGGCGTGATCGCGCCCGAGACCGCGGCCCACGCCGCCGGCACCTCGGCGCTGCTGCCCATGCTGTCGCTCGGCGTGCCCGGCTCGCCCACGGCGGCGGTGCTGCTGGGCGGCCTGATGATCTGGGGCCTGCAGCCCGGCCCGCTGCTGTTCGTCGAGCAGAAGGATTTCGTCTGGGGCCTGATCGCGTCGATGTATCTCAGCAACGTGGTCGGCCTCGCCATTGTGCTCACCATGGTGCCGGTGTTCGCCGCCATCCTGCGCGTGCCGTTCGGCATCATCGCGCCGATCATCCTGGTGATCTGTGCGATCGGCGCCTACACCGTGCACAACAACACCTTCGACGTGATCATGATGCTGGTGTTCGGCGTCGCCGGTTACTTCCTGAAGAAGTGCAACTATCCGCTCGCCCCGCTGGTGCTGGCGATCGTGCTGGGCGACAAGGCCGAGGAAGCCTTCCGCCAGTCGCTGCTGATCTCGCAGGGCAGCCTCAGCGTCTTTTGGTCGGGCGGCCTCGTGGCCACCATCATGACGCTCGGCCTCGTGGCCCTGTTCTGGGGCGGTATTTCCAAGCTTTTCGGCCGTTTACGCGCCGCTCTTCGTCCAGCCTGAGGTCGCTTCCGGCGCTGTGATCCGAAGGTCACTGGACGCGTCCGCATCCGTGGAATAATGAATAATGTATCTCAGCAACCGCAATCCTTGAGGGGAGGAAAGCGGCTCTCATGAGCGAAGCGCGCCTGGTGGTCGCCCCGATCGACAGTCGGGAGACGTTCAAGGACAAGGCCTACACAGCCTTGCGCAACGTCATCGTGTCGTCCGGCGTCTACCGCTCGCGCACCGACATCCGGCTCGACGAGCGGCAACTGGCGCAGGATTTCGGCATCTCGCGCACGCCGGTGCGCGAGGCGATGGCGCAGCTCGAGCGCGAGGGCTTCGTGCGCTCGGTCCCGCGCCGCGGCGTCTATGTCGTGCGCAAGACCAAGCGCGAGGTGATCGAGATGATCACCGCTTGGGCGGCGCTCGAGGGCATGGCGGCGCGACTGGTCACCGAGAACGCGAGCGACGAGCAGATCGCGGGCCTCAGGCGCATGTTCGCCACCTTCGAAGGCGACAAGCTGCACGCCAAGCTCGACGAATATTCCGAAGTGAACATCGCCTTTCACCAGACCATCATCGAGCTCTCGGGCAACCAGGTGCTGATCAAGCTGGCCGAGAACCTGTTCACCCACATGCGCATGATCCGCGGCCAGACGATCGGCGAGGACGATCGCGCCGACCGCTCGATCCACGATCACATGAACATCATCCAGGCGCTCGAGGCGCGCGCCACGGCCCGCGCCGAGGAGCTGGTGCGCCAGCACGCCCTCGGCCTCGCCGCGCACGTCGCCAAGCACGCCGACTATCTCGACTGAGGATTACCGGGAGGAACCAATGGCAGAAGCAGCCCTGAAACCAGCGGCGGAAGAGACGCAGGAGCTGACCGACGGCTTCAATCTGCTGATCGACGCCCTGAAGTTGAACGGTCTCACGACCATCTATGGCGTGCCGGGCATTCCCATCACCGATTTCGGCCGCATGGCGCAGGCGGCGGGCATCCGCGTGCTGTCGTTCCGCCACGAGCAGAACGCGGGCTATGCCGCGGCGATCGCGGGCTTCCTCACCAAGAAGCCCGGCATCTGCCTCACCGTCTCCGCGCCGGGCTTCCTGAACGGCTTGACGGCGCTCGCCCATGCCACCACCAACTGCTTCCCGATGATCCTGATGTCGGGCTCGTCGGAGCGCGAGATCGTCGACCTGCAGCAGGGCGACTACGAAGAGATGGACCAGCTCGCGATCGCAAAGCCGCTGTGCAAGGCGGCCTATCGCGTGCTGCATGCCCAGGACATCGGCATCGGCTTTGCCCGCGCCATCCGCGCCGCGGTCTCGGGCCGCCCGGGCGGCGTCTATCTCGATCTGCCGGCAAAGCTGTTCGGCCAGGTCATGAACGCCGAGGCCGGCCAGAAGTCGCTGGTCAAGGTGATCGACGCGGCTCCCGCGCAGATCCCCTCGCCCGCCTCGGTCAAGCGCGCGCTTGACGTGCTCAAGAGCGCCAAGCGTCCGCCCATCATCCTCGGCAAGGGCGCGGCCTATGCGC
>Ga0070741_10005934_pt1 | contig 26601 bp, 25 predicted proteins | sample Coa_R1_4_FD_66440 | JGI IMG/M metagenome (GOLD analysis project Ga0070741, IMG submission 66440) | Surface soil microbial communities from Centralia Pennsylvania, which are recovering from an underground coalmine fire - Coalmine... | ecosystem: Environmental > Terrestrial > Soil > Unclassified ... | reverse complement strand
CCCGATCTGTCGAGCGCGATGAAGGAAGGCGGCCGCGGCTCGGCCGGAGAGGGCGGACGCCGCCGCCTGCGCAGTGCGCTCGTCGTTGTCGAAGTCGCGCTGGCGTTCGTGCTGCTCGCCGGCGGCGGCCTGCTGATCCGCAGCTTCTTCGCGATGGTGAACACGCCGCTCGGCTTCGATGCGACGAACGTGCTGACGCTCCGCGTGCCGTTCGCCAACGATCGCTTTCCGAACGCGGAGCAGCTCACCGCGTACGTGCGCGAGGTGACCGATCGCGTCCGCGCGGTGCCCGGCGTCCGCGACGTCGCCGCCACCGACACGTTGCCGCTCGAGGGCTACAGCAACGGCATGCCGTTCCTGATCGCCGGGCGCGACGTCGTGGATCGCGCCAACCGACAGGCCTGCGGCTTCAAGGCGGTCGAGTTCACGTATTTCCGGACGCTGGGCATTCAGATCGTCAAGGGACGTCCGTTCACCGCGCGCGACGTGAAAGCCGCGCCACCCGTCGCCGTGATCAACCAGAGCATGGCGGATCGCTATTTCCCCGGCGTCGAGCCGGTCGGACAGCGGCTGCTGATTCAGGAGATCGTGCCGGGAAAGCCGCAGCTCGGGCCGGAGATTCCGTGGGAGATCGTCGGCGTCATCGCCGACGAACGGACGGCGCCGCTCGAGTACACCATGCGGCCCGGCGTGTACGTTCCGATCGCGCAAAGTCCGACGACGTCGGTCAGCCTCGTCGTGCGCGGGTCGATGCAGCCCGACGCACTCGGCCGCGCGATCACGCAGGCGATCCACGAGGTCGACCGCGATCAGGCCGTGACCGACGTGCGCACGCTCGAGCAGATGAAGAGCGAGTCGGCCGCGTCGAGCCGTCTGCGGACGACGCTGGTGGTGCTGTTCGCGGCACTGGCGCTGCTACTGTCCGCTGTCGGCGTCTACGGCGTGCTGTCGTACACCGTGGCGCAGCGCGCGCACGAGATCGGCGTCCGCGCCGCGCTCGGCGCCTCGTCGGGCGCGCTGACGCGCATGGTGCTCGCGAGCGGCGTCGCGTTGACGGCGGTCGGACTTGGGGTGGGGCTCGCCGGCGCGCTCGCGGTGACGCGGCTGCTCTCGACGCTGCTCGTTGGCGTCGGCGCCAGAGATCCCCTGACGCTTGCGACGGCGGCGGCCGCGCTGTTCGCCGTCGCGCTGGTCGCGTGTTACCTGCCGGCGCGTCGCGCCGCCTCGCTCGACCCGCTGGTCGTGCTGCGCGATGCCTGACCACGCGCGAGCGCGAAGACAAGGGCGCTTAGATAGCGGCCCACCCCTTCGATCGCTGCAACGCGGCCGTCCACCGCGACCGCAGCTCGTCGACCGTCGCCTGCGCCGTTGACGGCTCGAACCGCCGTTCGACGCGCCATTGGCCGCGAATCGCGTCGAGCGACGGCCAGTACCCGGTCGCGAGCCCCGCGAGGTACGCCGCGCCGAGCGCCGTCGTTTCGGTGACCGCGGGGCGGACGACGGGGACGCCGAGCAGATCGGCCTGGAACTGCATCAGCGTGTTGTTGGCGGCGGCGCCGCCGTCGACGCGGAGCTCGGTCAGCGCGATGCCGGAATCGACGCGCATCGCATCGAGCAGGTCGGCCACCTGATACGCGACGCTCTCGAGCGCCGCGCGCGCGATGTGGCCGGCGGTCGTGCCGCGCGTGATGCCCACGATCGTCCCGCGCGCGTACGGATCCCAGTGCGGCGCGCCGAGGCCGGCGAATGCGGGCACGAGGTACACGCCGCCGTTGTCGGCGACGGTCGCGGCGAGCGTCTCGATCTCCGGCGCGCTGCGCACGAGGCCGAGCCCGTCGCGGATCCACTGCACGACCGCGCCGCCGATGAACACGCTGCCCTCGAGCGCGTACTGCGTCGCCGATCGCGCGGAGCCGACCGCGCCGCCGATCGTCCACGCGACCGTCGTCACGAGCTGCTGCGTCGATGGGGTCGGCGTCGCGCCGATGTTCTGGAGCAGGAAGCAGCCGGTGCCGTACGTGTTCTTCGACATGCCCGGCGTCAGGCACATCTGCCCGAAGAGCGCCGCCTGCTGATCGCCGGCGACGCCGGCGATCGGCGCGCGCAGCTGGACGGCCTCGCCATACACCTCGCTCGACGAGCGCACCGCCGGCAGCAGGCTGCGCGGCACGTCGAACAGCCGGAGCAGATCCTCGTCCCAGTCGAGCGTGTGGATGTTGAAGAGCATCGTGCGCGACGCGTTGCTGACGTCCGTCACGTGCGCGGCGCCGCGCGTGAGATTCCAGATCAACCAACAGTCGACGGTGCCGAAGGCGAGCGCGCCGGCCGCGGCGCGCGCCTTCGCGCCGGGCACGTGATCGAGCAGCCAGCGGATCTTGCTCGCGGAGAAATACGCGTCGATGAGCAGTCCGGTCTTCGCCTGAATCGTCGCGCCGGCGCCGTGCGACTTCAGCTGCTCGCAATAGTCCGCGGTGCGCCGATCCTGCCAGACGATGGCGTTGTGGATCGGCTCGCCGGTCTGACGGTCCCAGACGATTGTCGTTTCGCGCTGGTTGGTGATGCCGATCGCGGCGACATCGGCGGCGGTGATCTGCGCGCGCGCGAGCGCTTCGACGGCGACGCCGAGCTGCGAAGCCCAGATCTCGCGCGGGTCGTGCTCGACCCAGCCGGCCTGCGGGAAGATCTGCGCGAACTCTTTCTGCGCGATGGCGCGGATCGCGCCGGTCTCGTCGAACACGATCGCACGCGAACTGGTCGTGCCCTGATCGAGCGCCAGCACGTAGCTCATGCGCGCACTATACAATGGCGCGCATGAAACGCGAGTTGCTCGCCGAATTCCTCGGCACCTTCATCCTCATCGTCTTCGGCGTCGGTGTGGTCGCGCAGGTGGTGCTCAGCCGACAGACGGCTGGGACGTATCTCTCCATCAACATTGCGTGGGGACTCGCGGTGGCAATGGGATGTTACGTGGCGGCGGGCGTGACGGGCGCGCATCTGAATCCGGCGGTGACGCTGGCGCTGGCCGTTCACCGCAAGTTCCCGTGGAACCGCGTGCTGCCGTACTCGCTCGCGCAACTCGCCGGCGCGTTCGTCGCGTCGGCGGTCGTCTACGCGACGTATCACGAAGCGCTGGCGGCGTTCGACGGCGGCGTGCGCCAGGTGGCGGGGCCGCTCGGGACGGCGGGCATCTGGGCGACGTATCCGCAGGCGTTTCTCAGCGTGTTTCCCGGCGGCTTCGTCGATCAGGTCGTCGGGACGGCGCTGCTCGTCGGCGTCATCTTCGCGATCATCGATCCGCGCAACTCGCCGGCGCCGCAGGGGCTCGCGCCGGTCATCGTCGGGCTGCTGGTCGTGCTGATCGGCGCGGCGTTCGGGTTCAACGCGGGATACGCGATCAATCCCGCGCGTGATTTCGGTCCGCGCCTGTTCACGTTCGTGGGGGGGTGGGGCAGCGGCGTGTTCACCGCGTCGCACGGATGGTGGTGGGTGCCGATCGTCGCGCCGTGTGTGGGCGGAATCGTCGGCGGGTGGGTGTACGACGCGTGCGTCGGCGGTCATCTGCCGCAGAAGCAGTCGACGGCTGAGTCAGTCTGAGTGCCAGGCGAGTGCCTGGCACTTGCCTGACACTCGCCTGGCACTTGCCTGACACTTGCCTGGCACTTGCCTGACACTTGCCTGGCACTCGCCTGGCACCTGCGTTGCAGCTCAGGCGCGCGTGACGCGCCGCACACGGACGCTGACGCTTGCGCTCGTTCTCGCGCTCGTCCTCGACGCCCGCCCCGCCTGCGCCTACTCGGTCCTCGCCCACGAAGCCAACGTCGATGCGCTGTGGGACCGCACGATCGCGCCGCTGCTCCGCGCGCGCTTTCCGCGCGCGACGCGCCAGGACCTCGTCGCCGCCCGCGCGTTCGCCTACGGTGGATCGGTGATTCAGGACATCGGCTACTACCCGTTCGGCAGCCACTTCTTCAGCAACCTGATGCACTACGTGCGCAGCGGCGACTTCGTCGAGACGCTGATCGCCGACGCGCGCACGCCGGCCGAGTACGCCTTCGCCCTCGGCGCGCTCGCGCACTACACGGCCGACAACACCGGACATCCCGAAGCGGTCAACCGCGCGGTCGCGATCGCGTATCCGAAGCTGCGGAAAAAATACGGCGATCGCGTCACGTACGCCGAAGCACCGGCGAACCATGTCATCGTCGAGTTCTCGTTCGACGTCGTGCAGGCCGCGGCGGGCGCGTATCTGTCCGAGGCGTATCACAGCTTCGTCGGCTTTCAGGTCGCGACCGATCTGCTCGAGCGCGCCTTTCGCGACACGTATGGCCTCGACGTCAAGGACGTGCTCGGCGACCAGGACTTCGCGTTCGCGACGTATCGCTACTCGGTCAGCCAGTTGATCCCCGAGATCACGCGTGCGGCGTGGAAAAGCAAAGCCGACGAGATCCGCAAGATCGCGCCGACGATCGACGAGAACGCGTTCGTCTACAGCTACACGAAGGCGCAGTACGATCGGGAATACGGCACCGCGTATCGCACGCCCGGGTTCTTCGCGAAGATTCTCGCGTTCCTGTACCGCCTGCTGCCGAAAATCGGTCCGCTGCGGCCGCTGAGTTTCAAGACACCGACGCCGCAGGCCGAAGCGCTCTTCGAGCAGAGTTTCCGCGACACGCGGGCACGGTACGCGCGCGCGCTCGAGGCCGTCGGCGAGCATCGCCTCGATCTGCCGAACACCGACTTCGACACGGGGAAGCCGTCGCACGTCGGCGAGTACTCGCTCGCCGACAAGACGTACCGCGAGCTCACGAAGCGGCTGAAGAAGAAGCGATCGACAGACGGGATTCCGAAGGCGCTGCGCGACGACATCGCGCGCTTCTACGCTACTTCTTCGTCAGGCGCCGCCACAGATCGGTGACCACCTGCAGCGCGGCGGCGACGCCGACGCACGTCGCGCCGATCATGAACGCGTTTTGATCGACCGTCCGATCGCGCCAGAACTCGAAGAAGCCGTATGCGAGCGCTCCGAAGCCGATGAGATAGAGCACCACTGCGCGCATCGTTATGCCAGCACCCCGTTCTGCATGCTCAACACGCGCGTCGCCCACGCGCGCGCGAACGCCTCGTCGTGCGTCGCGACGAGCAGCGCCGTGTCCCGGCGCCGCAGATCGGCGAGCAGTTCGCCCAGCTCCTCCCGACGGACCGCGTCGAGCGACGCCGTCGGCTCGTCGAGCAGCAGCACCGGCGGATCGACCGCCAGCGCGCGCGCGATCGCGACGCGCTGCGCCTCGCCGCCGGAGAGATGCCGCGGCAGTGCGTCCGCGCGGTGATCCACGCCGAACGCCGACAGCAGATCGTGCGCGCGCCGCATCGCCTGCTCGCGCGAGACGCCGTGCGCGTACACCGGCGCGAGGCAGACGTTCTGCAGCGCCGTCAGGTGCTCGAACAGGCAGTGGAACTGGAACACCATGCCGACCTGGCCGCGGACGTCGATCCGTCCGCGATCCACCGCCTCGAGCCCCGCGATCGCCCGCAGCACCGTCGTCTTGCCGGACCCGGACGGTCCCATGATCGCCACGAGCTCGCCGCGCGCGACCGACAGCGTGACGCCGCGCAGAATCTCTCGCGCGCCGCGCGACAGGTGCAGATCGGTGACCGTCAGGACGCGGTTTTCCACTGGCGTTCCAGCCGGCGCGCGAGCGCCGCGATTGGCAGCGACATCAGGAGATAGAGGCCGGCGCAGAGCGATCCCGGGATCACCCAGCTGCCGAGATTCGTCGCGAAGATCTGCGTCTGTTTCGTCAGCTCGAGTACCGTCAGCACCGACACGAGCGACGAGTCCTTCAGCAGCGCCACGAAATCGTTGGTCATCGGCGCGAGCGCGAGGCGGAACGCCTGCGGCCCGCGGACGAGCGTCAGGATCTGCCGCTCGCTCAGGCCGAGCGTGCGCGCCACTTCGAGCTGGCCCGCCGGCACCGCTTCGAGCGCGCCGCGGTAGATTTCGCTCTCGTACGCCGCGTAGTTCAGCGCGAGCCCGAGCAGCGCCGCGGCGAACGCCGGCAGCCGCACGGCGGCCGCGATGCCGTAGTAGATGACGAAGAGCTGCAGCAGGATCGGCGTGCCGCGCATCAGTTCGACGTACGCGAGCAGCGCGACGCGGATCGGCCGCGCGCCGTAGACGCGCCCCGTCGCGATCAGGACGCCGACGACGACGGCGAGCCCCATCGCGAGGCAGGAGAGCACGATCGTCACGACCGACGCGCGGAGCAGCGACGGAAAATACTGCGTCGCGGCCTGCCATTTCGTCAGCGTCGCGACGCTGGCGGCGGCGTCGAGGCCGATCACCGGATCGATCGGTTTGCCGGCGAGCACGTCGGCGTACAGCCTCGGCTGATCGTCGTTCCACACGCGCCACGTGCGGAAGATGCGCTCCAGCGTCCCGTCGCGCATGGCGCCGCGCAGAATCTCGTTGATCGTGTCGCGCAGCGGCGCGTCCGCCGCCGACAGGACGCCGACATAGTGGCCGATCGCGACCGACTGCGGCTGCACCGTGAAGCGCCCCATCGTGCGGTGCCGCCGCTCGGCGAGGACGTTGTCGAGCAGCACCGCGTCGACGCGGCCCAGCACCAGATCGCTGTACGGATGCACGTCGTCGTCGTACGACACGGCATGAAGACCGACCTCGCGCTCGGCCTTGAGGAGGATCTCGTACGCGATCGTGCCGCCGAGCGTCGCGACGGTGCGGCCGCGCAGATCGGCCAGCGAACGGAGGCGGCCGGCGTCGGCGTCGCGGACGCTCAGCACTTCGCGAAACTCGTAGTAGGGCAGCGTCACCGCAAGAGTGGTGCGCCGCGCCGGCGTGTCCTCGATGCCGCTCAGGCCGATGTCGGCGTCCCCGCGCGCGATCGACTGATCGATCGAGCTGAAGTTGATGTTGACGAACTCCGGCGTGCGCCCGAGCGCCCGCGAGATCAGCGCGGCCACGTCGACGTCGAAGCCGACGAGCGTGTCGGGATGGCTCGGATCCGCTTCGACAAACGGCGCGCCGCCTTCCGGGTCGCCGGCCCAGCGGAACACGCGCGGCGGCGCGGCCGCGCTCGCAGCCGAGCAGGCGATCAGCCACGACACACACGAAGACGCGACAGCGACGAACCATTTCTTGTACAAAGATCTCGTCGGCCGATTCGTGTGTTCGTGGTTGTCGTGGGACACCGCGCATAGATTCTAACGGTGGAGGGTTCGATGCCGAACGTGGCGTTTCTGGGGACAGGGTTGCTCGGCAGCGGGATGGTCGAAGCGCTGCGGCGGCGCGGCTGGCCGGTGACCGCATGGAACCGGACCGAGCGAAAAGCGCGCGCGCTCGAGCCGCTCGGCGTCGTCGTCGCCGCGACGCCCGGAGACGCCGTCGCGCACGCGGATCAGATCCACATGACGCTGCCCGACGACGCCGTCGTCGATCGGATCGTCGACGAGCTCGTGCCGCGGCTCCGTCCGGACGCGGTCGTCATCGACCATTCGACGACGTCGCCGAAAGGGACGAAGGCGCGCCTCGCGCGGATGCAGCACGCCGGCATCGCGTTCCTCCACGCGCCGGTGTTCATGTCCCCGCAGGCGGCACGCGACGCGACCGGACTGATGATGGTGTCGGGGCCGCGCCAGGTCTACGAACGCGTCGCCGGCGACCTGCGGCAGATGACGGGCGATCTGTGGTACGTCGGCGAGCGCGGCGACCTGGCCGCGGCGTACAAACTGTTCGGCAACTCGATGCTGTTCGTCATCACGGCCGGCCTCGCCGACGTGTTCGCGATGGCGAAGGCGAACGACGTCCCGCTGGCTGATGCCGTCAACGTCTTCAGCCGCTTCAAGGTCGCGAACGTCATCGGCTACCGCGGCGAGAAGATGGCCAAGGGCGACTTCTCGGCGATGTTCGAGATGACGATGGCGCGCAAGGACGCCCGCTTGATGCTCGACGCCGCCGACGGCGAGCCGCTGATCGTGCTCCCCGCGATTGCCGCGCGCATGGACGCCGCGATCGCCCAGGGGCGCGGCGCCGAGGATCTCGGCGCCATCGCCGCGGAGCTCGTGCGATGACGAAGACCCTCGTGGCCGTCTGCACGCTGCTGGTCGCCCTGACCGTTCTCGCGTACGCGCAGCCGCCCAATCCGAATGCGGCGGCGAACTTCATCACGATCAACGCGCCGCTCGTCGCGCTGACGCATGCGCGTGTCATCGACGGCACCGGCGCGCCGCCGCGCGAGGACCAGACGATCGTCATGCGCGGCGGCGCCATCGCCGCGCTCGGCGACAGCGCGCGGACGCCGTCGCCGGCCGGCGCCACCGTCGTCGATCTGTCGGGCAAGAGCGTCATCCCCGGCCTCGTGATGCTGCACGAGCACCTCTATTACCCGACCGGTCCCGGCATTTACGGCAATGTCGCGATCAGCTTTTCGCGGCTGTATCTCGCGGGCGGCGTGACGACGATGCGGACCGCCGGCAACGTGAACGGGATCGAAGACATCAATCTGAGCCGCCGGATCGCGTCCGGCGAACTTGCCGGACCCGACATCGACGCGACGATGCCGTACGTGAACGGCGAGAACACGTTCCTGCAGATGCACGCGATCCGCACGCCGGACGAAACGCGCGCGCACGTGAAGTACTGGGCCGACCAGGGCGCGACCTCGGTGAAGGCGTACATGCAGATCTCGCGCGCGTCGCTGAAAGCGGCGATCGACGAAGCGCACGCGCGGCATCTGAAGGTGACCGGCCACCTCTGCTCGGTCACCTACGCGGAGGCGGCCGATCTCGGCATCGACAACCTCGAGCACGGGTTCATGCCCGCGACCGATTTCGTCGCCGACAAGCGGCCGGACGTGTGTCCCGGCCAGGCGACGGGGCAGCGGACGATTGCGGCGCTCGACGAGCACGGCGCGCCGATCGCCGCGCTGATGAAGAAGCTGATCGACAAGCACGTCGCGCTGACGTCGACGCTGACCGTGTTCGAGACGTTCACGCCGGGGACGCCGCTGCCGCCGGGGCTCGACGTGCTGACGCCGTCGCTGAAGGACGCGTTCCTGCGCGCGCGCGAGCGGGCGAACGCGAACCCGCAGTCGGTGTATCGCGCGCTGTTGCCGAAGGACATGGCGCTCGAACGCGCGTTCGCGCGCGCCGGCGGGCTGCTCGTCGCCGGCACCGATCCCACCGGGTCGGGCGGCGTCGTCGCCGGCTTCTCGAACCAACGGCAGCTGGAGTTGCTCGTGGAGGCGGGATTCACGCCGGTCGAAGCGATCGCGATCGGCACGCTGAACGGCGCGAAGTATCTTGGCCGTGACGCGCGGATCGGATCGATCGCCGTCGGCAAGCGGGCCGATCTCGTGGTCGTCAATGGGAATCCAGCGGCCACGATCGCCGACGTGCGGAAGGTCGAGACGGTGTTCAAGAACGGCGTCGGTTTCGATCACGACAAACTGGTGGCGTCGGTCTCCGGGCAGGTGGGCATCTGGTAGACTGACGCGCGCGTGAGCAGTCGCCAGTCGTCACCGGACGTGGTCGTCGTCGGCGGCGGACCCGCGGGCAGCGCGGCGGCGCGGCTCCTCGCGTCGTGGGGCCACCGCGTTCGCCTGATGACGCGCGAACCGGATCGCGCGCGCGGCCTCGCCGAATCGCTGCCGCCGAGCACGCACAAGCTGCTCGCCGAGATCGGCGTCCTCGATGCGATCGAGCGCGCCGCCTTCTATCGATCCACCGGCAACACCGTGTTCTGGGCGTCGCGCGAGCCGCGCGCCGAGACGTTCGACGGCGTCGGCTTCCAGGTGCTTCGTCCCGATTTCGATGCGCTGATGCTGGACGAAGCGCGGCGTGCCGGCGTCGACGTCCAGGTCTCCAGTTTCACGGATCGTGTCTCCGCGTCGATCGTGTTGGATTGTTCGGGGCGCGCGGGCGTCATCGGACGGCGTTACCGCATCGCGCAGCCGGAGCATCGCACCGTGGCGCTCGTCGGCGTGTGGCGGCGAGACGACGCGTGGCCGATCGCGGATCCGACGCACACCGTCGTCGAGACGTTCGACGAGGGGTGGGCGTGGTCGGTGCCGATTGCCGTCGACGTGCGGCATGTCGGCGTGATGATCGATCGCGGCGCGCCGTACGGCGACGTGCTCGCGGCGACGCACGCGATGCGCGCGCTCGTGTCGGGCGCGACGCTGGAGCGCACGTTCGCATGCGACGCTTCGCTCTATCGATCGGACCGCTACGCGGGCTCCGGATTCTTCCTCGTGGGCGACGCCGGCTCGTTCATCGATCCGCTGTCGTCGTTCGGCGTCAAGAAGGCGCTCGCATCGGCGTGGATGGCGGCGGTGGCCGCGCATACCTGCCTGGTGGACGCGTCGCGCGCCGACGCCGCGATCGCCTTCTTCGATCGCTGGGAACGCGGCGTCTACGACGAGCACCTGCGCCGCTCGCGCGACTTCGCGCGCGCGGCCGTCAGCGCGCACCCGCATCCGTTCTGGACGCGGCGCGCCGACGTGCACGTCGACGCCGCCGACACGGCGGACGAACGTTCGGTCCGCGACGCGTTCGAACGGATCAAGGATGCGGACGAGATCGCCTTCGCGATGGCGAGCGATGTCCGCGTCGAAGCGCAGCCGGTCGTCCGCGGCCGCGAGATCGTGCTGGAGCCGGCGTTCGTCGGCCGCCCGGCGCTGCGCTTCGCGGCCGACGTCGATCTCGTCGCGCTGGCGCGCGTCGCGTGTCGTCATCGCCGCGTCCCCGACGTCTACGACGCGTACTGCCGCGCGTCGGCGCCGGCGCCGCTTCCCAACGTCATGTCCGGGTTGTCGCTGCTCGTGGCCAGAGGGATTCTGCATGCGAGAACGTAGCCTGCTCGCCGGAGTGATCCTGCTCGGTTTCGCGGCCGCCGCGTCGGCGCAGCCGGCGCAGCCCGCCGCCGAGGGATTCGCGATCGACAACGCCGTCGTGAAAGCGCGGTGCGGCGGCTGTCATCGCAGCGACGACAAGGGACGCCTGTCGCGCATCTCGTATCGCCGCGCCACGCCCGAGAACTGGGAGCGGACGATCAAGCGGATGGTGTCGCTCAACCACGCGCAGCTGTCGCCCGAGGACGCGCGCGTCATCCTGAAATATCTCGCCGATCGTCAGGGGCTCGCGCCCGAGGAACTGCGGCCGATCGCATTCGAGCCCGAGCGCCGCACGATCGATTACGCCTACACCGGCGACGAGATGACGGCGAACCTCTGCCAGTCGTGCCATTCGATCGCGCGCGTGCTGAGCGAGCGGCGGACGAAAGAGGAGTGGGCGCTCCTCGTCGCGATGCATCGCGGCTACTATCCGCTCGTCGACAACCAGCCGATGAATGGACCGCAAGGGTTCCGCCGGACGCGGCCGATCGACGCCGAGCCCGGTCCCGACGGGCGTCCGCCCGATACGCGCCAGCCGATGGACCGCGCGATCGAGCATCTGGCGAAGACGCTGCCGCTCGAGTCGTCCGCGTGGTCGGCGTGGTCGGCGGCGATGCAGACGCCGAAGCTCGCCGGCCGCTGGGCCGTCGCCGGATCGCAGGCCGGCAAAGGCCCGATCTACGGCGTCGTCACGATCGCGGCGGATGCCGGCGCGCCCGACAGCTTCACCACCGACATTCGTTACACCGTCGCGCGGACCGGCGAGACGATCACGCGCACCGGAAAGGCGCTCGTCTACACCGGCTACCAGTGGCGCGGCCGCGCCAACGACTGGCGCGAAGTGCTCTTCGTCGAGCGCGACTGGAAGACGATGTGGGGACGCTGGTTCAGCGGCGCGTACGACGAGACGGGCATCGACGTCACGCTGACGCGTCTCTCCGGCGAACCGATCGTCTTCGGCACGAGCGTCACGGCGATCAAGAGCGGCTCGGCCGGCCAGAGCGTGCGCATCTTCGGCGCGAACCTGCCCGCGTCCGTGCGGCCGGACGACATCGGTCTCGGCCGCGGCGTCAGAGTGACGCGCGTCGCCAGCGCGACGAACGACGCGATCGCGATCGACGTGGACGTCGACGCCGCCGCGCCCATCGGCGCGCGCGATCTCTCCGTCGCCGGCACCGTCAAGCCGGCGGCCCTCGTCGTCTACGACAAGGTCGACGGGATCAAGGTGTTGCCGCAGGCGGGGATGGCGCGCGTCGGCGGCAACGTGTTCCCGAAGCAGCTCGCGCAATTCGAAGCCATCGGGATCAACAACGGCCCGGACGGCAAGCCGGACACCGACGACGATCTGAACCTCGGCCTCGTCGACGTGAAGTGGTCGATCGAGGAATACACTGCGACCTTTGCCGACGACGACGCGCAGTTTGTCGGATCGATCGATCAGCACGGACTCTTCACGCCGAACGTCGACGGCCCGAATCCGAAACGGTCCGGCAATCGGAACAACGTCGGCGACGTGTGGGTCGTCGCCGACTACGAGGGCGCCAAGCCGATTCGCGCGCGCGCGCATCTGCTCGTCACCGTGCCGCTCTACATGAACTGGTTCAGCGAGGAGAGCAAGTGACCCTTCGAGCGGCTCAGGAGGAGCGGCCGATGTGGGTCGCACGCGAGCATCACCGCTTCGAAGCCGCCGGGAAGCCGTTTGTCTATCTCGTGCCGAGCGCGGCGATCTTCGAGCTGGACGAGGCGGCCGACGCGCTGCTGCGCGCGTTGAACACGCGTCCGCACGCGCACGAGGAGCTCGCGCGTCGACAGGCCGAGGGGGAGCCGGGATTCGAGCACGTCGACGACACGCTCGCCGAGCTCGTGCGCGTGCAGGCGATCGGCGAAGTCGCCGCCCGTCCCGCGCCGCCGCCCGCGCCGCCGCGCAACATCATCCCGCTCGTGCCGTTGACGACGATGGTGTTGAACGTCACGAACCAGTGCAACCTGAGCTGCACGTACTGCTACGAGTACGGCGAGGACAAAATCGTCAACACCGAGAACGGCCGGCAGCCGAAGTTCATGACCGAGGAGACCGCGCGCGAAAGCGTCGAGTTCCTCCTGCGCGAATCGGGCGCGGTCGCGCACATCACGTTCTTCGGCGGCGAGACGCTGCTGAACTTCCCGGTGCTGCAGCAGACGATCGCGTACGCGCGCCGCCGCGCGGCGGAAGAAGGCAAGGCGGTCGACTTCAGCCTGACGACGAACGCCACGCTGCTGAAGCCGGAGGTCATCGAGTTTCTCGCCGAGAACCGGATCGGCGTCACGATCTCGATCGACGGCCCGAAGGAAGTGCAGGACAAGTTCCGCGTCTTCAACAACGGCGCCGGCAGCTACGACCTCGTCGCGCCGAAGATCAAGGAGCTCCTGAAGCGCCACCGCTCGCGTCCGATCGGCGCGCGCGTGACGCTGACCTCCGCGAACATGGACGTCCAGCGGATCTTCCGCCACCTGACGCAGGACATCGGCTTCTGGGAAGTCGGCTTCGCGCCGGTGACGACGGCGTCCGTGCGCGAGCACGCGATCTCCGATGCGGGCTACGACCGGATGCTCGATCAGTTCCGCGAGCTGGCGTTCGAGTTCTGCGAGGCGGCGGCGTCGAACCGCCATCACGGCTTCTCGAACGTGAAGGAGACGCTCGAGGAACTGCACAAGGGCGTCAGCAAAGCCTATCCATGCGGCGCGGGTCTCGGCCTGCTCGGCGTCGCGACCGACGGCGACGTCGCGCTGTGCCATCGGTTCGCCGGCAGCGACGCGCACAAGGTCGGCAGCGTGCGCGACGGCGTCGATCGCGGCGCGCAGCAGGCCTTTCTCGACAAGCACCACATCGCGCACAAGACCGACTGCCGCGTCTGCTGGGCGCGTCCGCTCTGCTCGGGCGGCTGCTATCACGAGGCGCACACCCGTTACGGCGACACGGCGCACGCGAACCTGCACTACTGCGAGTGGATCCGCGGATGGACCGACGTCTGCCTGCAGGTCTACGGCGAGCTCTCCGTCCGCAACCCGGCGTTCTTCGCTCAATTCGAGGACGAGCATGAAGCATCTCAAGCCCGTTAACCGCAAAGCCGCACGGATCGAGGAAGCCACGCTTCGACACGATCAGGCCGCCGGCGGAGACGTCGTCGCGCTCCAGCGCACCGGACTGCCGCAGAATCCGCATTTCCCGCTCGGCTGCTCGCTCGTGTTCTCGCCGGGATGGGAAGCGGATCGCAGCGGCGGCACCGCCGGGTTGTGCCAGCCGGTCGAGCGCGATCTGTTCGACTGCCACATCGGCTGCTATTGGCCGGCGCAGGTGCCCGACCAGCTCAATCACGCGCCCGACTGGACGTCGAAGTGCGCCGCCGCCCAGAAGGACTGGCGCAAGATCGACCTGATCTTTCCGTGATGACGACCATGAAGACGCTCGTCACGCTCGCGCTCGCGGCGCTCGTCGTGTCCGGCTTCGGCCGGACGGCTCCCGACAAGAAGATCTCGGCCGGCAACGGCACGCTGATCATCGGCTCGTACCCGAAGCAGTTCTGGATCATCGACGAGGCGACGGAGAAGATCGTCGGCACGATCCCGTTCCAGTCGGGCATCCCGCGCCGGACGACCTTGTCGCGCGATCGCAAGCGCTTCTACACGATCGAAGCGCAGATGGAGACGGTCGAGATCCTCGACATCGCCTCGCGCAAGACGATCGATCGCTTCACCCTCAGCGAGGGGAACAAGAAGGTTCGCATCCGGAGCCTCGAACCCGATCCGCTGCACCGCTTCGTCGTGATGCTCACCGCGTCGGCGACCAAGCTCGTCGATCGCTTCGAGATCGGCACGCCCACGCTCGTGCAGTACGACCTCGCCTCGCACAAAGTGGTCCGCACGATTCCGTGGCCGAACAACGAGGAGCGGCAGAACGCGAGCATCATGTTCTCGCCCGATGGGAAGCTGATGTACCTGTTCACCGACCAGGACATCCTCATCTACGAGACGACGACCTTCACGCAGGTCGACAAGTGGGAGCTGTCGAAGCCGATCGAGGAGGGCTTCGGCCGTCTCGAGTTCGGTCCGCGCGACGTCATCAACGACGAGCCCGGCTTCTACACCGCGCTGTTCCAGGTTTCGGATCCGATTCAGCATCGGCGGACAATGGGGATCGGACGCGTGAACCTGGCGGCGAAACGCGTCGACTTCTACACGCTCGGCCCGGCGACGCCGGTCAGCTTCGCGATGACGCCGGATCGCAAGAGCGCCTACGGCCTCTACGACGAGATCGGCCGCTACGAATTCTGGAAGTTCGACCTCGTCAACCGCAAGCTCGCGAACCGCGTCGAGTTCAAAGGGCGTCCGCGCATGGGACTCAAGACGAGCTCAAACGGGAAGGTGCTGTACATCTACGTCGCCGGCAACACGATCGATCTCTACGATGCCGACACGTATCAGTACCTGCGGACGATCACGCTCGACGGCGACATGACGACGGATCTGTTCGTGTTCCCGACCGCACCGTCCGCGATGACCACGCCGTCGCAGCATTGATCGCACGGCGGTGGACCAAGACTTCCGTCGGGCCCTCCGGTTCATCCTGCCGCACTGGCGGCGCCTGGCGCTCGTCCTCGCCCTGAGCGTCGCCAGCACGGCGCTCTCGCTGTACCTGCCGCTGCTGTCGCGCGACTTCGTCGACCGCGCGCTGATCGGCCGCGACATGGCGACGCTCGTCCGCGTCGTCGTCATCTTCGCGGCGGTGTCGGTGGCGGCGTTCCTCGTCAACGTCGCGAGCGGATTGCGCTACACGCGCGTGTCGGCGGACATCCTGTTCGACATGCGGCTGGAGATGTACCGGCATCTGCAGCGGCTGTCGCCGCGCTTCTACGCGCGCACCCGGATGGGCGACATCATGTCGCGCATCAACAACGACATCGGCGAGATTCAGCGGATTGCGGCGGAGACCGCGCTTGCGTGGGTGGGCAACGTGCTGTTTCTCGCCGGAACGATGGTGATGCTCGCGTGGCTCGATGTGCGGCTGTTCGCGGTCACGATTGCGACGGCGCCGCTCGGCCTGTGGGCGCTGGTGCACTTCCGCCGGCGGTTCGAGCGCGAGGTCGCCGAGCTGCGTCAGCGCAGCGCGGACATCGGCAGCTTCCTGATCGAAACGCTGCAGGCGACGCGCCTCGTCGTCGCGTCGAGCGCCGAGACGCGCGAGGTCGCGCGCTTCGGCGAACGGAATGCGTCGTTCGTGCGCGCGCTGATGTCGATGCAGGTGATGGCGTACTTGTCCGGCGGCCTGCCGGGACTGATCGCCGGCGCCGGCGGCGGACTCGTGTTCGTCTACGGCGGCGTGCGCGTGATTCACGGCGCGATGACCGTCGGCACCTTCGTCGCGTTCATGGCGTACCAGATGCGCTTCATGCCGCCGCTGCAGGCGCTGATGGGGATGTACGCGAACCTCGCGACCGTCCGCGTGTCGCTGCGGCGCGTCGCCGAGATCCTCGACGAGCCGATCGAGATCGTCGAAGCCGCCGGCGCGGCGCCGCTCGGCGCGGTGCGCGGCGATGTCGCGTTCGACGAGGTGACCGTCACGTACGGACGCGGCGGTCCGGTGCTCGAGCGGCTGTCGTTCGAGGTGCGCGCGGGCGAGACGGTGGCGATCGTCGGTCCGAGCGGCAGCGGCAAGTCGACGATCGCGGATCTGCTGCTGCGGCTGATCGATCCCGACGAGGGGCGCGTGCGGATCGACGGGCGCGATCTGCGCGGCGTGCCGCTGGCCGACCTGCGGTCGCGTGTCGCGCTCGTGGAGCAGGAGCCGTGCATCCTGCACGCGACGCTGCTCGAGAACATCCGCTACGCGCGGCCGGACGCGAGCGACGACGAGGTGACCGCGGCGGTGCGGCAGGCGGCGCTCGCGCCGTTCGTCGCCACGCTGCCGGACGGGCTCCAGACGATCGTCGGCGAGCGCGGGACGGCGCTTTCGGCGGGCGAGCGTCAGCGGGTGGCGATCGCGCGCGCGCTGCTGCGTCAGCCCGACGTCCTGGTCCTCGACGAGCCGAGCGCGGCGCTCGATCCCGAGTCGGAGCGCCGGATCGCCGACGGCTACGCGTCCGTGATGCGCGGACGGACGACGATCGTGATCACGCATCGGCTGGACCTGGCGGCGCGCGCCGACCGCGTCATCGATTTGACGGTGCCAGGCACCGTCCGCGTCGCCGTCATCGACAGCGGCGTCCACGCGAGTCACCCCCACGTCGGCGGCGTCGCCGGCGGCGTCGCCATCGACGCTGACGGCCGCGAGACCGACGACTACGTCGACCGCCTCGGCCACGGCACCGCCGTCGCCGCCGCGATCCGCGAAAAAGCGCCGGACGCCGAACTGTACGCCGTCCGCGTCTTCGACCGAACCCTGTCGACCGGCATCGCGTCGCTGGTGCAGGCGATCGACTGGGCCGCGCGAGCCGGCATGCACGTCGCCAATCTGAGCCTCGGCACGTCGACGAGCGCGCACGCGCCGATCCTTCGCGACGCGGTCACGCGCGCGACCGCCGCCGGACTCATCATCGTCTCCGCGCGGCAGGACGAAGGCGTCCGGTGGCTGCCGGGCAGCCTGCCGGACGTCGTCCCCGTGGAGCTCGATTGGAGCTGTCCGCGCGACGCGTATCGTCACGCGTGCGTGGACGGCGTCACCGTCTTTCGCGCGTCAGGTTATGCGCGGCCGATTCCGGGTGTGCCGCCCGAGCGGAACCTGCACGGCATCAGCTTCGCCGTCGCGAACCTCAGCGGCTTCGTCGCGCGCGCCCGCGCGGACCACGCGACGCTCGACGCCGTGGTGCGCGCGCTCACTGCTTGTTGAACACGCCCTGCAGCACCTCCGCTTGATTGGTCGGCAGGTTCGTCGGTCCGAGCTGGACCGTCATGGTCATCGCGCCGCTCGACGTGATCGTCACGGTAACGCTGACTCGGACGCGGGCGGCCGATCGACGCCGCGCCGCGCGACGGGAAGATGGCGATGGCCCGGCGCGGCGACGCCTGCAGCCACCCGTATTACTGGGCCGCGCTCGTCGCGAGCGGCCGCGCCGACGCGCCGATCGGATCGACGCCGGCCGACACGGTGTCGCGTGTGCTACCGTGGATCCCGATCGTCGCCCTCGCAGTCGCGGCGGCGATGGTCACGGCAAGCCGATGGCATTTGTCATCCGCCTCCTCGTAAACGCGATCGCCCTTTGGGTGGCGACGCGCATCGTCCCGGGCGTCGCCTACAGCGGCGACGTGCTCCCGTTCCTCGGCGTCGCGCTCGTGTTCGGCATCGTCAACGCCTTCGTCGGGCCGGCGGTGAAGTTGCTCGCGCTGCCGCTCATCATCGTGACGCTCGGCGTGTTCCTGCTCGTGGTGAACGGCCTGATGCTGTGGCTGACGAGCGCCCTTGCGGGCACGCTCGGCCTCGGGTTTCACGTCAGCGGATTCTGGGCGGCGTTTTTCGGCGCGCTCGTCGTCAGCGTCGTCAGCACGCTGCTGTCGCTGATGATTCGCGAGCGGCGGGACGCGTAGCGCCGGCGCGGCGCGCCACCCACTCGATCGCCGCGACCGCTTCGGGAATCGAGCGCTCGACGTTCGGCGACAGCGTTTCGCCGAATCCGAACCGCTCGCCTTCGATCGTGACGAGATACGCCGGCGGCCGGCGGCCGAACAGGCGCGCGGTCCAGGCGACGAGCGAGGCGGGGCCGAGGCCGTGCGCCGAGCCGTCGGCGTCGGCGTCGTGTTCGAGGCGCTCGACGTGGACGCGGCCGGGATGATCGCCCGTCCGCGCGTCGACGAAGATGACGAGATGTGCGAGCGCGATGTCGCCGGCGAGCTCGGGCGTCAGCGTCTGCACGATCTGGATGGAGACGTCCGGCCGCCGCGCCATCATCTGCTCCACGGCGATCCAGCCGACGCCGTCGTCGCCGCGCAGGCGATTGCCGTAGCCGATGACGAGCGTCATCCGCGCCTCGCGATCTGCGACACGACGTCGCCGCCCGCGTCCACGATCTGCACGACGAGCGGCATCGATCCGACGGCGTGCGTGGAGCAACTGAGACACGGATCGAACGCGCGGATGCCGGCTTCGATCCGGTTCAATGTGCCCTCGGTGAACTGCCCGCGGTCGATGACCTGACGCGCGATCTGCAGGATCGCGCGGTTCATCGCGAGGTTGTTCTGGCCGGTCGCGATCAAGAGATCGACCCACTGCACGAGGCCGTCGTGGTCCACTTTGTAGTGATGGAAGAGCGTGCCGCGCGGCGCTTCCGAGACGCCGAGCCCTTCGCCGCGATTGCGGCTCGCCTTCGCGCGCACGTCGGTCGACAGCACGCGCGGGTCGTCGAGCAGCCGCGCGATCTTCTCGAGGCCGTAGACGATTTCGATCAGGCGCGCGTAATGGTAGTGGAACGAGCTGAGGACGGCGCCGCGACCGAGCTGCCGGAACTCGGCGAGCTCGGCGTCGGCGAGCGGCGTGCCGCAGGTCGAGGCGGCGTTCAGCCGCGCGAGCGGCCCGACGCGATACATGCCGGCCGGATAGCCGAGCGGCGCGTAGTACGGGAACTTCAGATAGCTCCAGGGTTCGACGGCTTCGGCAATCAGCGCGCGGCACGCGTCGCCGGTCAACTGGTCGGCGACGATTCCGCCGGTCGCGTCGACGAAGCGCAGGAGACCGCCGTAATGCTCGAGCGAGCCGTCCGGCGCGACCATGCCGAGAAAGAGTGACGGCATGTTGCCGAACGAGCGCGCTTCCGGCTGGTGCGTATCGAGGCGCTTCTTGAACCACGTCAGCATGTCCGACGCGGTGGCCTGCGCCTCGGGCAGCATCGTGAAGATGCGATCGCGTCCGTCCGCGGCGAGCGGCGCGTTGACGCCGCCCGGAATCGCCCACGTCGGGTGGATCCGCTTGCCGCCGAGAATTTCGATGACGGTCTGGCCGAACTGCCGCAGGCGGATGCCGCGCCGCGCGAACTCGGGATCCTCGGCCGCCACGCCGAGGATGTGCCGCCGCGCCGGATCGGCGTCGTACCCGAGCAGCAAATCGGGCGACGAGAGATAGAAGAAGCTGAGCGCGTGCGACTGCACGATCTGCGCGAGGTTCATGACGCGCCGAAGCGTCAGCGCGGTGTCCGGCACGTCGACGGCGAGAATGCGATCGCCGGCGTCGGCGGACGCGAGCATGTGGCTGACCGGGCAGATGCCGCAGATGCGCGACGTGATCGTCGGCATCTCGGTGAAGTGCCGCCCCTCGCAGAACTTCTCGAAGCCGCGGAATTCCGTGACGTGGAAGCGCGCGTCGGACACCTCGCCGCGATCGTCGAGGTGGATCGTGATCTTCGCGTGTCCTTCCACGCGCGTGACGGGGTCGATGACGACAGTGCGCGGCATGGGTTATCCGAGGGTGGCGCGGTCGCGCAGGTTCGGATCGCGGCCGGCGACGAGCTCGCGCAGGGCGTGGTGGATCGCATCCGCCGACGGCGGGCAGCCGGGCAGGTAGAAGTCGACGCGGACGAGCGCGCGCAGCGTCAGCACCTTGTCGAGCAGCGGCGGCACGCATTCGAGCGGCCTGCCGTACACGCGATCGAGCACGGGCGCGGCGCCGCCGAGCGGGTTGCGCAGCGCCGTCACGTTCCCGGTGACCGCGCAGTCGCCGAGCGCGACCAGCACCGCCGATCGCTCGCGCACGATCTGGATCGTGCGCACGTGATCCTCGTTCGCGATGGCGCCTTCGACGAGCGCGACGTCGACGCGCTCCGGAAACGCTTTCACGTCCATGAACGGCGAGAACACGAGATCGAACGACTGCGCGAGCTCGACCAGCCGTTCGTCCATGTCGAGCAGCGACATATGGCATCCGGAGCAGCCGCCCAGCCACACGGTGGCGACGCGAGGGCGCGTCATCGAATCCACAGCTTCTGCTCCCGCGCCGTTTTCAGATAGCTGAGGAAGCTGCGATCTTTTCGCGGGCTGCCGGCGTGGGTGCCCTTCTCGAAGATCGCGCCGGTGGGGCAGACGCGCACGCACTTGCCGCAGCTCGTGCACGATTCCGACTCGCCCCACGGCTGATGCATGTCGGCGACGATGCGCGACTCGCCGCCGCGGGCCATGACGTCCCAGGTGTGCGCTCCTTCGATCTCGTCGCAGACGCGCACGCACCGCGTGCAGAGGATGCAGCGGTTGTGGTCGAGCACGAATCGCTCGTGCGACGCGTCCATGGACAGCGCCGGCGCCTGATGCTCGTAGCGGACGTGGTGCAGTTCCATCGACACGGCGAGGTCCTGCAACTCGCAGCGCGTGTTCGCGACGCACACCGAGCAGACGTGGTTGCGCTCGGCGAGCAGCAGCTCGACGATCTGCCGCCGATACGCGTCGAGCGCCGGCGACCGCGTCGTCACGTCGAGTCCCTCGGCCGCGGTGGTCAGGCACGCGGGCTGCAGCTTCGGCGAACCGGCGATCTCGACGAGGCACAGGCGGCACGCGCCCACTTCCGACAGCCCCGGCACGTGACAGAGCGTCGGGATGTGGATGCCGTTCTCGCGCGCGACGTCGAGGATCGTCTGATCGTCGCCAGCGGACACCGGCTTGCCGTCGATCGTCAGCGTCTTGACGGCCATTTAGCTCGCGCCTCCCATGCGGCAGACACCCGCCGGACAGCGCTTGTCGACGATGTGCGCCAGGTACTCGTCGCGGAAATGCCGCAGCGTGCTCTTGACCGGGTTCGCGGCGGTCTGGCCGAGGCCGCACAGGCTCGTGCGCGTCAAGAGCTCGCTCAACTGCTCGAGCAGCCGCAGGTCGCGCTCGTCCGCGCGTCCCTCGGTGATCTTCGTCAGCAGCCCGTGCATCTGCACCGTGCCGGCGCGGCACGGGATGCACTTGCCGCACGACTCGTCGCGGCAGAACTCCATGAAGAAGCGCGCGACGTCGACCATGCACGAACGATCGTCCATGACGATGAGTCCGCCGGACCCCATGATCGAGCCGATGCCCGCGAGCGACTCGTAGTCGACCGGGAGATCGAGATGGTCTGCCGGGATGCAGCCGCCAGACGGCCCGCCGGTCTGCGCGGCCTTGAACGATCGGCCGTCGGGGATGCCGCCGCCGATGTCGAAGATGATCTCGCGCAGCGTGAGCCCCATCGGCACTTCGATGAGACCGGTGCGCGCGATGGCGCCAGCGAGCGCGAACACCTTCGTGCCTTTGCTCTTCTCGGTGCCGATCGCCGCGTACCACGCGCCGCCGCGCTCGACGATGGGCGCCACGTTCGCGAACGTCTCGACGTTGTTGATGAGCGTCGGCCGATTCCACAGGCCGCGCGCGGCCGGGAAGGGCGGACGCGGGCGCGGCGTGCCGCGGCGGCCTTCGATCGATGCGATGAGCGCCGTCTCCTCGCCGCACACGAACGCGCCGGCGCCGATGCGGAGATCGATCCGGAAATTGAGCGCGGAATCGAAGATGCGGTTGCCCAGCAGCTGCAGCCGCTCCGCCTGCTTGATCGCCGTCTTCAATCGGGCGATCGCGAGCGGGTACTCGCCGCGCACGTAGACGAACCCCTGCTCCGCGCCAACCGCGTAGCCGGCGATCGCCATCCCTTCGAGCACGCGGTGCGGATCGCCTTCGAGCACGCTGCGATCCATGAAGGCGCCCGGATCGCCCTCGTCGGCGTTGCAGATGACGTACTTCGTCGGGCCGTCGGCCTTCGCGACCGTGCTCCACTTCAGTCCGGTCGGGTAGCCGCCGCCGCCGCGTCCGCGCAGGCCGCTCGCGACGATCTCGTCGACGACGTCGTGCGCCGTCATCTCGGTGACCGCTTTCTGCAGTGCGCGGTAGCCGCCGGCTGCGATGTAGTCCTCGACGCGTTCGGAATCGATCCGCCCGGCGTTCGCGAGAACGATCCGGTCCTGCGCAGCGAAGAACGACGCTTCGTCCGTGTTGCGCCCCTCGGCCGGCAGCGTGCCGGCGCGCGCGTGCGCGACGAGAATCGCCGCCAGGCTCGGCGTCGCGCGATCGTAGAGCGCGCGATCGTCCGGCGTGTCGACCCGCACGAGCGGGCCGGCGTGACACAGGCCGAGGCAGCCGGTGCCGACGACGCGGACGCCGTCGAGCGCCGCGTGCGTGACGCCGTCGGCGATCGCCTGGCGAACGGCCGCGGCGCCCGACGACAGGCAGCCCGCCGCGGTGCACACGGCGATGCGGCAGCGCTGCGCGTCCCACGCGGCCGTTTCGCGTTCGCGGATCGCGTCGATGTCTTCAGCGCCCATGATCCGTCCAGCGGGCGAGCCGCGCGATCGTCAGCGCGACGCTCAATCCGCCCGCGACCTCTTCGTCGAAGACGACCGCGGGCGCGAGACCGCAGGCGCCGAGACAGCGGGCGGTGACGAGCGACAGCGCGCCGTTCGGCGTCGTCTCGCCCGCTTTGATGCAGTACTGCCGCTCGACCGCGGCGAGGATCGCCGCCGTGCCTTTCACGTAGCACGCGGTGCCCATGCAGACGACGCAGGTGTGCTCGCCTTTCGGTTTGAGCGAGAAGAAGTTATAGAAGGTCGCGACACCGTACACGCGGCTCGGCGGCACCTTCAGCGATCGCGCGACGTAGATCAGGCAGTCGAGATCGAGAAAGCCGAACAGCTCCTGCGCCGCGTGCAGCACTTCGAGCAGCGCGTCCGGCGAGTGCCGGTGTCGCTTCATCGTCGCATCGAGAATTTTGAACCGCTTGTCGCCGCTCGGATGCGCGGGAGCGGCCGCCGGGATCGCCGTGGGCATACGGATAGCGATGGCCGTGAGTGCGGATTGAATGCCGCGCCGTTTTCCGAAGGAAAGCGGCCGATGCAGGTGCGCGACGGCCGGGTGATGCCGAGTTTTCGGCGGTCCGGTTCTACAATTGAGCTGCTTGAGTTCCGGCCTCGGTCGCATCCTCGGTCGCATCCGCTATGGCCTGCCCGCGGACGACTACATCGAACCGTTGCTCGCGCGTCTCGTGGATCCTGTCGTGTTCGAACTTGGTGCGCGCCGCGGCGAGGACACCGTGCGGCTCGTGCGCTACCTGCGCGCGCCGTATCAGTACTTCGCGTGGGAGCCGGACCCGCGCAGCCTCCCGACGCTGCGGGCCGCGGCGAGCGCGCTGGCGGGCGTGACGATCGTCGAGGCCGCGGCGGGCGCGGAGGACGGGACCGCGCAATTCCATCTGTCGTCGCGCGCGGACGGCGGCACGTTCACCGATGCCTCGTCGCTGCTGCGCCCGACGCCGCTGATGCAGCAGGTCGTGCCGTGGATCGCCTTCGACGAGCGCGTCACGGTCCACGTGAAGACGATCGATCGCTTTTGCGCGGACCAGGGGATCGATCGGATCGACTTCATCTGGGCCGACGTGCAGGGCGCCGAGCGGCTGGTCGTCGCCGGCGCGCGGCGGATGCTGCCGCGGATCGCGCTGCTCTTCCTCGAGCACAGCGCCGACATCTTGTACGAAGGGCAGTGGACGTTCGACGAGATGATGTCGACGCTCGGGCCGCGCTGGTCGATCGTGAAGCGCTTTGCGAACGACGTGCTGCTGTGCAACCGCGATCGCATCGACCCGCCACGCGGCGCCGACTGGATGCGGTGCCTGCGCGGATGCTGGAGAGATCTGCGGTGAGGGCGCCGCGCTACTATCGGACGAAGCGCGCGCTCGGCGCGCTCGTGCGCCTCGCCGGCCGCGTGCCCGGCCTTGCCGCGTGGAGCGAGCGGCGTCGGGTCCGGTTGCGCTCGTACGGCTTCACGGACAATGCCGGCTACTACGCGCAGTGGGGCCAGGATCAGTTCGTCGATCAGATCGTCTTTCGCGAGCAGCGCGGCGGCACGTTCGTGGACATCGGCGCCAACGACGGCGTCGCGCTGTCGAACACGTACTTCCTGGAAACGGTTCGCGGCTGGACGGGCCTGTGCGTGGAGCCGCAGCCGACCGTCTTCGCCGCGCTGCGCGCCGCGCGGCGCTGCGACTGCGTCGAGGGATGCGCGGCGACGAGCGACGGCGAAGCGGCGTTCACGATCGTCGACGGCGTATCGAACGTGCTGAGCGGCCGGCCGGATGTCTTTCCCGACGGTCACGCGGCGCGCATCGCCGAGAGCGTGCGCGTCGAGGGCGGCCTCGTCCGCTCGATCATCGTCCGGTGCTACGAGGTCAACGCGCTGATCCGCCGGCACGGGTTGACGTCGGTCGATTTCCTATCGATCGATACGGAAGGCGGCGAGGCCGAGCTGCTCGCGGCAATCGATCTCGACCGCTTTCGCGTCCGCGCGATCGCGATCGAGAACAACTACGCGGACCGGCGCATCGAACGCGCGCTGGACGCCCGCGGCTACGACTTCGCCGCGTGGATGGGGTCCGACGAAATCTACGTGCGGCGTTCATGACGCGCACGACGATCGTCCACACGCACGGCGGCGGGCGCTTCGGCAACCAACTCCTCCTGTTCGGGCACCTGATCTCGCTCGCGGCGACGCATCGCGATCTCGAGATCGTCCACGTGCCGTTCTGGCCGTACTCGGATCTCTGCGACGGGACGCGCGACAACCCGCTCTGTCTGTTTTCCGCGGATCGCACGCCGTATCGGTGGGCGCAGCCCCTTCCGTCGCTGACGCGGGCGGCGGCGCGCCTGCTGCCGGCGCGGGTCGCGCGATCGGTCGGCTATCGTCTGCCGCGCCTGTGCCATCGCCTGGCCGGCCGGCGATCGATCGATCTCGACTACAAGCCGCTCGTCGACATCGGCGCGCCCGAGTTCGTCGAACGGCTCCGCGCCTCGCGGTGGGTGCTGTTGTCGGGATACGACCTGCGCGCCTGGGACGCCTTCCACGCCGAACACGATCGCATCCGCGCGTTTCTGCGGCCGGCGCGCCGCTTTTGGGACGCGGCCGATCGTTTTCTCGCGCCGCTGCGGCAGCGGCACGATCCGCTCGTCGGCGTCCACATCAGGCGGACGGATTATCGCGTGTGGCACGGCGGGCGGTTCTGCTTTGACGATCGGCAGTACGCGGCGTGGACCGCGCAGATGCGCAAACGCTGGGGCGCACGAACCGGGTTCGTGCTGAGCGCCGACGAGACGGTGGACCGTGCGGCCTACGATCCGGCGTACTGTCACTGGTCGGACGGAACGGCCGGCGGCTCCGGTCACTTCCTCGATGCGATGACCACACTCGCCGGCTGCGACGTGGTCGCGGCCGCGCCGAGCACGTTCGCGGCGTGGACCGCGTCGTTCGGCGCGCGGCCGCTGCTGGTGCTTGGCGCTGATGTCGACGCGGCGACCGAGCCGCTGCTGCACGACGTCTGGCGCGACGGACGCCGGCACGCGTTGATGTCGTTCGCCGTGTGGTGACGCGCGTCTGTGTTCAGGCGCGGCGGCGTTTTCGGAGGAACCACCACTGCGCATGTAGCCACGTACGGCGCGATTGCGGTGATCGCGGTGTGTGCGCGGCCTCGAGGCGCCGACTTTTGTGGCTTGGAGCGCGACTCGGGTACGACGTCGCCACAACAAAAAAAGCCCGGCGAACCGGGCCTGTTGACGTCGTGGTGCGGAAGCGGGGATTTGAACCCCGACTGGATTGCTCCAACTAGCTCCTGAGGCTAGCGCGTCTGCCGTTCCGCCACTTCCGCACGGAAAATTGCCGCTGGCAGGAACCCTCAGTATACCGCAAC
>Ga0070741_10005933_pt1 | contig 26601 bp, 20 predicted proteins | sample Coa_R1_4_FD_66440 | JGI IMG/M metagenome (GOLD analysis project Ga0070741, IMG submission 66440) | Surface soil microbial communities from Centralia Pennsylvania, which are recovering from an underground coalmine fire - Coalmine... | ecosystem: Environmental > Terrestrial > Soil > Unclassified ... | reverse complement strand
AAGATGGCGACGGGGGAGGACGCCGACGACGAGTCCCTCGGCGGCGCCGAGATGCACGCCCGCATCTCCGGCCTGGCCGACTACATGGCCGACGACGAGGTCGACTGCATCCGCATCGGCCGCCAGATCGTCGCCGACCTCGGCTTCCGCAAGCTCGGCCCCGGGCCCGACCGCCCGGCCGAGCCGCCGCTCCACGACCCCGAGGAGCTGCTCGGGATCGTGTCGGTCAACCTCAAGGTGCCGTTCGACCCCCGGGAGGTGCTGGCCCGCATCGTCGACGGCTCCCGCTTCTCCGAGTACAAGCCGCTCTACGGCCCGGCGCTCGTCACCGGCTGGTGCCATGTCCACGGCTACCGGATCGGCGTGCTGGCCAACGCCCACGGCGTCCTCCAGAACGAGGAGTCGCAGAAGGCCACCGAGTTCATCCTCCTCGCCAACCAGAGCGACACGCCGCTTTTGTTCCTGCAGAACACCACCGGCTACATCGTCGGCACGGCCTACGAGCAGCGGGGGATCATCAAGGACGGGGCCAAGATGATCAACGCCGTGGCCAACAGCGCCGTGCCCCACATCACGATCCTCATGGGCGCCTCCTACGGCGCCGGCAACTACGGCATGAGCGGGCGGGCCTACGACCCCCGCTTCCTCTTCTCCTGGCCCAACGCCAAGACGGCGGTGATGGGCCCCGAGCAGCTGGCCGGCGTGATGTCGATCGTGGCCCGCCAGGCGGCGGCCGCCGCCGGCCGGGAGTTCGACGAGGCCGAGGACGCCAAGCGCCGCCGGGCCACCGAGGACCAGATCGAATCGGAGTCGCTGGCGCTGTACCTCTCGGCCCGGCTCCACGACGACGGCATCATCGATCCCCGCGACACCCGCGACGTCCTCGGCGTGTGCCTCTCCGCCATCCACTCCAACACGGTCGAGGGCCGGCGGGGCTTCGGCGTGTTCCGGATGTAGCCGGCGGAGGACGAGCGCCGTGACCACCACTCCCATCCGAACGCTGCTGGTCGCCAACCGGGGCGAGGTCGCCCGCCGGGTCTTCCGCACCTGCCGCCAGCTCGGCATCCGCACCGTCGCCGTCTACACGCCGCCCGATGCCGGGGCGCCGTTCGTGGCCGAGGCCGACGCCGTCGTCGCCCTCGACGGCGTGCGGGGCTACCTCGACGCCGACCAGATCCTGGCCGCCGCCGCCGCCACCGGTGCCGAGGCCGTCCATCCCGGCTGGGGGTTCCTGGCCGAGAACGCTCCCTTCGCCGCCGCCTGCCTCCGGGCCGGCCTGGCCTGGGTCGGGCCACCGCCACCGGCCATGGAGGCGATGGGCTCCAAGATCGAGGCCCGCCGGCTGATGGAGGCGGCCGGCGTGCCGGTGGTGCCCGGGGCCACCATCGCCGCCGACGATCCCGCCGCGGTCGCCGCCGCCGGGGAGCGGGTCGGATTCCCCCTGCTGGTCAAGGCGTCGGCCGGCGGCGGGGGCAAGGGCATGCGGCTCGCCACCCGGCCCGACGACCTCGTGGCCGCCGTGGCCGACGCCGCCCGGGAGGCGGCCGCCGCCTTCGGCGACCCGGCCGTGTTCCTCGAGCGCTACGTCTCGCCCGGCCGCCACGTCGAGGTCCAGGTCGTCGGCGACCACCACGGCACGGTCCTGCACCTCTTCGAGCGGGACTGCTCCGTTCAGCGCCGCCACCAGAAGCTGGTCGAGGAGGCGCCCTCGCCGGCGGTCGACGCCGACCTCCGGGCCCGCATGGGGGAGGCGGCGGTGGCCGCCGCCCGGGCCGTCGGCTACCACGGCGTCGGAACCGTCGAGTTCCTGCTCGATGCCTCGAACGACGGCCCGGACCGCGCCTTCTACTTCCTGGAGATGAACACCCGGCTCCAGGTCGAGCACCCCGTCACCGAGCTCGTGACCGGGCTCGACCTCGTCCGCCTCCAGCTGGCGGTGGCCGAGGGCCGGCCGCTCCCGCCCGAGGTCCACCGGGCCTCGATCGGCGGCCACGCCGTGGAGGTCCGCCTCTACGCCGAGGACCCCCTGCACGAGTACCAGCCCCAGACCGGCCGGGTGGAGGCGCTGGAGTTCCCGGCCGTGCCCGGCCTGCGCGTCGACTCCGGGGTGGAGGCCGGGTCGGTGGTGGGCAGCGACTACGACTCCATGCTGGCCAAGGTGATCGCCGCCGGGCCGACCCGGGCCGAGGCCGTCCGGCTCCTGGTCGACGGGCTCCGCCGGGCCCGCATCCACGGCGTCGGGACCAACCGCGACCTCCTGCTGGCCATCCTCGGCCACGAGGAGTTCGGCGCCGGCCGGGCCGACACCGGCTTCCTCGACCGCCACCCGCCCGAGGAGCTGCTGGCGCCGACGCTCGATCCGGCCACGCTGCAGCTGCACGCGCTGGCGGCGGCGCTGGCCGCCCAGGCCGCCGCCCGGGCGGCGGCGCCGGTGCTGCGCTCCGTCTCGTCGGGTTTCCGCAACAACCCCGGCCCGCCGGCCGTGCGGCGCTTCACCGCCGGCGACCGGGAGCTGGCCGTGGGCTATCGCCTCGGCCGTTCGCCGCTCTTCACGGTCGATTCGGAACCGCTGCCGGTCACGCTGCTGGCCGCCGGGCCGGAGGCGGTGGAGCTCGTCGTCGACGGCGTCCGCCGCCGCTTCGACGTCCGCCGCTACGAGTCGTCGGTCCATGTCGACTCGGCGCTGGGCTCGGCGGTCTTCCGGCCCGTCGACCGCTTCCCCGACAAGGACGCGCAGCGCCCGTCCGGCTCGCTGGTGGCGCCGATGCCCGGCACCGTGGTCAAGGTCCTGGCCGCCCCCGGCGACCGGGTGGTCAAGGGCGACCCCATCGTGGTGATCGAGGCGATGAAGATGGAGCACACGATCGGCGCCGCCGGCGACGGGACGGTGGCGGAGATCCTCGTGGACATCGGCCGCACGGTCGACATCGACCAGGTCATCGCCGTGATCAAGGGCGACGATGACGACGCCGACGATGACGACGCCGGCGAGGGCGCCGGTGGCTGACATCGCGGCGCTGGCCGCCGACGCCCTGGCCGAGCACGACGACCTCCGGGCCATCCTCGCCGACCGCCCGGAGCCCGACTGGGAACGCCCGACGCCGGCGGCCGGCTGGACGGTGCGGGACCAGCTCTCCCACCTCGCCTACTTCGACGGCGCCGCCCGGCTCTCGATCGCCGACCCCGACGCCTTCCGGGTCGCCCGGGCCGAGGCCATGGCCGACATCGAGAAGTTCGTCGCCGCCGCCCTGGCCTACGGCCGGGGCATCAGCGGCGCCGAACTCCTCGACCGGTTCACCGACGAGCGGCGCCGGCTGGTCGAAGCGGCGCTGGCCGCCCCCGAGGGCGTGCGGGTGCCGTGGTACGGGCCCGACATGGCCGTCCCGTCGTCGATCACCGCCCGCATCATGGAGACCTGGGCCCACGGCCAGGACGTGGCCGACGCCCTCGGCGTCGTCCGCCCGCCGACGGCCCGCCTGCGTCACGTCTGCGACATCGGCATCCGGGCCCGGCCGTTCAGCTACCGCAACCGGGGGCTGGAGCCGCCGCAGGCGCCGCTGCGGGTCGAACTCGTCGCGCCCGACGGCACGACCTGGGAGTGGGGGCCGCCCGACGCCGCCGACCGCATCCGCGGCCGGGCCCTCGACTTCGCCCTCGTCGTCACCCAGCGGCGCCTGGCCGGCGACACCGCCCTCGAGGTCGACGGAGACGACGCCCGGAGCTGGATCGCCTTCGCCCAGGCCTTCGCCGGCAACCCCACCGATCCCGACCCCGCCCGCCGGGGACTCCGGCCGGGAATGTAAAGCCCGTCCCAAATTACCGCCCGGCGGGCAGGAGCAGCCCGGCCCAAAGCGAACCAAAGGGCGTGCTGGGGAAGCGCAGGGCCACAGGGCGGTCCACCCGCCGCGGACTGCTGGCCGGGGTCGTGGTGCCGGCGCTGGCGCTGGCCGCGCTCGTGACGCAGTCCGCCGTCGTGACACCGGCCGCCCGGGCCGACGGCGCGCCCACGGTCGAACGGCGCGTCCACCGGCCGCAGGCGGTCTCGGCCGAGGCGACCGCGGCGCCGACCGGTTTGAGCCCGGCGCAGGTCAAGCAGGCCTACGGCTTCCCGACCGGCGCCTCCGCCGGCGCCGGCCAGAAGGTCGCCGTCGTGGCGCCCTTCGACGCGCCGACGATCGAGGCCGACCTCGCCGTCTTCAGTCAGCGCTACGGGCTGCCGGCCTGCACCACCGCCAACGGCTGCTTCAAGAAGGTCGCTCAGAACGGCGGGAAGTCGTACCCGGCGCCCGACAAGCAGTGGGCGATGGAGATCTCGATGGACGTCGAGTGGGTCCACGCCATCGCCCCGGGGGCCAGGATCCTCCTCGTCGAAGCCCGAAGCGACCGGCTGGCCGACGTGGTCGCGGCCCAGGACTACGCCACCGGCCACGCCGGCTACGTCACCAACAGCCTCGGCATCACCGAGTTCGCCGGCGAGGGGGCCTACGACTCCCACTTCTCCCGGTCCGGCGTCAGCATCTTCGTCGCCTCGGGCGACGACGGCGCCGGCGCCGGGCCCGGCTACCCGGCGTCGGCCCCCGGCGTCATCGCCGTCGGCGCCACCACCCTCTCGAACATCGGCCGGCCGACGTTCGCCGAAGCGGGCTGGCACAACTCCGGCGGCGGCTGCTCCCTCTACGAAACGGCCAGCGCCCCGCAGCGGTCCTACCCCGGCTACGGCGCCGTCGGCTGCGCCGGTCAGCGGGCCGTGCCCGACGTCGCCCTCGTCGGCGACCCTCACAGCGGTGTGGCGGTCTACGACTCCTACAAGACGGCGAGCAACTGGTTCACCGCCGGCGGCACCAGCGCCTCGACGCCGATGTGGGCGGCCCGGGCGGCCGACTCGGGCCTGGTGATCACGCCGAAGATGCTCTACAGCGCCGCCTCCCCGATCACCTTCCGCGACATCACTGTCGGCAACAACGGCGAACCCGCCCTCCCCGGCTACGACCTCGTCACCGGCCTCGGCAGCTGGACGGGCGCCAGGCCGTAACCCGGCCCGTCCCGCCGCTCACGGCCGGTCGGCCGTGAGCTTGTCAGAGCCGGCCAGGCGGGCGATCGTCGCTTTCGTGTCGTCGGCCAGGCGGCGGACGAGCTCGCCGGCCGGCAGCTCCGTGCCCATCGGCGCGCCCTGCCCGCACCACAGCGCCATGAGCTCGGGCACGTCCCGCTCCGCCGCCCGGCGGCGGAGGCCGGCGGTCAGCGTGTGCATCACGGGGTAGGGCGGGACGGTGACGCCCCGGAGTTCGCGCATCAAACGGTTCTCGATGCCCCGGGCGGCCCGGCCGGTGATGTCGGAACTCACCGCCGTCGCCGTCTCGGAGGCGGTGGCCAGGGCCCGGCGGTGCGGCGCCGACGTCCCCGCCTCCGGGGTCCGCAGGAAGGCCGTGCCCAGCTGCGCCGCCCCGGCGCCGAGGCTAAGGACGGCGGCCACGCCCCGGCCGTCCATGATCCCGCCGGCGGCCAGCACCGGAATGCCGACGGCGTCGCAGACCTGGGGGACGAGCGCCAGCGTCCCGATCAGCGCCCGTTCGGCGGCGCCCATGAACGTGCCCCGGTGGGCGCCGGCCTCCGCCCCCTGGGCACAGACGAGATCGGCGCCCGACGCCTCGACCGCCACCGCCTCCTCGACGGTCGTGGCCGTGCCGACCAGCAGCGAGCCGGCGTCGTGGAGGGCGGCCACCGCCGTCGCCGGGAGGAGGCCGAAGGTGAAGCTGACGACCGGCACCCGGGCGTCGACGACAACCTGGAGCTGGGCGTCGAAGTCCTCGGCCCAGGGCCCGGTGGCCGCCGGCCGGGCCGGGAGTTCCAGCTCCGTCCGGAAGGGCTCCACGGCCGCCAGCGCCGCCTCGACCTGCTCGGCGGTCGGCTCGGCTGGTGTGGGCACGAACAGGTTGACCGCAAAGGGTTTCGACGTCGCCGCCCGCACCGCCTCGATGTCGGTCCGGAGCCGCTCGGGGGAGAGGTATCCGCCGGCCAGCGACCCGAGCCCGCCGGCCTCGCTCACCGCCGCCACCAGCGACGGCGTGCTCGGCCCGCCGCCCATCGGCGCCCCCACGATCGGCAGCCGGATCCCGAGCCGCCCGACCGCCTCCGTCCGCCAGATGCCGTCGTCGTCGTCGTTCATCCCGTCCTCCTCGCTCCCCCCGCCCGACAGGTTGACCCCGCCGCCCGCCCGAGCGCGAATCGACCCCGCCCCGCCCCTCAAACTGGCGTTCCTTTTCCGCCCTCCAGCGGTAAACGAACGCCGGTTGGGCGCGACCCGCCGCCCGGCTCGAACTGGCGTTCCTTTTCCGCTCACCAGCGGTAAACGAACGCCGGTTGGAACGGGTCAGGCGAGGCGGACGGCGCCGTCGGAGACGGCGACGGCGAAGACCGACGGCGGCCCGAAACCGGCGGCGGCGAATGCGTCCGACACGGCCCGTCCGACGGCGTCGGCCCGGTCGACCGGGGCGAGGGCCAGGGCCGAACCGCCGAACCCGCCGCCGGTCATGCGGGCGGCGACGGCGCCGGCGGCCACCGCCGCCTCGACGGCCACGTCGAGCTCCGGGCAGGACACCTCGTAGTCGTCGCGCAGCGACCGGTGAGAGGCGGCCAGGGCCGACCCGACCGGGTCGAGGACGCCGGCCCGCAGCGCCGCCACCACGTCCAGGACCCGCTGGTTCTCGGTCACCACGTGGCGGGCCCGGCGGAACGTGACCTCGTCGAGGCGGCCATCGGCCTCCGCCCGCTCGACATCGGCCAAGGTGGCGTCCCGCAAGGCCGGCACGCCGAGGACGGTGGCGGCCCGCTCGCAGGCCCGGCGCCGCTCGGCGTAGGGCGAGCCGACGAGGGCGTGCTTGACCCGGGTGTCGATGACCAGCAGCGTCAGGCGGAGCGCCGCCGGGTCGAAGGGGACGAGTTCCGCAACCCGGGAACGGGTGTCGAGGAACACCGCCTGCCCGGCCCGGCCGAGCAGCACCGCCGTCTGATCCATGATCCCGCAGGGCATGCCGACGACGTCGTTCTCGGCCTCCTGGCCGACGAGGGCCAGCGCGGCCCGGTCGAGGCCGGTCGCCGGGCCGAGGTCGCTGAAGGCCAGGGCGGCCGCCGCCTCGAGGGCGGCGCTCGACGACAGCCCGGCGCCCACCGGCAGGTCCCCGTGGACGACGACGTCGAGGCCCGGCACCCTTGCCCCCCGCCGGCGCAGCGCCCAGGCCACGCCTTCCACGTAAGCCCTCCAGCCCGTCGAGCGGCCCGGGCCGATGTCGCCCGGGCGGTGCACCGGCGGCGAGGCCCCGGCGGCGCCCGGGCCCTCCCGGGTCGACCAGCAGCGCAGCCCGTCGTCGTCGCGCCGTCCGGCGGCCACCACCACCGATCGGTCGATGGCCACCGGCAGGACGAACCCGTCGTTGTAGTCCGTGTGCTCCCCGATCAGGTTGACGCGCCCTGGGGCCCGCCACACGCCCTCGGGCGGGCGGCCGGCCAGTTCGGTGAAAGCGGCGGCGGCCGCCGCGGCCAGGCTCATCTGGCCGCCGATTGTGCCCGCCGCCGGACGGGCCGGGGCGGATCGGCCGAAAAAGGTTTGGACGTTCGGTGCGACCTGTCCGCCGCCAACGTCCAAACGAGGCGGCGAGCCGACCCCGACCCCCGCACGGAGTCGAGCGCCGGGCGGGAGCGCCATCGGCAAATGCGAAGATCGGGCGGGGATTCGGCGGGGATCACAGGGGCCGGTGGGGTGGCTGGCGCATTCTGGTGCCGTGACCGCCTCCCGCCGCCGCCTCCCGCCGATCCCCATCGTCGCCGCCATCATCGCCGTCGCCGTCATCGTCGTCGGTGCCGGCGTGTTCGTCGCCGGCAAGGTGCAGGGGCTGCGCCGGCTGGGCACGCCCGTCCGCCTCGTGACGGCCCGCACCCCGGCTCCGGGTCCGCTCGGAGGGACGGACGGCTTCGCCGTCAAGGCGGACGGGCGGCTCACCGACCTCGCCGTGCTCCCCGGCCGCGGCGAGGTCGTCTACGTCGAGGAGGTGGCCCGCCGGGTCTGGCAGGCCACGGCCGTCGACGCCCGCACCGGCGCCGTCCGGTGGTCGATCCGCCGGGGCCACACCGCCCACATCGAGGCGTGGGCGGTGACCGACGCCGCCGTCGTGCTCGCCTTCCACAACAGCGCCTCCCGGCTGGCCTGGCGGACCCACCACGCCGCCGACTTCGAGGGCCTCGACCCGGTCTCGGGCCGGGTCCTGTGGACCCGCCACGTCTACAACCTCCTCGGAGAGCGGCCCGGGGACTACGACCCCCTGCTGGCCTCCCCGTCCGAGAACATCGTCTACGCCCGCACCGAGTTCGGCATCCCCAACGCCGTCGACACCCGGACCGGCAAGACGCTGTGGGAGCACCCCGAGCTGCACAACTGCACCACCGACGAGATCGCCGCCGGCCCGGCCGGGGTGGCCATCTCGCAGCGCTGCCCCGGCGGCAAGGAGCGCCTCGACCTCCTCGACCCCCGCACCGGCACGGCGAAGTGGACCGACGAGATCAGTACGCCGAAGCTGCGCCTGCTGGCCGTCGGCATCGACACGGTGGCCGTCTACCAGGGCGGCATGGTGCACCAGGTGCTCGTCCTCGGCCCGGGCGGCGGCTACACCGCCACCGCCGACTGCGACTGCGGCGACGGCGCCGGCCTCTCCGGCGGCACTGCCGGCCCGGCCCTGCTCGTCGGCGGCCCGCTCGGCCTCCTCGCCGCCGACAGCACCCACGGGAACCTGCTCTGGCAACGCCAGATCCCCGGCGGGCCGGTGCATGGGGTCCTGGCCCAGGACGGCGACGCCTACGTCATCGGCGGCGACGGCGCCCTGCGCCACGTCGACCCCGCCGCCGGGGCGACCCAGGTCGTCGTGCCGGGCGGGCCGGGCCCGCTCGACCCGGGCGCCGTCGTCGCCGCCGTCGACGGGTACATCGCCGCCGGCTCGGACGGTGGCTTCGGCTTCTCCGGCCCGGCCCGCTGAATCAGGCGCCGAAGAGCGTCGCGGCGTTCCCCCACAGCACGCCCCGCAGCCAGTCGTCGCCCAGCCCGAGCTCGGCCAGCGCCGCCACCTGGTCGGCCACCACCCGAGGGATCGTCGGGAAGTCGGATCCGAAGAGGATCCGGTCCCCGAACTCGGCCAGACGGTCGGGCAGCCAGGCGGGCGGCGTCCAGATCTGGGCGGTGGGGACGACGGCCATGGCCGTGTCGAAGCGCAGCTCGGGCAGCTCCGCGGCCCGGGCGAAGAGCTCGCCGGCGGCGTCGGGGGCGCCGAGGTGGGCCACCACCGGCCGCAGGCCGGGATGGCGCTCCAGCAGCCGCCACAGATGAGGCGCCCCGCAGTACTCCTCGCCGCCGGAGCCGTCGTCGACGGCGCCCAGGTGGATGACGATCGGCGTGCCGGCCCGCTCCAGCAGCGCCCAGGCGTCGGTCAGGCGGGGATCGGTCAGCTCGAACTTGCCCACCTGGAGGTGGACCTTGACGCAGCCGCCGCCGGCCGCCAGCGCCCGCTCGACGTACTCCGGCGCCTCCGGCTCGGGGTAGAGCGTGAACGTCGGGACGACCGCCGGGTGGCGGGCGGCGAGGCCGAGCGTGTGCTCGTTGAGCCAGGCGGCCACGCCGGGCCGGTGGGCGTAGGCCAGCGCCGTGAAGCGGACGATCCCCAGCCGGGCCAGCGCCGCCAGCCGCTCCTCCTCGCCGAAGCGATACCGGACCGGCCAGGGCGGGTCGGTCAGGGCGTCGAAGTGCGACCACACCGCCTCCTGCATCCGCTCCGGCATGAAGTGGGTGTGGACGTCGAAGAGCCCGGGCAGGCCCAGGTCGGCGGCGAAGGCGGGCAGGTCGTCGTCGGTCAGCGTGCGGTCGGAAGGCATCCGTCCATCTTCGTATCCCGGGCCTGCGGGGTAAGGATCGTTGGTGGGTGCGATCACAGCCCTCGTCGGCGCCACGACGGCCAAGACCGAGGTCGTCGGCCACGGCCTCACGGCCTTCGACTGGATCCAGGCCGGGGCGATCCTGGTCGGCGCGCTCGTGCTCGCCGCCTTCCTGCGCCGGGCGCTCCGGCGGCGGCTCCACGCCGAGGAGTTCCAGCCCCGGGCCAGCCTGGTGGCCGCCCGCTTCGCCGCCCTCGCCGTCTCGCTCGTCGGCTTCTTCATGGCCCTCGGCGTGCTCGGCATCCGCCTCGGCCCGCTCATCGGTGCCGTCGGGATCGGCGGCATCGCCGTGGCCCTGGCCGCCCAGAGCATGCTGGCCGACCTGATCGCCAGCGTCCTCCTCCAGACCCGCCGGCCGTTCCGCCACGGCGACCAGATCGCCACCAACGACCACGAGGGCCGGGTGGAGGACGTCAACTTCCGTACCGTCGTCCTCCGCAGCTACGACGGGCAGCGGGTGTTCCTCCCGGCGTCGAAGGTGCTCAACGCCCCCATCGTCAACTACACCGTCCTCGGCCGGCGCCGCAGCCGCCTGCCGCTCGGCCTGGCCTACGACGCCGACCTCGACGCCGCCGCCGCCGTGCTGCTCGAGGCCGTCCGCCGGGTCGACGGCGTCCACGGCCGGCCGGCGCCCGAGCTGACGGTGAAGGAGTTCGCCGATTCGGCGGTCAACGTCGAGCTGCTGTTCTGGCACGCCCCCGACCAGGCCACGACCCGGCGCGTCCGCAGCGCGGTGGCGGTGGCGAGCAAGAAGGCGCTCGACGTCGCCGGCATCGAGATGCCCTTCCCCCAGCGGGTGCTCCACGTCCGAGACCTCGCACCCGAGCGGCGCCGCCCGGACGGCGCCCGGCCGGTCACCGGCTCGTAGCCAGCGCCTCCTGGGTGGCGGCCAGCGCCGTCTCGACCAGCGGCTGGAGCGGCTCGTTGGCCCCCCGGAGGATCCACCGCCGGATGGCCGAGCCGTAGGCGGCCAGGATGGCGGCCACCGCCGCCCCCACGCTCAGGTCGTCGGCCGGCACCCCGGCCCGCCGGGCGACCTCGGCGGTGATCTCCTCCTCCAGCCGGCGCATGATCACCGCCCGGTGATGGACGAGCAGGTTGTCGCACTCGTGGGCCACCTTGGCCAGCAGCCGGCGCTTGTCGACGTCGGCCCCGAAGCGGCCGGCCGACCCCCGCAGCACGCTCACCAGCGACACGAACGGCGGCTCGTCCGGCGGACGGGCGGCCAGGGCGTCCATCGTGGCCTGGATCTGGTCGTCGATGTCGTGGAAGAGCACCGACTCCTTGGCCGGGAAGTAGCGGAAGAACGTGCGCCGGCCGACGTCGGCTCGCTCCGCGATGGCGTCGACCGTCGTCTCCGTGAACCCCTGTTCCGAGAACAGGGCCAGGGCGGCATCGACGATCGCCGCCCTGGTGCGATCCATGTGCCGTTCCCGGAGCCCTGGCATAGCAGATCCATCGTACCCGCAGCGGCGGGAATCTCTCGACACGGATGCCGTTTGGCACTAAAGTCAAATGACACTAGTGCCGAAAAGGATGACATGAACCCCACCTCACTCACCACCGCCGGGGCCGACCCCGAGGCGCATCCCCGCCGTTGGATCATCCTCGGCGTCCTCTGCACCAGCCTGCTGCTGGTCATGCAGGGCAACACGGCCCTCAACCTGGCCCTGCCGAAGATCGCCGAGAGCATCGGCCTGTCCCAGTCGGCCATGCAGTGGATCGTCGACGCCTATTCCCTCGTCTTCGCCGGGCTGCTGTTCACCACCAGCACCGTCGGCGACCGCTTCGGCCGCAAGGGCGTCATGCAGGCCGGGCTCGTGCTGTTCGGCCTTGCCAGCGGCTACGCCGCCTTCGGCACCCAGACCGCCTCCGGCCTCATCGCCGCCCGGGCGGTCATGGGTCTGGCCGGGGCGATGATCATGCCCTCCACGCTGTCGATCCTGACCAACGTCTTCCCCGCCTCCGAGCGGGCCAAGGCCATCGCCGTGTGGGCCGGCATCGCCGGTGGCGGCGCCGCCGTGGGCATGATCCTCAACGGCTTCATCCTCGAGCACTTCTCGTGGCAGTCGGTGTTCATCCTCAACCTCCCGCTGGCCTTCGGCGCCCTGGTCGCCGGCTTCGTGCTGGTGCCGACGTCCAAAAACCCGCACGGCGGCCGGATCGACCTCCTCGGCGCCGTCCTGTCGACGGCCGGCGTCGGCAGCCTCATCTACAGCCTCATCGAGGCCCCGGCCAAGGGCTGGCTGTCGGGCTCGACCCTCGGCTGGCTGGCGGTGGGCCTCGTGGCCCTCGGCCTGTTCGTGGCCTGGCAGCTGCGGACCGACGAGCCCATGCTCGACGTCCGCCTGTTCCGGAAGCCCGCCTTCGGCGTGTCGGCGCTCACGCTGACCCTGGTCTTCTTCGCCCTGATGGGGATCTTCTTCTCCGTCAGCCAGCTCTTCCAGCTGGTCATGGGCTACGGCGCCTTCGAGTCGGCCCTGCGCAGCTCGCCGGTGTTCCTCGGCATGATCATCGTCGCCCCCCAGGCGCCCAACGTCGCCCGCCGGATCGGCACCCGCCGCACGGTGGCCGGCGGCCTGGTCCTCGTGGCGGCCGGGATCGCCGTCCTGTCCTTCCTCTCCGACACGCCGAGCTACCTCCACGTGGCCGTGGGCATGACGATCATGGCCGTGGGCATGGCGCTGGCCATGTCGCCGACGACCGGGCTGTTGATGTCGGCCGTCCCCCGGAACCGGGCCGGCATGGGCTCGGCCATGAACGACACCACCCGGGAGCTGGGCGGGTCACTCGGCATCGCCGTCCTCGGCAGCGTGATGGCCTCGAACTACACCGCCCACGTGGGTGGGGCGGTGGCCGCCCTGCCCGCCTCCGCGGTGGCGGCCGTCAAGAGCTCGCTGGCCGGCGCACTGACCGTGGCCGCCCAGACCGGCAACCCCGGGCTGGCCGTGACCGCCCGCTCCGCCTTCATGTCGGGGCTCACGCTGTCAATGGTGGTCGGGGCGGGGATCATCCTCGTGGCCGCCGTCCTCGCCTTCAAGGGTCTGCCGGCCGATGAGCCGCTGCTGGTGGCGTCCGTCGGCGACGACGACATCCTCCCCGCCGTCGCCGCCTGACATCCGGTTTGTCCCCCGGGACCCCGAGCAGATTTCCCACGCTGACGGTGGGTTTTCCGCTCGGGGTCCCGTCTTCTACTTCTTGCAGTGGTGCTCGATCCCACTGGTGGCCTTGTCGCAGTGGTGTTCGAGGTGGGCCACCGGGCCAGGAGCGAGGAGCACGACGAGCGCGGCGGCGCTGACGGCGGCGACGAGGCGGCTGAGCATTGAATCCCCCTTCGGACGGGCGCCCGGGGCGGGCGCCGGCGCCCTCCATACTGGGGCGAAAGGGGTCAATGGTTCCAGAGTGGACTGTGTGCGTCGATGCTTACGAGCGGCCCCGCTTGATCTCGAAGAAGGCGGTCATCGGGGCCAGCGTCGAGACGGCGTCCCACAGGGCCATGCTCTCCGTCTTGTCGGGCACCGCGCCGAGGATCGGGCCGTGCAGGCCGCGCTCGGCGCCGGCCAGCAGCAGGACGGGGGAGCCGACGCCGGGGCCGGCGGCGGCCATGGCGGCGGCGGTCGACGCCTCGATGGCGGTGTCGAACGCCACGTCGTCGAGGCCCGAGCCGCAGTCGTCGAGGCCGGTCTCCCGCAGGACGTGGGCGACGGTGGCGTCGTCGAACGGCTGGTCGTTCTCGTGGACCACCGTGCCGGTCTCGGTGTAGAGGCGGGCCACGTCGTCCTGGCGCCCGTCCTCGTTGAGCTTGGCGATCACCCGCAGCAGGCGGTGCGAGGTCTCCAGCCGGGCCCGCTTGACGGGCTCGACCACGTCGCGGTCGTTGAGGACCCAGAGGCTGAGCGGCCGCCAGTCGATACCGAGACCCCGGGTCTCGGCGACGAGCGCCAGCCAGCGGGACGCCCGCCACGTCCAGGGGCAGGCGGGATCGAAGAAGAAGGTGACGTCGGCCATGTCCGATGTCTACCCCGACGCCGGTGGGGTTTCACGCGGTTCGGCCGCCCCTCCCTCGGGGCGGCCGAACCGGTGGCGTCTACCAGCAGGTGAGATGGGTGCCGGCCGGCCCGCGCGGGGCCGACCGGCGTCGGCTGGGGAGCCGGGCCTCGGTGATCCTCAGCGGGTGGCGACCACCCGGCCCAGGATCGGAACCGGTACTGCCCGGTTCAGGGAGCGCACGACCGACTGCGTAGCGGCACCGCAAAAGTATTGATTTGCCTGTAGCGCCGACATCTCGGCCCTTCCGTGCGAACCGTGTGAATCCGGACAGGTCGCCATTGAGTTTCGCCGATTGGGACCCGGGCTCCTGCTTGTGGCCCTTCAGTTCCTCTACAGCGCTTTGAGCACCTGGTCGGCCCCGCTGACGCTGACGCCGGTGTCGGGCTCGATGAAGATCTTCTGCACGACCCCGTCCTGGAGGATGGCGGCGTAGCGCTGCGACCGGGTGCCGAGCCCGAAGCCGGAGCCGTCGAGCTCGAGACCGGCGGCGGCGGTGAACTCGCCGTTCCCGTCCGAGAGCATGAGGATCTTGCCGCCGGTGCCCTGGGCGTTGCCCCAGGCGTTCATGACGAAGGCGTCGTTGACGGCCACGCAGGCGATGCGCTCGACGCCCTTGGCCAGGAGCTCGTCGGCCTGGAGGACGAACCCCGGCAGGTGGTGGTCGCTGCAGGTGGGGGTGAAGGCGCCGGGCACGGCGAAGAGCACGACCTTGCCCGTGCCCAGCACCTCTCCGCTCTGGACGGGCTTGAGCCCATCGCCGGTCATGGTCATGAGCTTGACGTTGGGAATGGTGTCGCCGACGGAGAGTGCCACCGGGCCTCCTGTGATCGTTGGTCGTTTCTCCCATCATGGCCGGGTCGGGCGGGGTTGCGCCGTTTGGGCCCCGGTCCCGTTCTGCGGGGCGGGGGAGGCCGTCGTAGATTGCCGGGCATGCCTTCCTCTTTCGCTTTCCGGCTCCTGTCCAAGGACTCGATTCCCGACGCGCTGAAGAAGGCGGAGCGCTACCGGTTGCTGGGGGAACCCGACGAGGCCGAGAGCGTCTGCCTCGACATCCTCCAGGTGGATCCCGAGAACCAGGACGCCCGCGTCGACCTGATCCTGGCCCTCTCCGACCAGTTCGGCCGGGAGCGCCGGCCCCGGGTCGACCTGGCGATGAAGGTCGTCAACGAGCTGACCGACGAGTACCACCGCCGCTACTACGAGGCGGTCGTGCTCGAGCGGGAGGCCCGGGCCCACCTCGACTTCGACACGCCGCCGGTCCTCGTCTTCCTGCGCTACTGCGAGGCGATGGACAAGTTCGCCTCCGCCGCCGCCATCCGCCCGCCGGGCGACGACTCGGCCATCCTGCGGTGGAACGCCTGCGTGCGGGCCATCCGCCGTCGCCAGCTGCAGCCGGGGCTGGAGGCCGAGGAGTTCGAGCCCGCCTGGGCGAGGGACGGGCAGTAACGGCCTACCGTCCGCCGGGGCCGGCGGCGACGCCGGCGGCTCGGTGGGCGCCGGCGGCCCGGTGGGCGATCGCCACGGCCTGCACCCGGCTGCGGACACCGAGCTTGGCCAGGATGTGGCTGACGTGGACGCCGGCCGTCTTCGTGGAGATGAAGAGGGCGGCGGCGACCTCCTTGTTGGTGCGGCCCTCGGCCAGGAGGGAGAGGACGTCGAGCTCGCGGGGCGTGAGCCCGCCGAGCGGAGCATCGCCGTCGGTGGTGGGGGCGGCCGTGGTGGCGCTGCGGTGCGTTCGGCGGGCCGGTTCCGCCGGCCGGGGGCCGATGTCGAGCCGGGCCCGCCGGGCGAGCGCCTCGATCTCCCGGGCGAAGGGCGCGGCGCCGAGCCGGCGGGCCGCCTCGTGGGCCGATCGCAGGGCGTCGGCCGCCCGGGTGGAGCGGGCCCGGCCGGCCAGCACGGCCTCGGCCTCCCGGAAGCGGGCGTAGGCCGCGGGGTAGGGCTGGTCGAGCGCCGACCAGCGCCCGGCGGCGGCCGCCCAGAGGTCGGGGTCGGCCACGCCGTCCGCCCGCGCCGCTTCACCCCGGCACAGGCTCTCGTAGGCCGCCACCGCCGGGCGGACGGCCGGCGCCGCCGTGGCCTGAAGCGCCGCGGCCCGGGCCAGGAGGTCGGCGGCGGCCCGGGCGGCCGCCGCCGCTTCGGCCCGGTCGCCGACCGCCCGGGCCGCCTCGGCGCGGTCGCCCTCGGCCCGCAGGCCGTGCCAGAGCACCGGGGCCACCAGCCATACGTCGTCGGTTCCTACGACGAACTCGAGGGCCCGGGTGGCGGCCTCCCGGGCGTCGGCGGTGCGGCCCTCCCACAGGGCGAGCCCGGCCGACAGCGTCAGCAGCGGGGCCCGGTAGCGGGGGGCGATCGCCTGGGTGAAGCGGCGGTCGACCTGTTCCAGGTCGGCTCGGGCGGCGGCGACGTGGCCGCGGCCGACCGCCAGCCGGGCCCGGGCCAGGAGCAGCTCGACGGCCGCCGCCCCGGTGGGCCGCTCGGCGAGGGCGGCGGCGATGACGGGGTCGGCGTCGGCCCAGCGGCCGAGCCGGAAGAGCGTGTTGGCGGCGGCGGCCGAGAGAGCGGCGCCGTAGGACCGGCCGAGGCCCAGCCGGTGGAGGCGGGGGAGGCCGGCGGCGGCGACGTCGGCCGCCTCGGCGAGCCGGTTGAGCGGGCCCGACAGCACCTCGACCCGGTGCAGCATCGCCCGGGCCAGGAGCCGGGGCCGGCCGGTCTGCTCCGCGGCGGCGACGGCGGCGTCGAGGGCGACGGCGGCGTCGTCGGCGTCGCCGAGCAGGGCCAGGTCGACGCCGAGCGTGCCGAGCAGCTCCGCCTCCTCGAGGAGCAGCCCGAGCCGGCGGGCCCGGGTCAGCGTCGCCTCGGCCAGCCGGCGGGAGTCGGCGTAGCGACCGGCCAGCATCCGGGCCTCGGCGGCGGCGGCCGCCGCTCGCACCGCTTCGGGCGTCTCGGGGTCGGGGAGTCGCTCGAGCGCCTGGTCGTAGGCCCGCAGCGCGCCGTGGCTGTCGCCCGCCGCCCACAGGGCGCGTCCGAGGGCCAGCTGGAGCCCCGCCGCCCGCCCGGCCCCGGCGGCCGAAAGCGCCATCCGGAGGAGGACGACGGCCCGGGCCGGATCGCCGCCCAGCTGGGCCGCCTCCGCCGCCCGTTCGGCCAGTACCACCCAGTCGAAGGCGGGCCGGCCTGGCCATTCTGGCGTTCCTTTGCCGCCCCCCAGCGGTGAACGAACGCCAGTTTGTGCGGGCAACCGGTTCGCCCCGCCGCCGTCTGCGGCCACCGGCGTACCCGGCCTGGGTTCGGCGGTGGTGACGGGCGCCGGTTCGGCGGTGGTGACGGGCGCCGGGTCGGCGGTGGTGACGGGCGCCGGGTTGGCGGTGGTGACGGGCGCCGGGTTGGCGGTGGTGACGGGCGCCGGGTTGGCGGCGCCGGACGGGCCGTTCCCGGCCACCGGCAACCCCGACCGCGCCCGTGTCGCGGTGAGGAACGCCGATTCGAGGGCGGCGGCGGGCAGGCGGGCGGCCAGCTCCAGGGCCCGCTCGTACTGGACGTGGGCCTCGGCGTAGCCCCCGGCCGCCTCGGCTTCCAGGCCGGCGGCCAGGGCGGCCGGCAGCGCCGCCTCGGCGTCGCCGGCGGCGTAGAGGTGCCAGGACAGCGCCGCCAGGTCCGCGGCCTGGGCCCGGCCGGCGGCGATGGCCTCATCAGGGCCGGCGCCGAGGGTGGGTCCGGCCTCGTTCCGGTCGGCGCCGGCGGCGGGGAAGATGCGACCGGTTTCGACGGCCGTCGACGTCCCGACGGGCTCGATCCGTGGCGTTCCGTGGCGGCTCACGTCGTCGCTGAGGGCGGCGGACAGGACCCGGCCGTAGCCGGCGTGGAGCCGGGCCGCCTCGCCGGGGAGCAGAGCGGCGTAGGCAGCGTCGCGCAGCAGGCTGTGGCGGAAGGCGTACGTTCCGGCCCGGGCGTCGGCCACGAGCACGTGATGGTCGACGCATTCCCGCAACCCGTCCAGGAGTGCTCGTTCGTCCAGCCCGGCGACCTCGGCCAGGACCCGGTGCCGGACCGGGCCGGCGGCGGCCGAGACCGCGGCCGCCACCGCCGTGGCGCCAGCCGACAGGGCGCCGAGCCGGGCGGTGAGGATCGGCTCCAGCGTCGCCGTCGGCGGGTGCCCGGAGCGGGCGGCGGCCGCCAGTTCCTCGACGAAGAACGGGTTGCCCTCCGAACGGCGCCAGATCTCGTCGAGGACGTCCGGCTCCGGCGGCGCTCCCAGGCGCGACGCCAGCAAAGCGGCGACGTCGTCCCGGCCCAGCGGGTCGAGGGTGATGAACTCCGCCCTCCGGCTGCGGCGCAACTCGGCCAGCAGCGCCAGCAGCGGATGGCCGGCGACAAGCGCCTCGCTCCGGACGGCCGTCACGACCAGCGGCCCTGGCTCCCCGGCCAGGTTGGCCAGCAGGAAGCCGAGCAGGTCACGGGTCGACCGGTCGGCCCAGTGGAGGTCGTCGATGATCAGGACGACGGGCGACCGTCGCCCCGCCGTCTCCAGGCGGTCGAGGACCCGTTCGAAGAACCCCGCCGGCTCGGTGTCGCCGGCCTCCAGCAGCGGACGGAGCGCTTCCACGAACGGCCAGTACGGCGGCCCGGCCTCGCCGCAGTCGGCGCACCGGCCGGACAGCACCGTGGCGCCCCCGCCGCCGGCGACGGCGGCGAACTCCCGCAGCAGCCGTGTCTTCCCGGCGCCGCTCTCGCCCTCGACGACGACGGCCGGGCCCTCCCGGCCCGCCGCAGCCTCGTGCAGCGCCGCGGTCAGCCGGGCGAGTTCGGCGTCTCGACCGACGAAGGCAGGCGGGGCTTCGGCGACCACGCGCCACTCTGAGCCGGACGGCTCCCAAGAATCAAGAAAGATCAAAGGCGGCAAAGTTCGCGAACCCGGGCAACCGGACGGACCGCCCGCACCGGGACGCACCGAATACGGCGTATCGGGCGCCGCGAATACGGCATGTGCCCGATGCCGGATGGGCCGGGCCGGCGGGACGCTGGCGGCATCCCCCCACCGGCAAAGGAGCCCCATGACACCGCCCGCCTTTCCCTCCCCCGGACTCGACCGCCTGCCCCGGTTCGTCTTCGCCGGCCGAGGCTGCCGCGACCCCCGCCGTGAGCCCCGCCGTCCCGCCGCCGCCGTCGCCCTGCCCCGGCCCGCATCGCCGACGCCCCTACGGGCTGTTCCCCCGCCGGGTCCGGCGGCGTCGGATCCGGTGCCGCTTCGGGCTGTTCCCTCGCCGGGTCGGGTGGCGTCGGGTTCGGTGCCGCTTCGGGCTGTTCCCTCGCCGGGTCGGGTGGCGTCGGGTTCGGTGCCGCTTCGGGCTGTTCCCTCGCCGGGTCGGGTGGCGTCGGGTTCGGTGCCGCTTCGGGTTGTTCCCTCGCCGGGTCGGGTGGCGTCGGGTCGGGTGCTGCGGGCTGTCAGGTCGTCCGGCCCCGAAATCTCGACTCCGGCGCCGTCTGCTCCGACCGCCTCCGGCAGCCCGGATACCGCCGCCGGCGGCTCGCGCCCGTCCGCAACGCCTGGCGGCGAACCGTCCGCCTCCGCCGGTGACGACCGCCCCCCACCACCGCCTCCATGCAAACTGGCGTTCGTTTACCGCTCCCCAGCGGAAAAGGAACGCCAGTTGGCGGCGGGCCGGCGGGGTGCTGAAACTGGCGTTCGTTTACCGCTCCCCAGCGGAAAAGGAACGCCAGTTGGCGGCGGGCCGGCGGGGTGCTGAAACTGGCGTTCGTTTACCGCTCCCCAGCGGAAAAGGAACGCCAGTTGGCCGGCGGACGGGGTTCACGTCCACGGGGGTGGTGTACGAGGGGGGCCGGACGGGCCCGGGGGCGACTGGGGCTGGGGTACCGTCCCGGGCCATGACCGAATCCACCGGGCCGCTGGTCTGCGAGCGGAGGGGCGAGGTGCTCCTCGTCGGGTTCAACCGGCCGGAGAAGCGCAACGCCATCGACCTCGCTACGGCCGAGGCGCTCCACCGGGTGCTGTCCGACCACGCCCGGGACCGCTGCATCCTCGTGCTGCACTCCACGACCCCCGGGATGTTCGTGTCCGGCGCCGACATCGGCGAGCTCTTGGCCCGCGACGCCGACGACGCCCTCATGGGCATCAACGTCCGGCTGTTCGAGCGGCTGGAGGCCCACCGCTGGCCGACGATCGCCGCGGTGGACGGGCCGGCCCTCGGCGGCGGCTGCGAGCTGGCCATGGCCTGCGACCTCCGGATCGCCTCCACCCGGGCCCGCTTCGCCCAGCCTGAGCTCAACCTCGGCATCCTGGCCGGCGCTGGCGGCAACTGGCGCCTGCCGCAGCTGGTCGGGCTCCCGACCGCCCGCCGGATGCTCTACCTCGGCGAGACCCTCGACGCCGAGGCCGCGCTCGACGCCGGCCTGGTCGACGCCATCCACGAACCGGACGCCCTCCTCGACGCCGCCCTCGGGATGGCGGCCGGCATCGCCACGCGCTCCTGGCGGGCGCTCGAGCTGACCAAGCTGGCGCTGCGCCTCCACCGCCCGTCCACCACCACCTTCGACGTGGCCGCGCAGTCGCTGCTCTTCGAGAGCGACGACAAGCGGGAGCGGATGGAGAACTTCCTCCGGCGGAAGAAGCGCTGACGCCAGCCGCCTAGGCTTTGTTGTCAACTATGGAGAGCACCGGAGAGGAGCACCGGCTGGTTCTCGTCGTCGACGACGAGCCGATGCTGCGCAACCTCCTGAGCCGGCTCCTGCGCATGGAGGGCTACGACGTCATCGAGGCGGCGGACGGGCAGGCGGCCCTCGACCTCGTCGGCGAGCGCCGGCCCGACCTCGTGCTCCTCGACGTGATGATGCCGGCCCGCGACGGGCTCGACGTGCTCAGCGACCTCCGCGAGACCAGCCAGGTGCCGGTGATCCTCGTCAGCGCCCTGGGGGAGGAGGCCGACCGGGTCCTCGGCCTCAAGATGGGGGCCGACGACTACGTCGTGAAGCCGTTCTCGGCCGCCGAGCTGTCGGCCCGGATCGAGTCGGTCCTCCGCCGGGCCCGGCAGCGGACGCCGCCCCCGGTGGCGAACCGCCTCGTCTTCGACGGGCTCGTCGTCGACCTCCAGACCCGGGAGGTCACCGTGGCCGGGCAGAAGGCGGAGCTGACGGCCAAGGAGTTCGACCTGCTGGCCTTCCTGGCCGGCTCCCCCCGCCAGGTGTTCAGCCGGGAGCAGCTGCTCCAGCAGGTGTGGGAGTCGTCGTCGGACTGGCAGTCCGACGCCACCATCACCGAGCACGTCCGCCGGCTGCGGCGCAAGATCGAGGCCGATCCGGACAATCCCCGCTGGATCACCACCGTCCGGGGCGTCGGCTACCGCTTCGAGCCATAGCGCCCTTCCCGACGGACGGGCCGCGAACCTGCCGCCCACCCCGGGGAACGGAGGGCGCGAGCGCCGAAACTTCATCCATGGATCTCCAGTCGCTCCAGCAGGACGGGGTCTTCCGCGGGGCGGCGGCCGACGTCGCCCGGTCCCGGGAGCGGTCCCGGCAGCGGCGCCTCGTCCGCGTCGCCCTCCTGCTCGGCCTCGTCTGCGTCTGGATGTGGGACCGGGTCCTCAACGGCCACCCGGCCTTCCCGGGCCGGCCGCACCTCAACCCGGCCATCGCCCAGGCCATGCCGCTGCTGCTCCTGGTGGTGGTGCTCGGCGCCGCCGTCCTCCTGCCGTTCCTCGGCGCCGGCCGGTCGCCCCACGTGCTCTACCGCTCCAGCGAGATCGACACGTCGCTCGACGACGTGAAGGGCATGCCGGTCGTCGTCGACGAGGTCGTGAAGACCCTCAACCTCTTCCTGGCCCACAAGACGTTCAAGGACGCCATGGGCGGCACCCCCCGCCGGGCCATCCTCTTCGAGGGGCCGCCGGGGACGGGCAAGACCTACATGGCCAAGGCCCTGGCCCGGGAGGCCGAGGTGCCGTTCCTGTTCGTGTCGTCGTCGGCCTTCCAGTCGATGTACTACGGGCAGACGAACCGCAAGATCCGGTCGTACTTCAAGGCCCTGCGCAAGGCGGCCCGGGCCGAGGGCGGGGCCATCGGGTTCATCGAGGAGATCGACGCCATCGGCGCCTCCCGGGCCGGCATGGGCGGGGCCAACGGCCGGGAGGGCATCGCCGGCGTCGTCAACGAGCTGCTGATCCAGCTCCAGAGCTTCGACGCCCCGCCGGCCTCGATGAAGATCGGCCACTGGTTCGTGGAGCAGTTCAACCGGCTGCTGCCGCCCGGCCGGCAGCTGAAGAAGCGGCCGACCCCCCACGCCAACATCCTGGTCATCGGCGCCACCAACCGGGCCGCCGACCTCGACCCCGCCCTGCTCCGGCCGGGCCGCTTCGACCGCTCGCTGTACTTCGACCTGCCGAACCGGTCGGGCCGGCGGGAGATCATCGATTACTACCTGTCGAAGAAGGCCCACGAGGCCGAGCTCGACGACGGGGCCCGGCGCGACACCATGGCCGCCATGACGTCGGGGTACACGCCGGTCATGATCGAGCACCTCCTCGACGAGGCCCTCGTCTGGGCCCTGCGCCGGGGCGGCGACCGCCTCAGCTGGGGCGACGTCCAGCGGGCCAAGATGACCGAGGAGATCGGCCTGGCCCAGCCCGTCGAGTACACCGAGGCCGAGCGGCGCACGATCGCCACCCACGAGGCGGGCCACGCCACCGTCGCCTGGCTGGTGGGCAAGAGCCGCAAACTCGAGGTCCTGTCGATCATCAAGCGCAAGGACGCCCTCGGCCTCCTGGCCCACTCCGACCGGGAGGAGCGCTTTCTCAAGTCGCAGTCCGAGCTCGAGGGGCTGGTGGAGATCGCCCTCGGCGGGCTGGCGGCCGAGGAGGTCTTCTTCGGCGAGATCTCCTCCGGCCCGTCCGGCGACCTGCAGGCGGCCACGACGCTGACCGCCCAGATGATCGGCAGCCTCGGGATGGACGGCACGCTCTTCTCCTACGAGGCCGTCCAGATGCCCTCCGCGGCCAACATCGTGGCCCGGGTGGCGTCGACCGACGAGGGCAAAGCCCGCATCGAGGAACGTTTGTCCGCCGCCCGGCTCAGTGCCCGGGCCATGCTGGCCGAGAACCGTCATGTGGTCGAAGCGCTGCGGGATGCGCTGCTCGATCGCCACGAGCTCATCGGCGACGAGATCCTCGACGTGATCCACACTGCGGTGGCGGCGCCGGCGATGGAGCCGGGAACGACCCTCGGTTCCTGACGGTCTGGGCCGAAAGGCCCGAGCTTTCGCGGCGTTTGGACCCAAGTTGGGCCGCAGTTGGGCAAGGTTTGCTCACTCGGTGTCCCGGGCTGCCGATCATGAACGTATGGGGACCCACCACCAGGCGTTCAGTCACCGCGAGCCGGACGCGTCCTCGGGCGCGACCTCGGGCGCCGGGCGTCCCGGCGCCGCCCCGCCGTGGGCTCCGAGCGCCGCGCCGTGGGCTCCGAGCGCCGTGCCGGGCGGCCCGTCGCTCGGCTTGGTGCTCCCGCCGCTTCCCCCGACTTCGCCGTCGGATCCCGCCGCCGAGCTTCCGGCCGGTCCCGACGCCCCCTCCTGGTCGCCGCTGCGAGTCGCCGTGGCGCTCTTCGGCGCCGTGTGGATCTGCTTCGCAGTCCTGGCCGCCGCCGCCACCGTGCCTCCGGCCGACCAGGCCGCCCGCCTCGGCCACTTGCTCGGCGTCGGGGCGGCCGTGGTGGGGCTGGTCCTGCTCACCCTGTCGGTGGCCCACGCCCAGGTCAGCGGCCGCGCTCCCCGCCCGGCGGTCCTGGCCACCGTGGCGGCCGGGGTGGCCCAGGGGGCCGTGGCCGGCGCCGTGGGCTCCGGCCTGTGGGGCGTCGGCGCCGTCGTGTTCCTCCTCGTGGGCGTGGCCGTCCCCCTGGCCTGGGTCGGCGGGCAGTTCCAGTCCGGGGTGCGCCGCCAGCGGGTCGAGCAGCACAACTCCCTGATCTCCTCCTGGACGGCCCGGGCCCGCCTGCAGGCCCATGAGCACGTGGAATCCGTCCACCGCCACGACATCCGTTCGATGCTGTTCGTCATCGACGGCGCCGGACGGGCCCTGGCCGACCCGACGCTGCCCCCCGACCAGCGGGCCTCCTTCGCCGAAATGCTGACCGAGGGGGTCGGGCGGCTGACCGGCCTGAGCGACGTCCGGATGGAGGAGATCCACCCGTTCTCCGTCGAGGACGTGGTCCGGGCCGTGGTCCACGGCGAGCGCCGCGCCGGGCGCCGGCTGGCCGCCGATGTCCCCGCCGGGCTGACCGCCGTCGGCCGGGCCGCCGACGTCGCCGCCGTCCTGCGGACGCTGGCCGCCGTCGCCGGCCGGAAGGGGACCGTCGAGGTGCAGGTCCGGGGCGCGCTCGAGGCCGGAGCGGTCGTCCTTTGCGTCGAGCCGGTCGAATCGAGCCCTCTGCCGTTGTTGACCCGGAATTGGGAAGAGATTCGGGGCGAATCCTTCAAGAGTTCGTCAAATGCCGACGAAGAAGGTGTTGACCTCTTCGTCGCCGCCCGGCTCCTCGCAGACCAGGGTGCCGACCTGTGGTCGACGGCCGGACGGGCCCGCTTCGCCGTCCGCCTCACCGCCCCCACCACCCCAAGTCCCGAGGAAACGGCATGACGATCTCGCTCACCCGCGCCGACGTCCACGTCGACGTCGCCCCTTCGCTCGCCGGCCCCCACCTGCTCCTGGTCGACGACCACCGCTTGCTGGTCGAGACCCTGCAGCTGTCGCTGACCCAGGCCGGCTTCGCCGTGTCGGTGTCGCCGTGCGGCACCTTCGACGACGTCCTGGCCGAGGTCGCCGCCGTGCGGCCCACCCTCGTCGTCCTCGACCTCGACCTCTCCGGCGCCGGCTACGGCTACGACCTGATCGGCCCGATCCGGGAGCTCGGCGCCGACGTCCTCGTCCTGACCGGCACCACCGACCGCCTGGAGCTGGCCCGCTGCCTCGAGGCCGGGGCGCTGGGCATCGCCAGCAAGGCCAACGGCTTCACCGCGGTCCTCGACCAGGTGTGCCGGGCCGCCGAGGGGCAGACGGTGACGCCGATCACCGAGCGGACGCAGCTGCTGACCGACCTGTCCGCCCACCGCCGGGCCGAGGAGCGCCGGCGGGCGCCGTTCGAGTCGCTGTCGGGCCGGGAGCGCGACGTCCTGCGCCAGATCGTCGAGGGGAAGCAGGCGTCGGCGATCGCCAAGGACTCCTACGTCTCGCTGGCCACCGTCCGGACGCAGATCCGCTCCATCCTTCTCAAGCTCGACGTGACCTCGCAGCTGGCCGCCGCCGGCCTGGCCCGCCAGCAGGGCTGGTTCGACACCGTTGCGGTGGAGGCGGCCCGATGAAGCGGGCGTTCTCCTTCCGCAACCAGGGCCAGGACCCGCCGATGGAACCGCTTCCCGGTGAGGGCGACGCGCCCGCCGCCGACCGGGCGGTCCGGGTCGAGCCGGCCGACGAGCGCGACATGCAGGTCGTGCCCGAGGGCGGCCGCTTCGGCGAGCTCCTCGTCCGCAAGCAGCTGGTGAGCCGGGGCGCCATCATGGAGGCCCTCCTCCAGCAGACCGGCACCGGCAAGCGCCTCGGCGCCCTGCTGGTCGACGCCGGCGCCATCACCGACCGCCAGCTGGCCGAGACCCTGGCCGAGCAGCTTCAGCTGCCGCTGGCCGAGCTGCGCAACGACCGGCCCGAGGCCGAGGCCGTGGCCAAGCTCCCCGAGCATGTCGCCCGGGAGCTGGTCGCCGTGCCGCTGCGCTTCGAAGGCGGCGCCCTGCAGGTCGTCGTGGCCGACCCGACCCCCGAGACGCTCCGGCTGCTGCGGGAGACCACCCGGCTCGAAATCGTGCCGCTGATCGCCCCACACTCCGACGTGGTCCGGGTCATCGAGGCCACCTACCGGGCTCTCGACGCCATCCAGAGCCAGGTCCAGGCCTTCAGTGCCCACGATTCCCTCCGGCGGACGGTCGCCCCGGTGGCCGCAGCCACCGTCGCCGACGGCGGCGACACCGAGGCCCCCGTCGTCAAGATCGTGAACCTCCTCATCGCCCAGGCGCTGCGGGACCGGGCCTCCGACATCCACCTCGAGCCGCAGGACACCCAGATGCGGGTGCGGTTCCGGGTCGACGGAGCGCTGCACGACATCACCACGCTGCCGGCCGAGATGGGCCCGGCGGTGGTCAGCCGCATCAAGATCATGGGCGGGATGAACATCGTCGAGCGCCGCCGTCCGCAGGACGGGCAGACGTCGCTCGAGGTGGACGGCCGAGGCCTCGACGTGCGGATCGCCTCCACCCCGACGGTGTTCGGCGAGAAGGTCACCATGCGGCTGCTCGACAAGAGCCGCCCGCTCTACAAGGGCGCCGACCTCGGCATGCCGGCCGACACCCACGAGGCGTGGAGCAAGCTCGTCCGTTCGCCGTTCGGCATGGTCGTCTGCGTCGGCCCCACCGGCTCGGGCAAGACGACGACGCTCTACGCCACCCTCGGCGACATCAACTCCTCCGACCGCAACATCATGACGATCGAGGACCCGGTGGAGTACATCCTCCCCTCGGTCAACCAGATCCAG
>Ga0070741_10005932_pt1 | contig 26606 bp, 26 predicted proteins | sample Coa_R1_4_FD_66440 | JGI IMG/M metagenome (GOLD analysis project Ga0070741, IMG submission 66440) | Surface soil microbial communities from Centralia Pennsylvania, which are recovering from an underground coalmine fire - Coalmine... | ecosystem: Environmental > Terrestrial > Soil > Unclassified ... | reverse complement strand
GCGTCGACGAGGTGATGACCGCCTCGCCGAAGACCATCCCGCCCGACCTCCTCGTCGGCGCCGCTCTCGACCTCATCAACAAGGCCAAGATCACCGCGCTCTTCGTGGTCGAGGCCGGCCGGCCGGTCGGCATCGTGCACATGCACGACCTCGTCCGGATCGGCGTCGCCTAGGCGGTTTCCGGCGTCGTCACCAGAAGCACGCCGCCATCGGCGCCACGGACGACCACCTCGGTCCCCGACGGCACGTCGGGGCCGGCCACCCGCCACACGGTGTCGTCGATCCTGACCTTGCCCTCGCCGCCGACGATCGGGTCGGCAAGGACGATCCGCCGTCCGACCAGCCGCACCGCGCGCTGGTTGAGGAGCGGCTGGTCGATCCTGACGCCGCGGCGCGCGAAATAGCTCCGCCCGGCGATCACGATGACGACGCTGAGGACGGCGAAGACGATTGCCTGCGTCTGCCAGGTGAAGTCGGTGAAGAGCGACATCACCCCGGTGACGATCGCCGCCACCCCGATCCAGACGAAGAAGCTCCCCGGGATGACCAGTTCGAGGCCGAGGAGGATGATGCCGAGGATCCACCAGCCCCACGGCCCGAGCTGATTGAGGATGTCGAGGATCATGTCGCGCGTCCGGCCGTCGGGACGGCGCCGCGGCGGCGTTCGACCGCCTCCTCGCCGAAAACGCTCTTCGCCAGTTCGCCGATGCCGGCGAGCGAGCCGATGAGCGCGGTCGCCTCCACCGGCAGGACGAGAACCTTCTGGTTCGGGGAGCCCGCCATCGCTTCCAGCGCCTGCGTGTATTTCTGCGCGACGAAATAGTTGAGCGCCTGGGTGTCCCCGGCGGCGATCGCCTTCGAGACCACCTCGGTCGCCTTCGCCTCGGCCTCGGCCAGGCGCTCGCGCGCCTCGGCATCGCGGAAGGCAGCCTCCTTGCGGCCTTCCGCGACGAGCACCATGGCCTGCTTCTCGCCCTCGGCCTTCAGTATCTCGGAAGCGCGCAGCCCTTCGGCTTCGAGGATCTGCGCCCGCTTGTCGCGTTCCGCCTTCATCTGCCGGCCCATCGCATCGACGAGATCGCGCGGCGGGTTGATGTCCTTGATCTCGATCCGGGTGATCTTGATTCCCCACGCCGAGGACGCGGCGTCGACGACGTGCAGCAGCCGGTCGTTGATGTCGTCGCGCTTGGAGAGCAGCTCGTCGAGGTCCATGCCGCCGAGCACCGTGCGGATGTTGGTCATGGTGAGCTGCAGGATGGCGTTTTCGAGCCCCTTCACCTCGTAGGCGGCGCGGGCCGCGTCGAGCACCTGGAAGAACGTGATCCCGTCGGCGCTGACGGTGGCATTGTCGCGGGTGATGACCTCCTGCGTCGGCACGTTCAGCACCTGCTCCATCATGTTCATCCTGGCGCCGATGCGGTCGATGAACGGGACGATCAGGCTGAGGCCGGGCTTGATCGTGGCAATGTACCGGCCGAAGCGCTCGACGGTGTAGTTGTAGCCCTGCGGAACCTGCTTGATCGACGAGAAGATAACCAGCACGGTCAGGACCACGACCGCCACGATCACATAGTCGAAGCCGCTCATCGCTTCCTCCTCGCCGGTGCGGCCGCGCGAGCGGCCGGCTGTCCCCGACCCGGTATATGTGGATTCGGCGGAAAACGCGCAATCGGGGGAAGATCGTTCAGGATGAATACCGGGTTTCCCGAAGCCGGCAATCATTCGTGGCGGGATCGATCGCGCCGCCGATTGCGGCGCAGCGCGATCAGCGTGCGGCCCTAGGCCGCCGCCGCGTCGTCCATTCCCGCCAGCGCATCGAGCCCGCGCTTCTTCAGGAGCGCCGAGGGATCCGGGTCGCGGCCGCGGAAGGCGCGGTAGGCCTCGGCCGGATCGCGGAGGTGGCCGGCGGAATAGATGAAGTCGTGGAGGCGCTTCGCCGTCGCCGGATCGAAGACGTCGCCGGTTTCCGCAAAGGCATCGAAGGCGTCGGCATCGAGGACTTCCGACCACAGGTAAGAGTAGTAGCCCGCGGCGTAGCCGTCGCCCGAGAAGATGTGCTGGAAGTGCGGGCTGCGGTGCCGCATGACGATCGCCTTCGGCATGCCGATGCGCTCGAGGACGCCCTTCTCGTAGGCGCCGACATCGACATCGTTGCCGGAAGGCAGAAGGTGCAGGTCCATATCGACGAGGGCCGAGGAGGTGTACTCAACGGTGGCGAAACCCTGGTTGAAGGTCCGCGCAGCCAGCACCTTGTCGAGGAGCGTGTCGGGGAGCGGCGTGCCGGTCTTCGCGTGGATCGCGAACTCCTTCAGGATCTCGGGGCGCTCCAGCCAGTGCTCGAAGAGCTGCGAAGGCAATTCGACGAAATCGCGCGCGACGCTCGTACCGGCGATGAACGGGTAGGTCACGTCGGAAAGGAGGCCATGCAGCGCATGGCCGAACTCGTGGAAGAGGGTGCGTGCATCGTCGAAGGAAAGGAGCGCCGCCTCGCCCTTCGGCGGCTTGGCGAAGTTCATGACGTTGAGGACGATCGGTCGGACATCGCCGGTGAGTTTCTGCTGGTCCCGGAAACTGGTCATCCAGGCGCCGCTCCGCTTCGAGGAGCGGGCGAAGTAGTCCCCGATGAAGATGCCGACGTGCCGGCCATCCGCGCCCTTCACTTCAAAGACGCGGACGTCGGGATGATAGACGGGAACGTCGTGTAGCTCGCTGAAGCTGAGGCCGAAGAGGCGGCCGGCGGTGGCGAAGGCCGCCGCGATCATCTGGTCGAGCTGCAGATAGGGCTTGATCTCGGCGCCGTCGAAATCGAAGCGGCGCTTCCGCATCTTCTCGGCGTAGTGACGCCAGTCCCACGGCGCGATCTCGAAGTTGTTGCCCTCCTCGACGGCCAGCGACTGCAATTCGCGCGCCTCCTCGATGGCGCGGAGGCGGCCGGGCTTCCACACCGAATTGAGGAGGCCGAGCGCCGCGTCGGGCGTCTTCGCCATCGTATCTGCGAGCCGGTAATGGGCGTAGGAATCGTAGCCGAGGAGCCGGGCGCGCTCGGCGCGGAGTTCGATCATTTCGGCCATCAGCGGACGGTTGTCGGTGGCCCCGGCATTCTCGCCGCGCTTCGCCCAGGCTTCGAACGCGCGCTCGCGGAGGTCGCGCCGGGTCGAGAAGGTGAGGAACGGCTCGATGCTCGACCGCGACAGGGTGATGACGTGCTTGCCGGGCAGGTTGCGGTCGGCGGCCGCCTGCGCCGCGGCCTGGCGGAGCCACTCGGGCAGCCCGGCAAGGTCGGATTCGCCGTCGAGCAGCAGCGTGTAGGCCTTCTCGTCGGCGAGCACGTTCTGGCTGAAGAGCGTGCCGAGCGTGGCGAGGCGCTCGTTGATCTCGGCGAGCCGCTTCTTGCCTTCGCCGTCGAGCCGCGCGCCGGCGCGGACGAACATCGTGTAGTAGCGCTCGAGCACCCGCGCCTCCTCGGCGCCGAGCTTCAGGGAGGCGCGGCGGGCATATAGCCCATCGATGCGGGCGAAGAGGTCGGGGTCGAGGACGATCCCGGTCGAGTGGCGGGCAAGGACCGGCGCGATGTCGCGCTCGATCGCCTCGAGGTCGTCGTTGGTGTCGGCGCCGCTGAGCCCGAAGAAGACGGCGGCGACGCGGTCAAGCGCCATGCCGCTCTTCTCCATCGCCGCAACCGTGTTCGCGAAGGTCGGCTCGCCCGGCTCGCCGGTGATCCTCGCGATATTCGCCTTCTGCTCGGCGACCGCGGCGTCGAAGGCGGGCCGGAAATGCTCCGGCCTGATCTCGGCGAAGGGCGGCAGGCCGAAGGGCGTGTTCCAGGCTGAAAGCAGCGGGTTGGCGGACATGGCGGGGTCTCTGGTGCGGGATTTGGCGCGCTGGATATAGGGGCGCGGGCGGGGCTCTGTCATCCCCGCCCCGGAACGGCTCTTTGAACGCAACGAGACCGCTGCATAACCTCTCCTAGAAGGAGAGGTCGGATCGAGCGCGTCAGCGGTCGATCCGGGTGAGGTGTTAGAGCCTTTCCGGAGAGGGCCAGGCCCCCTCACCCGCTCGCCGGACTGGCGTCCGGCTCACGACCTCTCCCCGCCGGGGAGAGGTGATGCGTTCCGCGGTTTGCGCAAAAGCCGCCCTCCACTGCCTGCACCCGTTGCACGAGGCCGGATGCAGCGACTTTCGCATTCACCGATGTCGTCCCGGCGGTGCAGCACGAAGTGATGCGCCGCAGACCCGGGACCTCCACCGTAGGGATGCGGCCCCCATGAGGTTCCGTGTCTGCGCAGCGGCACTTCGCGCCGCAGCGCGCACGGAACGACAAGGCCAGAATCCGCCACTGACTTTGACCTACGGCTACCCGTCCGTGAGCAGGGCGCGGGCGCGGGCGAAGGCCGTGTCGACCTGCGGGTCCTTGCCGCCGGAATAGCGGATGTCGAAGGGCACGGCGACGTCGGGGAGGACGCCGTTCTTTTCAAGCACCTTGCCGTCGACCTCGACGCCGGCAACGGCAATTTCGAGAAGCGTGTTGTCGGGGAGCATATACCCGCGCCCGCCGAGCAGGTTCCCGGCGGTGCGCGTGCCGACCAGAGGGACCCCCTTGGCCTTGAGGGCGTAGGCGAAGACTTCGAGCCCGCTCCGGGTGCCGCCGTCGATGATCGCGACAACCGGCTTGTGCCAGCGGAGGTTGGAGACCTTGCCCTGGCCGTTGCGGTCGATGAAGCGGAAGGGCGGCGTGCCGCCAAGGAAGATTTCCGCGGCATCGGGCGGCGCACCGCCCCAGCGGCCGCGAAGGTCGACGACGAGGGCGTCGGCACCGGCAAGCGGGCCGGCGAGCGCCTCGTCGATCGCGCCGACGACGTCGCCGCCGGCAAAGGTCCAGATGTGCAGGTAACCGATCCTGCGGCCATCGACCTCCCGGACCGTGGCGCTCTGCCGGATGGCGGCGACCAGCGTGTCGGTGGGCTCGAGGTCGGCCACGGCGACGGCGACGTTCTCCGGCGCAGCGCCATCGGCGCGGCGGACGGAGAGGGTCACTTCCTTGCCCACCTTTCCGCGGAACGAGTCGATCTCGCGGAACGGCGCACCATCGGCGGAGAGAAGCTCGTCGCCGACATGAAGGCCGGCCTTCTCTGCGGCACCGCCGTCATAGATGTCGGTGATGAAGCGCTTCCCGCCGATCTCGGCGGAGGCAATGCCGATGCCGGGATAGGTGATCTCGCCGTCCGGCGGAAAGATGCGCTCGAGGTCGCGCCGGTAATTGAAGCGAAAGATGTCGGCGAGCTCGTAGTAATCGAGCTGGTCGGGCCCGAAATGCCCGGTATGCGATGCGTCGAGCGCAAAGAGCGCCGCGCCGATCGCGGCGTCATAGTCCTTGTCGGTGGCGGTCGCAGGGAGCGTCGTCAGAATCTGGCGAACCGCGGCCTCGAATTTCGGCAGCGCCGACGGCAGGTAGAAGTTCTCCTCAACCAGATCGACCGCCCTGTCGAAGGCGGCGTTGCCGGACTTTGGCGCATCGGCGAACGCCACGCCCGAAAGCGAAAGAAGCAGCGCGGCGGCCGGCGCCGCGAGCCGCATCGTCACATGCATGAATCACCAATCCCTTGCACCGGGATCGCCCTCACTTCGCCTGCCGGGAGGGCGCGGCCATTTTGTGGCGCGCGCACCGCGATCACGGAGGGTTGACGGCAACGCCGGTTTCCCGCCAAAGAGCGGCAGGCATCCGGCAGGGAGAGCGACATGGCGGAATGGCCCGTTTACGGGAAGATCGACGGACCGGTCGTGATGATCGGCTTCGGTTCCATCGGCAGGGGTGCGCTGCCGCTGATCCTCCGCCACTTCGAGGTGGACGTGTCACGGCTGACCGTCGTCGACCCTGACGATCACGGCAAGGCGGTGATCGAATCGCTCGGCGGCAGGTTCATCCACGAGGCGGTGACCCGCGAGAACTACCGGACGCTGCTGACCCCGCTCTTCAAGGCCGGCGAAGGCCGCGGCTTCTGCGTCAACCTCTCGGTCGACACGTCGTCGCTCGACATCATGCGGCTCGCCCGCGAGCTCGGCTGCCTCTACATCGACACCGTGGTCGAGCCGTGGCCGGGCTTCTATTTCGACGCCAGCATGGACGCCTCGGCGCGCTCCAACTACGCGCTCCGCGAGACGGTACTCGCCGAGAAACTGGCGAGCCCCGGCGGCCCGACGGCGGTTTCCTGCTGCGGCGCCAATCCGGGAATGGTGTCGTGGTTCGTCAAGCAGGCGCTGGTCGACCTCGTCGGCAACGTCAACGTGCCGAATTTCGTCGAGCCGACGACGCGGGACGGCTGGGCGAAGCTCGCCCGCGACCTTGGCGTCAAGGGTATCCACCTCGCCGAGCGCGACACGCAGCACGCCCGCACGCCGAAGAAGCTCGGGACCTTCGTCAATACGTGGTCGGTGGAGGGCTTCCTCTCCGAAGGCATGCAGCCGGCCGAGCTCGGCTGGGGCACGCACGAGACCTGGATGCCGGAGAATGCCGGCACGCACGCCGCCGGCTGCCAGGCGGCGATCTATCTCCGCCAGCCCGGCGCCAATACCCGGGTCCGCTCCTGGTGCCCGACACCCGGGCCGCAATACGGCTTCCTCGTCACCCACAACGAGTCGATCTCGATCGCCGACTACCTGACGCTGCGCGAGAACGGCGCAGTGGTGTACCGCCCGACCTGCCACTACGCCTACCACCCGGCGAACGACGCGGTGCTGTCGCTCCATGAATTGTTCGGACGGGCGGGTGTCGTGCAGGAGGAGCATCACATCCTGTCCGAGACGGAGATCGTCGACGGCATCGACGAGTTGGGCGTGCTCCTCTACGGCCACGCCTGGAACGCCTACTGGTACGGCTCGCAGCTCTCGATCGAGGAGACGCGCAATCTTGCGCCGAACCAGAACGCCACCGGGCTGCAGGTTTCCTCGGCGGTGCTTGCCGGCATGGTCTGGGCGCTGGAGAACCCGGAAGCCGGCATCGTCGAGGCGGACGAGATGGATTACCGGCGCTGTCTTGAAGTGCAGACGCCCTATCTCGGGACGGTCAAGGGCTACTACACCGACTGGACCCCGCTCGCGAACCGGCCGGGGCTGTTCCCGGAGGACATCGATACCAGCGATCCGTGGCAATTCCGGAACATCCTCGTCCGCTAGGGATTGGCGCCCGCCGCCGGGCGGGGCATGCTCCGGGCGGGGAATGGGAAAGAGGCCGAGGGGGAGAGATGAAGCTTCGCACCGTGCTTCCGCTATTGGCGGCGCTGGCCGCCGCCGGCCCGGCGGCGGCTGACCCGATCATCGCCAAGGACGCGCTCGGGCAGGAGTATCAACTCAACGACGACGGCAGTTACGCGCGGATCGTCCGGAACGCGGACGGCAAGATATTCCTCCTGTCGCAGGGCGGCACCTGGTACGGCCAGGACGACGGCAAGATGCTCTCCGACCGTTTCGCCGCCGAGTTCGACAAGGCGATCGCAGCCGGGAAAGGCCCCGCCATCGACAAGGAGAAGATCCCCGCCTATCGCGAATGCATCGTCGCCGCCTTCAACCGCTACCCGATGGATGCGCGGCGCATGCTGATGTCGGCGGGCGGCGACGGTGCCATCGATATCCAGAGGAATTTCGAGAAGTTGCAGAAAGCCATGCCGGAAGTCGCGGACAGCCTCAACAAGGACGACAACAGGTGCCGGAATGGCTGACGCCAGGGAAATCGGAATGACCGCGATCCGGCCGGGATTGGCCGCGCTCAGCGTGCTTGCGGCCCTGGTCCTGACGGTCCCTCCGGCGGCCGCCGAGCCGGTCACCGCCAACGATGCAGGCGGCCAGACCTACCGCCTCGAAGACAACGGCTCTTACAGCCTCGTCGTCACCGGCAATGACGGGAAGACCTATCTGCTCGCGCCAAACGGGCGCTGGCGCCCCGCCGATGCCGCCGCCGGCGACCCGGCGCTCGACAAGAGCCTCGCCGACAAGATCAGCGCATGGGTGGACGACGAGGAAAAGGACATGGCCGAGGATCGGCGCTCCGCCGTGAAGGCCTGCATGATCGCGGCTGTCGCCGATCTCAGCCCCGAGGCGAAGCAGGGTCTCCTCGCCGGCGCCGACTTCGAGCGGACGGCGCGTGACTTCATCAGCCGCCGCCCGGACCTGACGCCCGGCCTCAGCGACAAATTCGAGGCGTGCTTCTGACGCTACCGCCGCAGCGGAAGCGGCGCTAGAACTACTCTGTCCGCCAATTTCCGCGAGGTTCTTCCATGCGTTTCGCCGACCGTGTGCTTCTGGCAGCTTCCGCCAGCCTCGCCCTCTTCGCGTCGACGGCACTCGCCAACGACTCGACGGCAGCGCTCGGCGCGGGCGGACTCAACCTCGTCCGCAACGAGGAGATCGACCTGCTCTCGGAGGATCTTTACGTCTCCGAGAAGGAGATCCGGGTCACCTATCACTTCCAGAACCACACCGACGAGCCGGTCACCTATCTCGTCGCCTTTCCGCTCCCGGCGGTCGACACGACCGTTCCGGAGGCGGCCGAATTCGTCCTGCCGGACCCGGAGAACGACAACTTCGTCGACTTCGAGGTGAAGGTCGACGGCAAGCCGGTCACCCCGAAAATCCAGCAGCGGGCGATCGCCATCGGCGTCGACCAGAGCGATGCGATCCGGAGCAAGGGCCTTTCGCTCAACCCCGTCGGCGAAGAGAACTACGCCAGGATCGAGAAACTGTCGCAGGCGGACAAGGAGGAGCTTGCCCGCCTCGGCGCGCTGATCATGGACGCCAACGGTACCTATGCCGCCTGGAAGCTGGAGACGGCCTTCTACTGGGAGCAGACCTTCCCGCCCGGCAAGGACGTGCTCGTCGAGCACGCCTACAGGCCGGTGATCGGCAGCGGCTTCTTCAGCAAGGAGAGCCTCGACATCGAGGACTACAAGACCAAGTACTGCATGGACAGCGGCTTCCGTGCCGCGGCGGTGAAGGGTCTCGACGCGATCGCCGGCACCGACATGACCTACTATACGGAGAAGCGGATCAGCTACATCCTGACGACCGCGATGAACTGGGCCTCCTCGATCAAGAAGTTCCGAATGGTCATCGACAAGGGCACGCCGGAATCGGTGCTCAGCTTCTGCGGGACAGACGTGAAGAAGATCGGGCCGACCCAGTTCGAGGTGACCGAGACCGATTTCTATCCGCAGACCGACCTGGATGTCCTGATCATTTCGCCGCCGGTAAAGGACGCAGAGTAGCGCCTGCCTGCCCGGCCCCACCGGCGCGCGGCGGTCCGAAGCCGCTATGCCGGCTGGCGCCGCTCGACGAATTCTTCGGCGTCGTCCCGGCGCTGCGCCAGCCGGCCGAGGATGCGGTTGCGGCCGGTTTCCTTGGCGCCGTAGAGGCGCCCGTCGGCGACGCTGAACAGCTCGGTCAGATCGACGCCGTCGTCGGGGCTCGTGGCAATGCCGATGCTGACCGTGACCGGACGCGCCAGTTGCGGAACCGGCGTGGTCTCGACGCGGCTGCGGATGCGCTCGCCGGCGACCAGCGCCTGGGCGTGGCTGAGGCCGTCACAGAGCACGACGAATTCCTCGCCCCCGTAGCGGTAGATGTGGTCGGTGACGCGGAGTGCATGGCCGATCTCGCCGGCAATCAGCCTCAGCACTTCGTCGCCGACCGGATGCCCCTTCTCGTCGTTGATCGCCTTGAAGTGGTCGAGGTCGATGACGAGGAGGCTGATCGGGCGGCCCGCGGCAACTGCCAAGCGGATGCTGTCCGGCACCTCGCTGTCGAAGCGGCCGCGGTTGAGAAGGCCCGTGAGGCTATCGCGACCGGACTGGCGGAGGAGCGCCTCGTAGCGTTGCCGGTAAGTGAGCGTGTCGAAGAGGTCGCCCATGCGGACCGGCGCTGCCGGGACCCGGTCGTCCCGGTCGACCCAGCGGAGGTAGGCGCCGGCGAGCAGGCCGTAGGCCGCCGCCGCCACCATCTTGGCGACCCAACCGCCGTAGAGGACCTCATAGGGAACGCCGAGGAAATAGCGGAGCGCGGCGAAGAAGCAAAGCTGGTCGAAGGACAGGACCACCGCCGCACTGAGGCAGATGCGGAGCGTCCGGTTGGCGAACCAGGCGGCCGTCCGCTCGTAGATCAGGACGATGCAGATCGAATCGATGAAGAGGAGCGCCGTGCCCCAGATCATCAGCCCGGCCGTCTGCGACATGAAGCCGAAGTCGGGGCTCTTTCCCGGAACCGCCGGCACGACATCGTGGAAGCGCAACAGCGCGACGAGGCCGACCATGAGGAGGTTGCCGAGAAACAGACCGTAGATCGGCTGGCGGACGGTCGCCGCGTCCTCCCGGACATAGATGAGGAGGAGCATGACCAGCTTGCCGGCAAAGAGCACCGACGAGCCGGGCGAGATGGTGATGCCCAGCGGAAACTGGAGATAGAGAATCGCGGCCAGGTACGTTTCGAGGAAGTGAAGCGCGCCGAGGGCCGTGTAGAAGACGCCGATGCCGAGGCGGTGCCGGACGCGGAACAGCGCCGACAGCACGCTGAAATACAAGAGGATTTCGCCTGCGAGGAGGAGGAGATTGTTCACATAGGCCATGCGGACGTCTCAGCCGCCGCCGCGGGCCCGGCCTCCGCGGCAATCGGCCGAGGATAAGGAGCGGCTGGTTACCAACTCGTGGATGAGAGCAGCGGCGGTGGCGGCGCCGGCGCTTCCTATCCGGCGTGGCGATGGCCGTGATGCAGGTCCGGGTAGTGCCGATGGCTGTGCTTTAGCCGCGGGTGGCGATGCGGATGGCTGTGCGGCTCGCCGCGCGGGTCTTCGGGGCCGTGCGCGTGCTGGTGATGCGCGTCGTGCACGTGGCGATGGTCATGAAACTGCGCATCGTGCTCGTGTTCGTGTTCGTGAACTTCGGACAGGTGCAGGTAGACCCCGATGCCGATGAGCGCCGCGGCAAGCGCAAAGCGGCCGGTAACGGGCTCGCCGAGGAAGGCGACGGCTAGGCCGGCGCCGATGAAGGGCGCCGTGGCGAAGTAGGCCCCGGTCCGCGCCGTCCCGACGTGGCGGAGCGCGAGGATGAACAGGACCAGACTGACGCCATAGCTGACGAAACCGAGAGCGAGGGCAATCGCGAGATCGGAAGACGCCGGCACCAGGTGCCCGGCAAGCATCCCGATCGCCAGATTGACCGGCCCGGCGACCGCGCCTTTCACCGCCGCGATCTGCAGCGGGTCGCGCGAGGCCAGCTGCCGCGTGAGGTTGTTGTCGATCCCCCAGGCGATGCAGGCGCCGATAACGGCGAGCGCGCCGGGGCTGAACCCGCCGGGACCGCTCCACGCCAGCAGCACGGCGCCGCCGAGGATGGCGAGCGCACCGGCAACCAGCCGGGCGTCGGTAGCCTCGCGGTAGATTAGCCAAGCGATCAGCATCGTAGCAACGGCCTCGGTATTGAGAAGGAGCGCGGCAGTGCCTGCCGGCGTTGCCGCGAGGCCGAGCATGAGGAGGAGCGGGCCGAGCACGCCGCCGAACATCGTGATGAGGAGCAGCCGTGGAATGTCGCCGACCCTGAGCGGCGCCTCCTCTGAAGACCGGCGCCGGAAGGCCCAGAGAACCGCAAGACCGCAGCCCGAGCCGAGATAGAGGAGGCCGGCGAGGATGAAGGGATCGAGCCCGCGCCCGAGAAGCAGTTTCGCGGCGGGCGCGCTCACGCCGAAGGCGAGGGCCGAAAGCAGCGCGTAGACGATACCGATCCGCGGCATGGGGGCGAGACTACTCGAAGTCGGGCCGGCCTCGAACCGCCGCGCGCCCGGTCAGAGGGTGATGATCCCGGCGGTCCCGTCCTCGGTGCCGAGCGCCAGGCGCTTGCCCTGCCGGTCCCAGCCGAGCGCGGAGATCGGGCTGCCGCTTGCCGGGCGCAGCCGCGCCTCGTTGCCGTCGGCGATGCGGCCGATCAGAACCGACCCGTCCTGGTAGCCGATGGCGACCAGTTCCTGGCTCGGATGGCAGGCGACGCGGGTGACCAGCGGTTCACGCGGCCCCAACTGGATCGGCTGCTTGCCGATCGGCCCGTCCTTGAAGTGGAACGGCCAGAGGATGGCGGCGTTGGCGCCGGAGGTCGCGAGAAAGCGCCCCTTCGGCGACCACGACATCGATTTCGGCTTCGCCGGGTAGCCGGACATGCGCATGTCCTTGCCGTCGGTCAGCCGCCAGCCGTGGAGCGCATTCTCCTGCATGGAGGTGACGACGTTCCTGCCGTCCGGCGAGAACGTGACCGCGAGGTGAGCCCCCTTCCACAGGAGATTTTGCGCCGGGGCCTCGGTGCCCGCCCACCACAACGTCACGCCGTCGTAGCGGGCGACCGCAAGCCGCAGGCCCTTCGGCGCGAAGGCAAGGCCGCCGACGGAACGGTCGTGCGTGAGCACGCGCTCGCGGCCGTCGGGGAAGCGGACGATCGCTTCGCGGCCAACGGCAAAGGCGATGACGCCGGAGGGACCGACGGCGACGAGATCGATCCATTTCCGCGGCCGCTCGGTGACGGTCGCCGACTTGCCGTCGGCGGAGGTCAGGACGACGCGGCCGTCGTCGCCGCCGGTGAGGAGCGACCTGCCGTCCTCGGAGACGGCTGCCGCGAGCAGACCGCCGCCGTGTGCACGGAGAGTGCGCGCGACGTTGCCGTCCGCAACCCGGATCGTCCCGTCGCCGCAGGCAAAGGCCGGCGTATCACCGAGGAAGACCGCCTCGACGATGAAGGACCCGAACGAGACGGACTGGAGACTGGGCATGACCTCGGCGCGGGGGAAGGTCGGCGGGCGTTTGGGCGCGATTTAGCCGGTTCCCGGAAGGCGCCGCAACCGCCGCGACGCAGAACGGAGCTCCGCGAGACGGCGAGCGGCGGAGCACGCCCGCTCAAGGCGCCTCAAACGAGGCAGGCCTCGAAGCCGGCCTTCAGCGCCTCCGCGTCGAGCCTCCGGCCGATGAAGACGAGGCGGCTTTCGCGTTTCTCGCCTTCCTTCCAGGCCCGCTGATGGTTGCCCTCGATGATCATGTGGACGCCCTGGATGACGTAGCGCAGGTCGTCATCCTTCATCGACAGGATCCCCTTCAGGCGCAGGATGTCCGGCCCCTGCTCCTGGGTCACCTTCTCGATCCACGGGAAGAACTTCCTCGGGTCGAGCGTGCCGGCGCGGAGCGAAACGCTGCCGATCCCCTGCGCCTCGAGATCATGGTGGTGATGATGATGCTCATGATCGTGGTTGTGGTCGTGGTCGTGGTCGTGATGATCATGATCGTGATCGTGCGCCGCTTCCTCGAGAAAGTCCGGGTCGAGCGACAGGATACGGTCGAGGTCAAAGGCGCCGCGGTCCAGCACCCGGTCGAGGTTGATTGCGCAGCGCTCTGTGCGATGGATGACGGCGTGTGGGTTAATGGCGCGGATGCGGCGCTCGACCTGCCCGAGTTCCGCCGGCGAGACGAGGTCGGTCTTGTTGAGGAGGATCACGTCGGCAAAGCCGATCTGCTCCTGCGCCTCGGGCGAGTCGGCGAGCCGGGCGGTGAGATTCTTGGCGTCGGCGACGGTGACCACGGCGTCGAGACGCGCCCTCGCCTTCACTTCGTCGTCCATGAAGAAGGTCTGGGCGACCGGCGCCGGATCGGCCAAGCCGGTGGTCTCCACGAGGATGCCGTCGAAGCCGCCGGGCCGCTTCATCAGGCCCTCGACGACGCGGATCAGGTCGCCGCGCACGGTGCAGCAGACGCAGCCATTGTTCATCTCGTAGACTTCCTCGTCAGACTCGACGATGAGGTCGTTGTCGATGCCGATCTCGCCGAACTCGTTGACGATGACCGCGTATTTCTTGCCGTGGTTCTCGCTGAGGATGCGGTTGAGGAGCGTGGTCTTGCCGGCGCCGAGATAGCCGGTGAGCACCGTTACCGGGATTTGCGTTTCGGGCATGTCTGGACTCCGAGGCGGGTAAAGGCCGCCGGGTAGGGAATGGCCCGCTCATATAGGCGTTCGGCCGCCTCAATGCACCGGGCGCAAAACGTTCAGGCCTGCGGCAAACCGGCCTTCAGCAGGCCCTCGAAATCGAGCTGGCGGTTGTCCATGCGGAGCGTGCCGTCCGGATTCTTCGGCCATTCCGCCACCGGCCGGTCCCACGCGAATTCGAGGCCGTTATCGTCCGGGTCGCGGAGATAGATTGCCTCGTGGGTGCCGTGATCGCTCGCCCCTTCCAGCGGGATCCTGGCGGCGATCAGGCGGCGGAGCGCATCGCCGAGGGCGGCGCGGGTCGGGTAAAGGATGCAGGTATGGTAGAGGCCGGTGGTGCCCGGCGCCGGAGGCGAGCCGCCACGGCTTTCCCAGGTGTTGATGCCGAAATGGTGGTGGTAGCCGCCGGCCGCGAAGAACGCGGCCTGGTCGCCGATGCGGGCCGTAAGCTGGAAGCCGAGGAGCCCGCAATAGAAGGCGAGCGATCGGTCGATGTCGGCGACCTTGAGGTGGACATGGCCGATGCGCGTGCCGGGATCGATCGGGCGGACGCTGCCAAGGCTCGGCTTTTCAACCGGTTTCATCTCGTTCATGGGCGGCGCTCCTGATGGGGAACGCCAAGTATATAGCGCTCGCGGGCGCCGGCGTGGAGGGACATGGCAGGCTGGGTGAGACCGCATGGCTTGCCCGAGGCGGACGTGGGGTAGAGTGAAGCGATACCGGCCAGCCCTGACCCTCCCCCGAACCAATTGCCTCCGCGCTCCCACCGTCCGAATCCGATCCTCACGGGCATCGTGCTCGTCCTCATGCCGGTCCTGTTCTCCTCGAACCTGATCATCGGCAAGGGCGCGCTGGAGACGATGGAGCCGACGACCCTCATCTACTGGCGCTGGGTGGTGGCGACGCTGGTGCTGATTGCCATCGCCGGACAGAGCCTGACCACCCACGCCGCCGTGCTTCTCCGCCTGACGCCGCTTCTCCTCGGCCTTGCCGTCCTCGGCATGGTGATCTGCGGCGCCGGCGTCTACATCGCGCTTCGCCATACGACGGCGACCAACGGGACGCTCATCTACACGACCTCGCCGGCCTTCATCGTGCTTTTCGAAATGCTGATCGGGCGCCGCCCTTTCTCGATCCGCCAGTTCCTCGGTATCGTTCTGGCGACGATCGGGGTCGCGGTGATCGTCTTTCACGGCAACCTCGCCGATGCGCTTTCGACCGGCCTCAATCCGGGCGACCTCGGCATGCTCGCCGGCGCGATCTCCTGGGCGGTCTACTCGGTGATCCTGCATGACCGCCGGCTGCAGGCGCTGCCCGACCGGGCGGTGCTGGCGTCGATCGCGATCTGTGCGGTAGTCGCGCTCACCCCGGTCTGGCTGATCGGCGGATGGCGCGGGGGACTGGTCCCGGCGAGCACGGACAACTGGCTGGCAGTGGCCGGCGTCGCGCTGATGCCGTCGGTTCTGGCCTATCTCAGCTACCAGTGGCTGGTGCGCCAGGTCGGCGCGGCCGTGACCGGGATGGCGCTCTACTTCCTGCCGATATGCGGGGTGTCGCTGGCGGCGATCTTCCTCCACGAGCAGGTGCACCTTTACCATCTCTTCGGGACCCTGCTGACGCTCGGCGGGGTCATCGTCGCGACGCGGCTCGCCCGCCAGCCCGATCCGGCGCCCGCTTAGGCTGCGGCGGACCGCGCCGGCATCGCCCGGGTCGTTCCGTCCGGCTCGACGGCGAAGCACGCCACCTCGACATCGCCCTTCCGCACCAGCTCCGGCCGATTGACCGGGCAGGGCTCGAAGGCGAGCGGACAGCGGGGATGAAAAACGCAGCCGGACGGAGGATGGATCGGCGACGGCAATTCGCCCTCCAGACGAATGCGTTCCTTCGGCCGGGTGGGATCGGCGACCGGCGTGGCGGAAAGCAGCGCCCGCGTATAGGGATGGCGCGGGTTGTCGAAGATGGCGTCGCGGGTGCCGTATTCGACCGGCCAGCCGAGATACATGACGAGGATCCGGTTCGCCATGTGCCGGACGACCGACAGGCTGTGGCTGATAAACAGGTAGGCGAGCCCGAACTCGGCCTGCAGGTCGACGAGGATGTTGAGCACCTGCGCCTGGACGGAGAGGTCGAGCGCGGAGACCGGCTCGTCGAGGACGAGGATGCGCGGATGGAGCATCAGCGCCCGCGCAATCGCGATGCGCTGGCGCTGGCCGCCGGAGAACATGTGCGGGTAGCGGTCATAGTGCTCGGGCCGAAGGCCGACGCGGGCGAGCATCGCCATTGCCGCATCGCGGCGGCGGACGGCGTTCATGTGCCGCCGGTTGATCTTCAGCGGCTCCTCGAGGATCGTTCCGACCCTCTGGCGCGGGTTGAGCGAGCCGTAAGGGTCCTGGAAGACGATCTGGACCTCGCTGCGCAGCTTCCTGCGTTGCTGCCGGCTGGCCTCGGCAATGTCGATGCCGTCGATGAGTAGCGCGCCGGAAGTCGGCGGCTCGATCATAGTGACGAGGCGAGCGAGCGTGGATTTGCCGCAACCCGACTCGCCGACTACGGCAAGCGTTTCGCCGGGGGACAGCGTGAAGCTGACGCCGTCGACGGCCTTCAGCGTCAGCGGCGCCGCAAAGGCTCCGCGCGACAGGGAATAGTAGCGGGCGAGATTCTCGGCCCGGACGATCGGCTCGCTCATGCGACGGCCCCTGCCGCCGCCGGATGATCGGTCGGGACGCCGCTCCGGAGGGGATAGTGACAGAGCGCATAGCCAAGCTCCGGCCCTTCCGGCGGCGGCGGTTCGACCGCGCACAGCTCGGTGGCGAAGCGGCAGCGGGGCGAGAACAGGCAGCCGAGGGGCCGATCGAACATGCCGGGGACGACGCCGCCGATCGCCGGCAACTTGCGCCCCACCGCCCGCTCGGGCAGCGCGGCGAGGAGCGCGGCGGTATAGGGATGATGCGGGTCGCCGAAGAGGCCGCGCACGGGCTGTTCCTCGACCTTCTGGCCGGCATAGAAGACGGCGACGCGCTCGGCGGTCTCGGCGACCACGCCCATGTCGTGGGTGATGAGCGCCAGCCCCATGCCGGTGTCGCGCTGCAGGTCGAGAAGCAGGTCGAGGATCTGCGCCTGGATGGTCACGTCGAGCGCGGTGGTCGGCTCGTCGGCGATGACCAGTTTCGGCCGGCAGGCCAGTGCCATCGCGATCATCACGCGCTGATTCATGCCGCCGGACAGCTGGTGCGGGAAGGCGCGCAGGCGCCGCTCCGGATCGGTTATGCCGACCGCCTGGAGGAGCGCGATCGACCGGGCGCGCCGCTCCGGCCGGGTCAGGCCGAGATGCACCTTCAAAGCCTCGCCAAGCTGATAACCGACGGTGAAGCACGGATTGAGGCTCGACATCGGCTCCTGGAAGATCATCGCCAGATCCTTGCCGACGATCTTGCGGCGCTCACGCTGCGAGAGGGCCAGCAGATTGATACCCGCGAAAGACATATGACTGGCCGTAACCTTGGCCGTCCACGGCAGAAGGCCCATGACGGCGAGCATGGCGACCGACTTGCCCGAGCCGGACTCGCCCACGATGGCGACAACCTCGCCGGCCTCGACGTTGAGCGAGACGTGGTCGACCGCGCGGAACGCGCCGTGGGCGGTCGTGAAGTCGACGGTCAGCTCGGCGATTTCGAGGAGGGCCATGAGATTTTTTGTGCTATTCTTTCCTTCGCACTATATCTGGATGGCGAGACTCTGCGATATGGCCGATAAGCCGACACCTTCCCGCGATCCGAACTGGCCGCGTCCGATTTCCGGACCGCCGGTCCCTCGCCCTGGCTATTGATCCTCACCTGACTCCATGGCTGCGGCGATAGCCTCAATGGCCTCGTCCGCGAGTTCGCGGAGCTGCCGCAGCATCGCAATATAGTCGCGGTATATCGCGATCTTCCTTTCTGGCTCGAGCCTGGCATAACGCTCGCTGCGCATATCCTCGACGAAATTGCCGAGAACGTTTTGGTGCGTGTAGTAGAGCACCACCGGGTCAATGACGTGGTTGGGCAGGATATGAATTTCCCCGACCATCGACCGGAAGACGATCGCTTCCTCCTGCCGCGGGATGAATGGAGTGAAATCACGCCCGGCTTCACGGGCTTCGCGGATGCGGGCGACCATTTCTTCAGTCATCGCGTCGAGATCGTCCTTGGGCAGCCGAAGCCAATGGCTGCGTATCTCGGCCCGCAACGAGGTTTGAACGTCCCTGATCCGCTCTCGCCGGCGACGCCACTCCAGGACCATCGTCAGGGCATTCGTCAGGAGGATGCCGATCAGGACGCCGACGATGCCCACGATCGTGGTGTCCATCCGTCAGCTCCGCTTCAGCTTCGGATCGAGCGCGTCGCGGAGGCCGTCGCCGATGAGATTGATGGCGATCACGGTCAGGAGGATGGCGAGACCGGGCCAGGTCACCACCCACCAGGCGCGGAGGATCAGCTCGCGCGCGTCGGCGAGCATCGTCCCCCATTCCGGGGTCGGCGGCTGCGCGCCCATGCCGAGGAACCCGAGCGCCGCGGCTTCGAGGATCGCATTGGAGAAGGACAGCGAGGCCTGGACGATGAGCGGTGCCATGCAGTTCGGCAGAATGGTGATGAACATCAGCCGGAGCATGCCGGCGCCGCTTACCCGCGCCGCAATCACGTAGTCCTTGGTGCGTTCCGACAGGACCGCGGCGCGCGTCAGGCGAACGTAGTGCGGCTGGAGGACGACCGCGATGGCGATCATCGCGTTGAACAGGCCCGGCCCGAGGATCGCGACGAGGACGAGCGCGAGGAGCAGGCTCGGGAACGCCAGGATGATGTCCATCAGGCGCATGATGACGGTATCGACCCAGCCGCGCATGAATCCTGCGATAAGGCCAAGCGTGACGCCGCCGATGAGCGCCAGGGTGACGACAACCGCGCCGATGAACAGCGAATAGCGGGCGCCGTGGATAATGCGCGAGAGCATGTCGCGCCCGATGGCGTCGGTGCCAAGAACGAAGTCCCAGGTCCCGCCGTTCTCCCAGACGGGCGGACGGAGAAGCGCGTCGCGGTACTGCTCGATCGGAGAATGGGGCGCGACGAGATCGGCGAGGATCGCAAGCACGACGACAATGCCGAGGAACCAGAGGCCGATGACCGCGCCGCGATTCTCGCGGTAATAGCGCCAGAACTCGGTGAGCCGGCCGGGCCGGGCCATGGCGCCGCGCGGCTCGGCGGGAACGCGCCTGTCAGCTTTCTCGACGGGGAGTTCCGCCATCCCTACCTCACGTGCCGGATGCGCGGGTTGATCAGGCCATAGATCAAATCGACGGCGAGATTGACGAAGACCACCATGGTCGCGATGAGCAGGAGGCCGCCCTGCACTACCGGGTAGTCGCGCCGGAAGATCGAATCGACCATCCACTTGCCGATGCCCGGCCACGAGAAGATCGTCTCGGTGAGGATGGCGCCGGCAAGCAGCACGCCGACCTGCAGGCCGATGGTGGTGATCACCGGGATGAGCGCGTTGCGGAGCGCATGGATGCCGACAACGCGCCAGACGGAAAGGCCCTTCGCCCGAGCCGTTCGGACATAGTCCTCGCCGAGTACTTCAAGCATCGCCGAGCGGGTCTGGCGGGCGATCACGGCGAGCGGAATCGTGCCGAGCACGATGGTCGGCAGGATGAGATGGTTGAGCGCCGACGCGAACGCGCCCTTCTGGCCCGAGATGAGGCTGTCGATGAGCATGAACCCGGTCACCGGCTTGAAGAAGTAGGTGAGGCCGATGCGCCCGGAGACCGGGGTCAATCCCGCCCAGCCGGAAACGACGATGATGAGGATGAGCGCCCACCAGAAGATCGGCATCGAATAGCCGACGAGGGCGACGGACATGAGCGAGTGGTCGGCCAGGCGCCCGCGCCGGGTCGCGGCAAGGACGCCGGCGGGAACCCCAAGGACGACGGCAAAGATGATCGCGCAGAGCGACAGTTCGAGTGTCGCGGGGAAGAGCGTGAAGAAGTCGACCAGAACCGGCTTCTTGGTGTTGATCGAGGCGCCGAAATCGCCCTGCAGGAGCTGGCCGAGATAGTGGAGGTATTGCTGCCAGATCGGCAGGTCGAAACCGTAGCGGTGGAGCGCCTCCTGATACCTTGCCGCGTCCATGCCGCGCTCGCCGGCGAGCAAAAGCACCGGGTCGCCGGGGAGCACCCGCACGAAGGCGAAGGCAACGATGCTGATGCCGAAAAATGTCGGGATGACGATCGCGATACGCCGAAGGATGAAACCGACCATCCGTCCCCGCCTGCCCGCCGGACGCGCCGGCCGCGTCCTGCGTCACCGGCTGCGCCGCCGGGAGAGACGGACCGCCGCGCCTCGGGCGCGGCGGTCCGCAACGCCTGCCGCTATTCGGCGATGTCGACGTTGGCGAAGTTGAAGTGGCCGAGCGGGTCGATCTTGAACCCGGTCACGTTCTTCGTCATCGGGACGGTCGCGAGCGAGTGCGCGATCGTCGCCCACGGCGCCTGATCCTTGAAGATCACCTGCGCCTGGAAATAGAGCTTCTTGCGCTCTTCCTGGTCGGAGACCGTCGCCGCCTTTTTGACGAGGGCGTCGAAGTCCTTGTTGCACCATTCGGCACGGTTTGTGCCGCCGATGCCGTCGCAGGACAGGAGCACGGCGAGGAAATTGTCCGGATCGCCGTTGTCGCCCGTCCAGCCCTGGAGGAGCGCACCGTCGCGGTCCTTCATGGCGCCGCGCTTCAGGTACTCGCCCCACTCGAACGAGACGATCTCCGCGGTGACGCCGACCTTGGCGAAGTCCGCCTGGATCAACTCGGCCATGCGCTTGGCGTTCGGGTTATAGGGGCGCTGCACCGGCATCGCCCAGACCTTCATGTGAAGGTCCTTCACGCCGGCTTCATCGAGCATCTTCTTGGCGGCATCCGGATCGTAGGGATCGTCCTTGATGTCGTTGTTGTAGGCCCACATCGTCGGCGGGATCGGGTTCTTGGCGACCGTGCCGGTGCCCTGGAACACGGCGTCAACGATGGCCTGCTTGTTGATCGCCATGTTCAACGCCTTGCGGACCTTCGGATTGTCGAAGGGCGGCGTCAGCGTGTTGTAGGCGAGGTAGCCGACGTTGAGGCCTTCCTGCTGCAGAACGGTCAGCTTCTGGTCGGCCTTCATGGCCGAGATGTCAGCCGGATTGGGATACGGCATGACGTTGCACTCGCCGGCCTGGAGCTTCTGGTAGCGGACGGCGGCATCGGTCGTGATGGCGAAGACGAGGTCGTCGATCTTCGGCTTGCCCGCCCAGTAGTCCGGGTTCGCCTTGTAGCGGATGACCGCATCCTTCTGATAGTCGACATAGACGAACGGACCGGTGCCGACCGGCTTCTGGTTGAGGTCTTCCCGGTGGCCGGCGGCGGCGATCTTGTCGGCATATTCCTTCGAGACGACCGAGGCGAAATCCATCGCCAGGTTCGCCAGCATCGGCGCGTTCGGCGAGGTCAGGGTCAGCTTGACCGTATTGTCGTCGACCTTCTCCCAGCTCTTCACCAGGGTCGGCATCGACATGCCTTCGAAGTACTCCCACGTGCCGCCGGCATAGTCGAAGTACGGGTTGCTCTTGTTCTGCTGCCGGTCGAACGTGAAGATCACGTCGTCCGCGTTGAAGTCGCGGGTCGGGGTGAAGTAGTCGGTCGTCTGCCACTTCACGCCATGGCGGAGATGGAAGGTGTAGGTCAGACCGTCGTCGGAGATTTCCCAGCTTTCGGCGAGGCCGGGCTTGATCTTCGTGGTGCCGGGCTCGAACTCGACGATGCGATCGTAGATCGCTTGCGACGACGCATCCATGGTGGTGCCCGATGAATAGGGCGCCGGATCGAAGCCCTCGGGGCTGCCTTCCGAGCAGAAGACCAGGGTCTTCGCCTCGGCAGCGCCAGCGAGGCCGCCGGCGAGAATGGTCGCCGCCAGCAAAGCCGTAATTCGTTTCATCAATTGAGATCCTCCAAGCGGAGCCGCCTTCGGGCGGCAATTGAATCCCCGACCGGCAATGCACGAAACCAGCAGAGCCGGAAAGATTGGAGGGAATCCAGACGACCTGCCCAAGGAAAGCAAGTCGAAAATGCGCATTGCCGGGCCGGCAGCAGCCCTGCCGCCGCCTCAGCGGCCGCCGCTCACGTCCAGGATCGCGCCGGTTACGTAGGAGGCCGCGTCCGACAGAAGCCAGACGATTGCCTCGCCCACCTCTTCCGCCGTTCCGGCCCGCCCGAGCGGCGTGGTGACTCCGAGTTTCTGCGCCCGGCCCGGCTCGCCGCCGGAGGCGTGCAGATCCGTCTCGATAAGGCCCGGACGAACCGCATTGACGCGGACGCCCTCGCCGCCGACTTCGCGCGAGAGACCGATGGTGAGGGTATCGATTGCGCCCTTGCTGGCGGCATAGTCGACATACTGGTTGGTGCCGCCGAGGCGCGCGGCGGCCGAAGACAGGTTGACCAGAACCCCGCCGCGCCCTCCCCGGCTTCTCGCCATACGCCGGACCGCCTCGCGGGCGACGAGCAGCGCGCCGACCACGTTGACATCGATGAGGCCGCGAATGCGCTCGTAGGTCATGTCGGCCAGCGTCGAGGTGGATGCCACGACTCCGGCATTGTTGACCACGCCGTCGATCGGGCCGAAGGCCTTCACCGCGGCATCGAAAAGCAGGGCGACATCGCCCTCCGCGGCCGCGTTGCCCTTGACCGCGATTGCCCGGCCGCCGGCCGCCTCGACCGCGGCGACGCTTTCCTTGGCCGCCTTATCGTTGCCGACGTAGCTGAGGGCGACCGACCATCCGCGCCTGCCGGCGAGAAGCGCGGTGGCGGCGCCGATGCCGCGGCTGCCTCCCGTGATGACGATGGTCTTGGACGTCACGCGTCAGCTCCCTACCAGATCACCGAAACGTTGAAGCTTGCGAGCGCGCGATCCGCACTCACCAGCGTCGCATCCTCTAGCAGCGATTGGGCCACGAGGACACGATCGAACGGATCGCGATGCGGGTTGACGATTGACCCGGCGAGGCGGGCATGCGCCAGAGAGACGGGAAGCGGAACGAGCCCGAGCGTCGACACAGTCCCTTCCAGGTCGTTCAGGATGACCTCGGCCTCGGAGAGTCTGCCGATGCGGACCTTGGTCGCGAGCTCCCACGCTACCGCCGCACTTAGAAGCAAATGATTCTCCCGATCTTCAAGCGCTGCACTTGCAGCCGACGAGAGTCTGGGGCTGTCGGTCATCCACCAAAGGAAAGCGTGGGTATCAAGCAGGATCTTCGCCATTCCGACCCTCCCACGCCCGCAACTCTTCCTCCGGGAGGGGTTCGAAGAAGAAGCTGTCGGGCAGGGACGGCCAGCGCCCCTTCATCATACCGACGACGCCCCTCGGTCCGGTCCTCTTTTCCAACGGCTCCAGGCGGGCCACTGGCTGCTTCCCTTTCGCGATCACGATCTCTTCGCCCGCGTTGGCTCGCTCAATGAGCTTGGAGAGATTGGTCTTTGCCTGATGAATCGTGACCACTGCCATGGTCGTCTCGGCTATTAGCTAACTCACTTAGCTAAGTACTGGCGGAAGGCAGTTCCGTCAACCCGCCGGCCAGCCGAGGAGCTTGCCGGGGTTCATCAGGCCGAGGGGATCGGCAATGCGCTTGAACTCGGCCTGCGGCGCGTCGGTACGTTTCCAGCCGGCATTGTCCAGAACATAGGTGTGCGGGTTGGAGACGGCGCAGCCGGTCGCCTCGATCATGGCCACGACTTCGGTGAGGCGTTCCGGCGAGCGGTAGCGGAGGAGCGGCAGGGCGGAAACAAAGACGCGACCGAACCGGCGCTGGAACTCCAGGTGGAGGAGCAACTCGTCGCCGAACATCTCTTCCAGCACGGCGGTGGCGCGAACTTCGTCGCCGGCCGGCAGACGGACCTGCAGGTAGGTCATCGCCGGCTCGATCCGCAGCGCATGCAGCGTCGTGTGGTTCCACGTGTATTCGTAGAGCGGGGGCATCGCGCCCTTGCCTTCGAATGCCGCCGCTTCGGCATCGTCGGCAGAGCGTGCATAGACGACCTCCCCGCCGTGCTCGGCCGCCATCGCCTCCATCGCCGGCGCCTGCGGTTCGGCGACCATGACGATCGCCATCGCCTTGCCTTCAGGAACGAGCGGGGCAAGGCGCTTGAGGAAGGGCGGGATGCGGCGATCGAAGACCGCAATTTCCTTCTTGGCGATGCCTTCGGCCGCGGTAAAGGCCATGCCGAAGCGGGCGGCATCGGTGAGCGAGGGGAAGGCGAGGACGCGCTCCGCCCAAGGCTGCCACGGCGCCAGTGGCACCTCGACCTCGGTGATGATGCCGTTGACGCCATAGGCGTGGAGCACCTTGAGCGCATCGCGGCCGGCAAGCTCGATCACCCGCGGCTCCGGCTCGACCGTCACCACCTCGACGGCGATGAGCGCACCCGGATCGGCATTCTGGCCCCAGGTGCAGGAGCCGCAGCCGGCGGCGCCGCCGGCGGTGAAGCCGCCGATGGTGGCCTGTTTCCGGGTCGATGGATGGAAGCGAAGCTCCCAGTGCTCCGGACGGAGCGCCCGATCAATGTCGAGGAGACGCGCGCCGGCCTCGAAACGGCCTACCGCCGGGGCGACTCGGACGATCCGGTCGAGCCCGCCGAGGTCGAGGATCACGCCGCCGGCGAGCGGCACCGCCTGACCGTAATTGCCGGTGCCGCCGCCGCGAACGGTCAGCGGCACGCGATGGCGGGCGCAGGCGGCGGCGACGGCGATCACTTCGTCCTTCGTGCGCGGCATGACGACGAGGTCGGCACGCTTGTCGTCGAGCAACGGTTTCAGGATCGGCGAGAACCAGAAGAAATCGCGGCTCTTCAGTTTCAGCGTCGCCGGATCGTCGGCGGCGGCGATCCCGACCAGATCGCGGCGGAACGCCGCGAGGCGGGTATCGGTCAGGGCGTCCACAGACGCGAGAGCTCGAAGCGCGCCACGTCGCCGCAAAGCTCGACAAAGGCGCGTGCCTGGAAATCGACTACCGCCCTGCCCTTCTCGGCGGTGGCGGCGCGGGCGTTGCCGACCGCCCCGGCGGGATTGAGGTCCTGCGCCTTCCAGCCGAACTGGGAAAGGCCGTGGGCACGAAGGTGCTTGAACTCCTTCAGGAAGGCGAGCTGGCTCGAGCGGAAATCCTCCGCCTTCTCCATGCGGACGAGGTCCGGCCGCAGATGCAGCATGATCGAGGTTTCGATATCGCCGCCGTGGATTCCGTAGAGCGGCTCTTCCGGCGCGGTGATGCCTTCGGGATGGCCGAAGCGCGACCATGCGGTGCCGACGCAGAGCATCTCGTGGCGCACGCGTAGCTCGCGGGCGACGATATCGACCATGGGGACGTTGCCGCCGTGCGAATTGACGATGATGAGCTTCCTGACACCCGCACGCCGGACGCTGTCACCGATGTCGAGCCAGAGGCGGGTCGTGCTTTCCCAGGTTCCGGTCAAGGTGCCGGGCGAGGAGATGTGCTCGTTCGACTTGCCCACCGCCTGGACCGGCAGGAAGGTCACCGGCAGGTCGGCCGGGAGCAGCTCGACCGTGCGGCGGATCATGCCCTCGGCGATGCAGGTATCGGTGTAGACAGGCAGGTGCGGGCCGTGCTGCTCGATCGCAGCAACGGGGAGGACGGCGATCCACGCCGACACATCGCTGTCGGCGAAATCGCGGGTGGTCATCTCGGCCCAGAAACGGCGGGGCAGCATCGGTCTTGTCCGGTAAACCGTCAGGCGGCAGAAACTACGGCGGGAGCCTTGGCATGAACAATACGGTCTTCTACCTCATCGGCCATCCCGATGTCGCCAAGCGCGCGGTCGCGGACCAGATCGCGGCGTTGACGGGCGCGAAGGTCGTCGACACGGACGAAATCTACCGGCCGATCTTCTCGCTGATCGCCGAGACCAACCCGGCCAGGATGCCGGATGCGGTCTGGGACAAGGTCGACGCCGTCCGCGGGGCGATTCTTGCGACCATCGAGACGCTGTCGCCGAAGGACTGGGATTTCGTCTTTACCCATGCCGGGTTCGATATTCCGCCGGATATCGGCGTCTACCACCGCGTCCGCGAGACGGCGCGGAAGCGCGGCGCGCAGTTCCAGCCGGCGCGGTTGCTGGGCGGCAAGTCGAAACGGCCGCTGCTCGCGTTCGAGGAAGCGGGCGCGGTGGACATTGACCTCGACACGGCAGGCGCTGCCGAGGTCGCGAAGCGGATCGTCGCGGCCGCAGGGGTGGCCTGACCCCTGGCGCTCCGTCACCGCCCTGACATCGGCGGCGGCTAGGTAGTGCCGCCCACCTTTCGACCCCGACCCGCCGGAGAAACCGCCGATGTCCGCTCGTGCTCACTTCCGATTCGTCCGGGCGTTCGCCCTTGCCGCGTGCCTCGCACCGGCCGCCGCCCAGGCCGAGGATACTTTCGCTTTCGGCCTCTGGGGCGACATGCCCTACGCCAAGAGCGGCGACCAGCCGAAGATGCCGGCGCTCACCGCCGACATGAACGCCTCGGACATCGCTTTCTCGATCTATGACGGCGACATCAAGGACGGCAGTTCC